>OFMG01000056.1_pt1 | contig 159855 bp, 149 predicted proteins | sample 1541751 | NCBI WGS metagenome assembly OFMG01 (sample SAMN04209232, study PRJEB22552) | human gut metagenome | biome: gut; material: feces | host: Homo sapiens | place: USA: Oklahoma
GCGTCCGCTTCGCCATAAAGAAGTCTTTTGCTTTACAAGCGTATCATTCCAACAAACACAAATTTAATAACTTCTGTGAATCTCTCCGTCTTTCGTCACAAAAATTGCCTCTACATCATCCATTTCCTGAATCAGTTTCATTCCTTTTTCAAGTCCAAGGACATAGCAGGTCGTGCTTAGAGCATCCCCATCTGCGGAAGAATCTGAAAGGATCGTAACTTGATCCAGGTCATTCTGCACCGGCCACCCGCTTTGAGGATCAAGGATATGATGATAGATTACACCGTCTTTCTCAAAGTATCGTTCATAATCCCCTGAGGATACCACAGACCGATCATGCACTGAAAGGACTTCCAGAACTTCTCCGTCCGCTGCAAACGGTTTCTGAATCCCGATCTTATAATCCGATCCATCAGGTTTTGTTCCGATTGTCAGCACATTTCCTCCAAGGTTGATCGTTGCATGTTCGATTCCTTCTTTTTCCAGATATTCTTTTAACCGGTCAGCGATATACCCTTTTGCGATTCCGCCAAGATCAATCCTGCATTTTGGGTCTTTCATTGTTACAGTCGTTCCATCTACCTGGATGTTCTTATAATCAATATGACTGACTGCCTCTTCCAGTACTTTCTGATCAGGTATCACCTTCTTTCCATCATGGAAATCCCAAAGCTCGGATGCTGACAGAACCGTAATATCAAATTTCCCATCTGAAAGTTCTCCGTAATGAATCCCCAACTGAATCAGCTCTGCGGTTTCACTGGATACACTGACAGGTTTTCCCTCTGCCTGGTTAATCCTTCCAATATCACTGGATTCAACCTCTGCACTGAAGAGATTTTCATATTTCCTGCACAGATTCTTACAATGTTCCAGGATTTCTTCATCCGCATCCCATACCTGCAACTGGATCACTGTATCAAAATAAGTTCCTATCATCGTAAGAGGTTCTTTTATCCTTGCCAATGTACATCCGGTGAATATCACACATAAAATTACCATTCCCAGCATGCACGGGAAAAGAGAATGAGTTCCTTTTTTCATTTATTTGCTCCCTGAACTGTCATTTTTGATATCTAGTATACCTTTTTTTAGATAATAGTACAACTATTTGAAATTTCTCCTTTACAGCAGTCCTGCTTTACATTGATGCTCACAATAGCGGTGCAATCGAACGTGTGGTTGCATTTAAGAAGTGATTGTGCTATATTATTGAAATAGATAAGCAGATGAATTTTTCAGATTCACAATATTGCATTCTGTTAAATGCATCACAACAATACGCAGACAGCACAGATGGGAGACTGGCATGAAAAAAAATGACTGGCTTTTAGCCGCCGGGATCACAGGACTTGCCCTTATGATCCTTGCTTTTCAGATTCTGACCGGAAAGACGGATCATGCACAGGTCGTTGTAAGTATCGATGGGAATCCATATGGAACTTATGATCTTAATACAGACCAGACTGTAAATATTAATGAATCGAATCAGATCCGTATCCAGGACAGAACTGTCCGCATGATAGAGGCTGACTGCCCGGATCAGATCTGCGTAAACCATCTTGCGATATCAAGGGACGGGGAGAGTATCATCTGTCTCCCGAACAAAGTGGTGATTGCAATAGAAGCAGGTGATACCCGCAATGAGATTGACAGCATTTCCCGGTAAAAAGCATTTCTTTTCAGGAAAGCTGACCTTTGATCCCTGCATATTGTTATTATTAGAAGGAGACAGTTTCTCAGATGAAAAATAAAGTTGCAGTTTTTGGTGTATTTACATCTCTGGCCCTGATCTTAAGCTATGTAGAACTGCTCATCCCCATCAATTTTGGAATTCCAGGAATGAAGCTGGGACTCGCCAATCTTCTGGTCGTGATCCTGCTGTACAAAGGTTGTCCACGGGATGCTCTTTTACTTTCCGTAATACGCATTTTATTGTCGGGTCTGATTTTCGGAAATATGTTCAGTATATTTTATAGCCTTGGTGGAGGACTGTTAAGTCTTGCAGTTATGGTTTTTCTAAAAAAGACCGGACAGTTCACTGTCGCCGGTATCAGTATTGGCGGTGGAGCTTCACATAATGTCGGACAGTTGCTGGTTGCCATGTTCGTAGTGCAGACGTATCAGGTTGGTTACTATCTTCCTGTACTTTTAATTGCAGGAGTGATTACCGGAGCTGTTATTGGAATTTTGTCCGCAGAAGTGCTTAAACGCACTCAGAGTATCCGGTTGTAATTTCCCAACCGGTTCATTGTTGAAATAAATAAGAAAGAGGAAGAATTATGATATCTTACATACGAGGAGAATTATGTGATATTGAGGAGCAAAAAGCCATCGTTGATGTCAACGGAGTCGGATATGGCATTTATATGCCACAGCAGGCTTTATCCTTACTCCCACCCATGGGTCAGCAAGTCAAAATCCATACTTATCTGAATATAAGAGAGGATGCTATGCAACTGTTTGGATTTCTGACCAAAGAGGATCTGAATGTATTCCGTCTTCTGATCGGTGTGAATGGCATTGGTCCAAAAGCAGGATTAAATATTTTGTCCTGCCTTTCTCCTGATGAATTGCGGTTTGCAGTACTTTCCGGAGATGCCAAGGCAATCTCCGCCACACCGGGAATCGGAAAAAAGACTGCTGAAAAGCTGATCCTGGAATTAAAAGACAAGCTGAATATTGAAGATATGCTGGAGCATGCCGCTCATGGAGGCGACTCTGAGGATCTGGCATCCGGTACGGACACTGCCTCCAATACCATGCAGGCAGAAGCAGTCCAGGCACTTACAGCTCTTGGTTATGGCAGTGCTGAAAGTCTTCGTGCAGTTAAAAAGTCTTCTCCGGAATGTTCTTCTGTGGAGGATATCCTGAAAGAAGCATTAAAATTTTTACTTTAATGACAGAGGTTAAACTATGGGAAAGCGAATCATTACAACAGAAAATCTGGAAGAAGATATCAAAATAGAAGGACAGCTCCGCCCTCAACATCTGACTGAATATATCGGTCAGGAAAAGGCCAAAAAGACTTTGGGAATCTATATTGAAGCTGCCAAAGCCCGGGGAGAGGCTCTGGATCATGTGCTTTTTTATGGTCCTCCCGGACTCGGAAAGACAACTCTTGCCGGAATTATCGCCAATGAAATGGGGGTGAATCTGAAAGTTACCTCCGGCCCTGCAATTGAAAAGCCAGGAGAGATGGCTGCTATTCTGAACGGGCTTCAGGAAAATGATGTACTTTTTGTAGATGAAATTCACCGGTTGAACCGGCAGGTAGAAGAGGTTCTGTATCCCGCCATGGAAGATTATGCCATTGATATCATGATCGGAAAAGGACCCGGAGCCCGTTCTGTACGATTGAATCTGCCTAAATTCACACTGGTCGGAGCTACCACCCGTGCCGGTATGCTGACTGCACCGTTAAGAGACCGCTTCGGCGTTGTCAACCGACTGGAATTTTATACAGACCGGGAACTGATGACGATCATCCTGCGTTCTGCCCGAGTACTCGGCGTAGAGATTGAAGAGTCCGGTGCAATGGAACTTGCACGACGTTCGCGTGGAACTCCGCGTCTCGCCAATCGTCTGCTGAAGCGGGTGAGAGACTTTGCACAGGTAAAATATGACGGGGTCATTACCGAAAAAGTTGCTAATTATGCATTAGATCTTCTTGATGTGGATAAGTATGGACTAGATCACATTGACCGCAGCATTCTGCTTACCATGATCGAGAAATTTCAGGGAGGGCCTGTCGGACTTGATACACTTGCAGCATCTATTTCTGAAGATGCCGGTACACTGGAAGATGTCTATGAACCCTATCTGCTCAAGAATGGATTCATTCAGCGTACTCCCCGTGGAAGAGTTGTAACAGCCCTCGCATACAGTCATCTTGGGATCCCCCAGCCTCAATAAACCAGAATCGGAATCATTCTGATCCCGGATAACCTGAATCCGATGAAAAAACAGTTGGTTTTTGCTGGTAAATAGTTTATAATAGCAATTAAGAAATGCGAGGAGGATGCTATGAGTTCAGCAAAACATTTTACAGAAGTATTAATCGGAGGGAAGGTCTATACTCTCAGCGGTTTTGAGGGAGAGGAATATTTACAGAAAGTATCTTCCTATCTGAATCATAAAATTACGGAATGCACGAACAGTGAGGGCTACAGAAAGCAGAGTGCCGATACCCGTAATGTACTTCTCGCCCTTAATATTGCAGATGACTACTTTAAAGCCAAAAAGCAGGGAGATTCCCTGGAAAGCGATATCGAACTTAAGGACAAAGAGATGTACGATCTAAAGCATGAGCTGATTTCAGCACAGATCAAACTTGAAAATGCTGAAAAAGAACTTGCAAAGATGAAGGAAGAGAACAACGATCTTCAGATGCAGATTGTGAAGCTTGAAACCGAAATGAAAAACCGTAGAAGGTAACCAGAAAAAGCTGTCATTCTGACAGCCTTTTTCTTTCACAGCCTTTTTAACCAGTTTAACTTAAGAACAGGAATCAGATATGAAAAAAGAACAGAAAATAGAAATTCTTGCCCCTGCAGGATCATATGAATGTTTTCATGCCGCGATCCAGGCCGGAGCTGATGCTGTTTATGCAGCCGGAGCAAGATTCGGAGCCCGTGCATATGCTGACAACTTTTCACAGGATGAGCTGCTCCGTGCGATCAGGGAGGCTCATCTCCATGACAGGCGATTTTATCTTACTGTGAATACACTTTTAAAAGATGAAGAGCTTGCAGACCTTTACGATTATCTTGCACCTCTGTATGCGTGTGGACTGGATGCAGTAATCGTCCAGGATATCGGAGTCTTCTCCTTTATCAGACAGCATTTCCCGGAAATGGATCTTCACGCAAGCACCCAGATGACCCTGACTAATTCTCTTGGAGCAAAGTTTCTTGAGCAGGAAGGTGCTGCAAGAATTGTTCCTTCCAGAGAACTTTCCCTGAATGAGATCCGTAAGATTCATCAGGATACGAATCTTGAAATCGAATGTTTTGTGCATGGTGCACTTTGCTATTGCTACTCAGGCCAGTGCCTTCTCAGCAGCATGATTGGTGGAAGGAGTGGCAACAGAGGGCAGTGTGCCCAGCCTTGCAGACTTCCTTATACAGCAGATGGAAAGCAGAAATACTATCTGAGTCTGAAAGACATCTGTACCCTTGAGCTGATTCCGGATCTGATTGAAGCAGGAATTGATTCGTTTAAAATCGAAGGAAGAATGAAAAAGCCGGAATATGTAGCCGGTGTGACTTCCATGTACCGGAAATATGTTGACCTTTATCTCAGAAATGGAAGAGACCATTTTTCTGTAAGCGACCAGGACCGGGAAATGCTGATGGATCTGTATAACCGCGGAAATTCCCATACCGGCTACTATCTCCGTCAGAACGGACGGGATATGCTTGCACTGGATCGTCCCAACCATGCCGGTGTTGCTGCTGTCAGAGTAACAGCTCAGAGCGGACGGGAAATCTCCGGTGTTGCCATGACTCAGCTCCATGCACAGGATGTTCTGGAAATTGCAGGAGGAAAAAATAATTATACATTTGGTAAGGATGTAAAAAAGGGAGAGACTGTTCATTTTCTTGTTCCGAAGAAAATGAATTTTCCAAAAGGAACTGTCTTTCACCGTATCCGCAACCAACAGTTAATCGAACGGCTTGACCACGATTATATAAACGGAAAACTCCGGGAAATAATTTATGGATTTTTGTCTCTTACCATCGGGCAGAAAGGATTCTTTACTGTCTGTAAGGGGAACCGTTCTTTCACGGCCTATACAGAAGTTCCTGTTCAGGCTGCCGCAAACCGTCCCTTGGAGGAAGAACGGCTCAGAACACAGCTTATGAAGACCGGGGAAACGCCTTTTGAATTTGAGACATTGGAGCTTCAGATTGATCCTGGTTCGTTTCTTCCGATGAAAGAATTGAACCGTCTGCGGCGTTATGCATTGGATGGATTAGAAGAAGCGATAGCAGATTCTTTCTGCAGGGATCTGTTATCTCAAAGTACCCTACATGAATCAGGACAGAATCTGCCTGATTCTACTGACATGGTTTTGGCAGATTCTCATGGGGCTGCTTCTCCATTGAAGAGTTCCGGTTCTGTCTCTCACAGCCAGATTCCCGGACTTTCCATTCTCGTTGAGACAGAAGAACAATGGAATGCAATAACCGGTTTCATTCTTTCCGGTCAGGATCATGGAAAGATTCAACGGCTTTATCCTGATTTCCGGTTATGTACAACTTCTTCATTTGATAGAGACCTTAAGGCTCTGCAAAACCGGCAGATCGAGATTTGTCCTGCATTTCCCTATATTTTCAGGGAAAAAGCGATTGCACTATTCAAAAAACTGTATCCAAAGTTGTCTCTTCTCCCTGTCAACGGGATTCTGATCAGGAATTATGAATCCTATCAGTTCCTGAAAGAGCATGGATTTGACAAAAAAATAATTTTGGATCATAATCTCTATATATTCAACCAGTCTTCCAGAGCTTTCTGGGTGCAGCATGGAGTTTCTGAAATGACCGCTCCCCTTGAGTTAAATGCACGGGAACTTGGCAATCTTGGACTCACGAATATGGAATTGCCGGTCTATGGTTATCTTCCTGTCATGATCTCCGCACAATGTATCCAAAATACTGTTCGTGGATGCACGCACACTGCCGGTCTTATGACGTTGTCAGACCGCAAAGGACTTTCTCTGCAGGTGAAGAACTTCTGTGATCTTTGTTATAATGTAATATACGATCCTTCGCCACTTTGTCTGTTGGAATTTTATGCAGAGATACAGGAATTAGCACCCCTGCGGAGCAGATTACAGTTTACGTCCGAGACAGGAGAGCAAGTATGCCGGATCTTACGTCTCTTCTGCACAGAAAATAATTATACGGAAAGAACCTCCGTTGAAATTCCTTTTGACTACATGACCGGACACTTTCATCGGGGAATTATATAAAGCAGGTGTAAAATGACTAATATTATAATACAAATTTCTAAATACATCATTATCCTACTAATGGCCGCATATACCTTTTCATGTTTCTCAATTTTTACGAGAAATTATGAGGATGAAGAGAAAAGAGTACTGATCCGTCAGGATGTTCTCTTATTTTTACTGCAGATGGTTTCTTTTTTTGCCATGTATACTGCGAAAAAGGATCTGCGTATTCTTTTTATTTATGCAGCACTGGCTGTTGTCATACTGGGAGTGATCCTCTTATATAATCTGATCTACCCCAGTGTATCGAGGCTGGTCGTCAACAATATGTGTATGCTGATCACTGCCGGAATGATCATGATCACCCGTTTATCCGTAGACAGTAAATCTCCGTACGGCATTGCTGTAAAGCAGCTTGCTTTTGTTATTGTAGGCGTTTCTTTCGGACTGATCGTACCGGTATTGATCCGCAAGATGGAATTTCTTGAAAACTGGACTTACATTTATGCCGGTGTCGGAGGAGCTGCCCTTCTGGTCGTTGCACTCTTCGCAGCTACCTCAGGCGGAGCAAAATTAAGTTTTAATCTTGGTCCTGTAAGCATCCAGCCTTCAGAATTTGTCAAGATCCTGTTCGTATTTTATGTTGCATCCAGCCTGAAAAAATCGATTGAATTTAAGAATGTTGTAGTGACGACTGCCGTTGCCGCAGCCCACGTACTGATCCTGGTCATCTCCACCGATCTTGGAGCAGCACTGATCTACTTTGTAGTCTATCTGATCATGCTTTATGTTGCCACAAGGCAGCCGCTCTATGCAGTCGCAGGTGTGGGAGCCGGTTGTGGTGCCGCCGTCATAGGGTATCACATTTTCTCCCATATCAAGGTACGTGTTGCCGCATGGCAGGATCCTTTTGCCACTTACAGCAATGGCGGATACCAGATCGCACAGTCGCTTTTTGCAATCGGTTCGGGAGGATGGTTTGGTACAGGACTTTTCAAAGGGCAGCCGGATACGATTCCGGTAGCGGAGACGGATCTGATCTTTTCTGCGATCACGGAGGAAATAGGGATGATCTTTTCTCTCTGTCTGATTCTGATCTGCGTGAGTTGTTATGTGATGTTTTTAAATATTGCGATGGAACTGCGGAATCAGTTTTATAAACTGGTTGCACTTGGACTCGGTACCTGCTATATCTTCCAGGTATTTCTGCAGATCGGCGGTGTCACAAAATTCATTCCACTGACAGGCGTTACCCTGCCATTTGTAAGCTATGGCGGAAGTTCTCTTCTGAGTACCATGATCATGTTCGGTATCATTCAGGGGCTATATATCGTCAGGGAAGATGAAGAGGCCGAACGGGAAGAAAAACGCCGAAAAAAACTACAGCATGAGAAGAACGCAAAAAGAAGAGAAAGGGAATTAAAAGATGGTTCGGGAAGAAAGACCAAGAAAAAATCAACAACATCAGATAAACCGAGATTCGAGGAAGTCCCAAGGCAGAGAACGCCAAAAAAAGCAAGGTCGCACAACCAACAAAGAGTTCGCTAGAGTCACTTACTTTTTTGTTATCCTTTTTATTGCTCTTATGGGATATCTCGTATATTTCTCCATCGTCAGGGCAAAACTGGTTGTGAACAGTCCCTATAACCAGCGTCAGGATGCTTATGCACAGAGTGTAATCCGTGGAAAGCTGGTCGACAAAAATGGAAATACTCTGGCTGAAACCGTTGTTGATGAGGATGGAAATGAATCCAGGAATTATCCATACGGGGAGTTATTTGCCCATGTCATCGGATACAGTAATGACAAGCTTGGAAAGACAGGTCTTGAATCTGTCGAAAATTTTGAACTGCTCACCTCCAATGCTTTCTTTATCGAAAAACTGAAAAATGAATTCAGTGAGACGAAGAATATGGGCGATACAGTCGTTACGACACTGGATGCTGATCTTCAGCAGGCTGCTTATCAGGCATTAGGCGAAAATAAAGGAGCCGTTGTTGTCATGGAGGCAGCTACCGGAAAGATCCTCGCAATGGTATCAAAGCCTGCTTACGATCCAAATAATATCGTTGCTGCCTGGTCTGATTTAAATTCGGACGATACGAACAGTCCGCTTCTGAATCGTGCAACGCAGGGATCTTATGCTCCCGGATCTACTTTTAAAGTAGTTACGGCACTGTCTTATATCCGTCAGAATGCCTCATACCGCGATTATACTTATGACTGTAACGGAGAGATCACAGAGGGAGATATTACCATTCATTGCTTTGGAGGTCACGCACATGGACAGGAAGATCTGAGAAGTTCCTTTGCAAACTCCTGTAATGCATCTTTTGCAAATATAGGATTACAGTTAGATATCTCACAATATAAAAAGACTGCGGAAGATATGCTTTTCAACAAATCACTGCCGGGAGACCTGAATACCTCCAAAAGTTCTTTTGCACTTGATTCCTCTTCCGGTTCAGGAGAAATCATGATGACTGCAATGGGACAGGGAAAGACGACCGTCAGTCCTTACCACATGGCTCTGATCGCAGAGGCAGTCGCCAATGGGGGAACCGTTATGCAGCCTTATCTTGTGGAATATGTAACCAACTATACAGGAACTCAGATCCGCAAAAATGTTCCGAAAAGCTACAAAAAAGTAATGACTTCCGATGAAGCCGCACAGTTGAAAGAATATATGTCTGCTGTAGTAGAAGAGGGCACTGGTTCTGTACTCCGTGGCAGAAGTTATACCGTTGCCGGAAAGACCGGAACTGCTGAATACAGTATGTCCGATGGAGAGAAAACCCATTCCTGGTTTATGGGATTTACCAATGTAGATAACCCCGAACTCGTCATCAGTGTGATTACCGAAGGTTCTGACGGAAGTTCCAGTGGTAAGGCAGTATCGATTGCAGGAGAGATTTTAGATTCTTATTATAATTAGAATTAGCAGGAGGGCGGTAGGTATGCAGATTACTTTTTACTGTCATTTATATATGAACGAAAATCTGAAAAAGAAAGAAGCAAAAATTAAAAAGAAGCTGTCAGCCAATAACCTCCAGCCCTCCATTTACGTTATTGCTTTTTCTCAGAGTCCTCAGAATCAACTGGATTTTTTTTCTTCCCTGCTCTTAAAGCAGCACATTTACGAGAACACCCCTTTATTTGTGGTCGGACTGGCTGACGGATATGACAGTGCTTTGGAGCTGATCCGGCAGATTACGGAGGAAGTTTTCGCCGCTACCCAGAGTGTTGATATCCGGCATTATATCCTGCAGAAGCACAATGAATCCATAAAAGAAAACCGGAGGTGTCAATGATACATATTTTCCTTTTGATCTTAAAAATACTTGGCATGATCCTGTTAGGCATTTTAGCTCTTCTTTTGCTTGTGATATTGCTTGTGCTGTTCAATCCTTTTTCTTACCGGGCAGAGGGAACATCTGATGGATCTGTCGATTCCGCACAGGCAAAAGCAGTTTTTCACTGGCTCTTTCATCTGATCTCAGGAACAGTTTCATATAAAGAGAGCAGATTTCACTGGCATATCCGTCTTGCGTGGAAACACTTCGGGAATGATATTCCAGTCCCCTCTTCTTCTCACCAGGAAGAAGAAAGCAGTGAGAATACCGTTCCTTCCTCTTTGCATCACAAAGAGGATAGTGCTGACGATGTCATTCCCGACACATTTCACCAGGAAAAGAAGAATCGTGATACGATCGTTCCCGACGCTCCTCACCAAACGGAGAAGAAACGCATCAGCAGTTCTCCTTATCAACAACAGACTCAAGCTGATTCAGAGTCAAAAAGCCGGATAGAGCGGTGGTGGGAAAAAGTCAGGACAATAGCAGAAAAGATAAAATGTACATTTGCCCGGTTCTGTGATAAGATAAGAGCATTAAGAAAGAAAAAAGAAAAGCTGACAGCATTCCTGACCTGTGAACCACATAAAAAGTGTTTTTCAAAAGTTATTTGCGAGGGGAAGAAATTTCTTTTCAGAATCCGTCCAAAGAAATTTTTACTGAAAATACACTTTGGATTTGAAGATCCTTCCGTCACCGGATATGTTCTTGCAGGACTGAGTATGGTATATCCCCTGATTGGAGAACATACAGACATTACTCCTGACTTTGAGAACCAAGTATTACGGGGAAAGTTATCTGCCCGTGGAAAGCTCAGGATCATTCATCTCGCAGTTCTGATACTGAAGCTCCTGGCAGATAAGAATGTCCGGATCACTTATCAGCATTTTAAAAAGATCAAATTATAAATTTAAGGAGGACGCAATTATGGCAGGCTCAAATAGTTTTAAAGAAACCGTAGAATCTCTTTTTCATGGAATGGACAGTGTGATCACTTCAAAGACTGTCGTAGGAGAGGCAATCCACATCAATGGAACGATCATTCTCCCTTTGATGGATGTTTCTTTTGGAATTGGTGCCGGTTCGTTCAATGCAGACAAAAAAGAAAAAGGAATGGGTGGAATTGGTGGAAAAATGACTCCAAGTGCTGTTATTGTCATTCAGGACGGTAAGACAAAGCTTGTAAATATTAAGAATCAGGACACTGTCACGAAACTTCTTGATATGGTTCCGGATGTGATTGATCGGTTTACTTCCAAAGATGAAAAGCTCTCTGAAGACGATGTCGCTGATATTCTTGATTCGGCAGATGAATCATCCCATAGATGAATCATCTCATATGTCTGGAAACTGAAAGCTCCTGTCATTTTGGCAGGAGTTTTTTCATATATTAAATCAACCGACTTTTGAAAGCAGTAATTCTATTTTGAAAAGACTGGTTGGTTTCGCATTATTCTGGCTCTCGGTCGGCATGGTGATCATGATGTTCCTTTCTGATATTTTCTGGGGAACAGTACTGGTGATCATGTGCCTGATCCTTGCTTATTGTCTTTTTTGCAAATGAAAAAGAGCTGTATCTCAATCACTCAAGATACAACTCTTTATTCCGTGTCATTCTTAATCATCAATTCTAATGAAATGTCCTGCAATTAAGCACGCTCAACGCGTCCTGACTTCAGGCAGGATGTACATACATACATTTTCTGGGATCCGCCTTCTGTCTTAACTCTTACAGACTTAACATTTGATTTCCACATTTTTGGTGATTTTCTATGAGAGTGACTTACATTGTTTCCAAAATGAGCACCCTTTTCACAAATAGCACATTTAGCCATGACTGCACCTCCTAACAATCTGAACTGGTCATTTAGACTCATAACAATGATATTCTAACAGAACCCAACCACAAATGCAAGTATTTTTTTAAAAAATCAAAACTGTATTGTAAAACGTCAGAACAGATAGTATAATAAGTTTGTTATTTATGGTAAAAACCAATAGAACTGGAGGTAATAAATGATGAAGGGTAGTATGAGCACAGATCTTGGTATCATTACTGTTAGTCCTGATGTCATTGCGAAGTATGCCGGATCTGTAGCGATCGAATGCTTTGGTATCGTAGGTATGGCTGCTGTCAATGTAAAAGATGGGCTGGTGCATCTTTTAAAAAGAGAAAGTCTCACGAGAGGAATTAAAGTCGGAATTTCTGATGAGAATATTCTCACCCTGAATTTTCATGTGATCGTTTCATACGGTGTGAACATTCTTTCCGTTTCGGACAACCTTATGAGCAATGTTAAATATAAGGTAGAAGAGTTTACCGGCATGAAAGTTGGTAAGATCAACATCTTTGTAGAAGGTGTTAGAGTGATAGATTAAGGAGGATATATCGTGGCAGTTAAGACGATAAATACAGAGATGCTTCAGAAGATGTTCCTTGCAGGTGCAGCCAATCTTGAAGCAAAGAAGGAGATCATCAACGAACTGAACGTATTTCCTGTTCCAGACGGAGATACAGGTACAAATATGACGCTGACGATCATGTCAGCAGCAAAAGAAGTAAAAGCTTTAGAGAATCCGAATATGCTTGCCATTGCAAAAGCAATTTCATCTGGATCACTGAGAGGTGCCCGCGGAAATTCGGGTGTCATCCTTTCCCAGCTTCTTCGCGGATTCACAAAAGAGATCCGTGAACATGATGAGATTGATACATCCATTCTCGCAAGAGCATGTGAGCGTGCGACAGCCACTGCATATAAGGCAGTTATGAAGCCGAAAGAAGGAACGATCCTTACGGTTGCAAAGGGAGCTTCCCAGAAAGCGGCAGAACTCGCTGAGACGACAGACGATCTGGATACTTTCATTTCAGAGGTAATCGCTTATGCCCAGGAGGTTCTTTCCAAGACTCCTGAGATGCTGCCTGTCTTAAAAGAAGCCGGTGTGGTTGATTCCGGTGGTCAGGGACTTCTTGAGGTACTGCATGGTGCATACGATGCTTTCCTCGGAAAAGAGATTGATTATTCTGCAATCGAGGCCACTTCCGGAACTACAATGGTAAAACCAGGACAGCAAGCTGAGACAGATATTAAATTTGGATACTGCACAGAGTTTATCATTATGCTTGAGAAGGAGTTCACTTCAAAAGATGAGGCTGAATTCAAGGCATATCTTGAGTCTATCGGCGATTCTATCGTATGCGTGGCAGATGACGATGTCGTTAAGATCCATGTTCATACGAACGATCCGGGACTTGCCATCCAGAAAGCACTTACATTTGGACAGCTTTCCCGTATGAAGATCGACAATATGCGGGAAGAGCATCAGGAAAAGCTGATCAAGGACGCTGAAAAAGTTGCAGCACAGCAGGCTGAAAATAAAAAGAAAGAGCCACGTAAACCGGTTGGATTTATCACCGTATCCATCGGTGACGGTATGAACGATATTTTCAAAGAGCTTGGAGTTGACTATATTATTGAAGGTGGTCAGACAATGAATCCGAGTACCGAAGATATGCTGACAGCGATTGACCATGTGAATGCAGATCATATCTTTATTCTGCCGAACAATAAAAATATCATCCTTGCTGCAAATCAGGCTCAGTTCCTGACAGAAGATAAGGATATTATCGTAATTCCAACCAAGACAGTACCACAGGGAATTACTGCCATCATCAATTATATGCCGGAAGCTGATGTTGATACGAATATCGATGCTATGAATGAAGGCATTAAAGCTGTTAAGACAGGACAGGTAACCTATGCAGTCCGCGATACACGAATCGATGATAAAGAGATCCATGAGGGAGATATCATGGGAATCGGTGATGCCGGAATCCTTGCTGTCGGACAGTCTGTCGAAGAGACCACAAAAGAGATGCTTGCTGATCTTGTTGATGAAGATACAGAACTGATCAGCCTTTACTATGGTCAGGATGTTCTGGCTGAAGATGCAGAACGTTTTTCAGCAGAAATCGAGGAGCTTTATCCTGATGTAGACGTAGATGTTCATTCTGGCGGACAGCCGATCTATTATTACGTTCTGTCTGTTGAATAAATTTTGTCAGATCAGGCAGTTTTTGCCTGTATTATATCATTAAAAAACCGGAACACTTCTCATAGGCGAAAGTGCTCCGGTTTTTGTAATCAGAATCAGGAGAAAAAGACATGAATAAAAATGCCGGGATCAGCACGTTAAAGGGGATTGGAGAAAAAACCGAAAAATTATTCCTTAAACTTGGTGTGGCCACTGTTGATGATTTATTGCATTATTATCCGCGTACCTATGAGATCTTTGGTCCACCTGTTCCTGTCAGCGAAGTTCAGGAAGGACATATCTGCACCGTTTCCGGTGCTGTTTTCGGACGGATACAGGTGTCCGGGACAAAAAATATGCAGGTGACAACTCTTTATTTAAAAGATCTGACCGGAACTTTAAAAGTGATCTGGTTCCGTATGCCTTTTTTAAGGAATACATTAGGCAGGAGCGGCCCGGTCATTTTACGTGGCAGAGTGGTTCGTAAACGTGACGGACTGGTCATGGAACATCCACAGATCTATGATCCTGCTGCCAGATACAATGAAAAACTCCATTCCATGCAGCCGGTATACGGACTTACCGCAGGACTGACCAATAATGCCATCATCAAAGCTGTCCGTCAGGCACTGGAAAGTAATTCCATACCCGAAGATTTTCTTCCTGAAGAACTGGAAACTGCTTACAATTTCCCACCTTATGAGGCAGCACTGTATGAAATGCATTTTCCACATTCCAAAGAGACTTTTATTGAAGCAAGAAGACGCTTTGTCTTTGAAGAATTTCTCACCTTTGTCCTTTCACTGCGATATGTAAAAGAATCCGGAGAACGGATGAAAAATCACTTTACTATGAAGCAGCAGCCTGCCATCGATACATTTCTCCAGTCTCTTCCCTATGAACTGACTGCTGCCCAGATGCGGGTATGGAATGAAATCCAGAAAGAGATGACCGGAGACTATGTCATGTCCCGCCTGGTACAGGGAGATGTCGGTTCAGGTAAGACAATCGTGGCATTTTTAGGGCTTCTGCTTTCCGGACTCAACGGCTATCAGGGTGCATTAATGGCTCCGACAGAAGTGCTTGCCCGGCAGCACTACGAAAAAATTTCCGGGATGCTGGAACACTATGGCCTTCCTCTTAAAGCAGAACTTCTGACCGGATCTATGACTGCAAAGCAGAAGCGTGAAGCCTATGTCCGGATCGAATCCGGTTCTTCTTCTATTATCATTGGAACCCATGCACTGATCCAGGAAAAAGTGAACTACAGAAACCTTGCCTTAGTCATCACAGATGAGCAGCACCGCTTTGGTGTCAGACAACGGGAACAACTCGCAGGCAAAGGACTTACACCACATATTCTCGTCATGAGTGCAACACCTATTCCACGAACCCTGGGAATCATTCTTTACGGAGATCTCGATATTTCCGTGATCAATGAACTCCCTATGAACCGTCTTCCGATCAAAAACTGCGTGGTTGATACAGGCTACCGTCCAAAAGCTTACGCTTTTATCAGGCAGCAGACAGAACTGGGGCGGCAGTGCTATGTAATCTGCCCTATGGTAGAAGAAAGCGAAAATCTGGATGCTGAAAATGTTACCGATTACAGTCAGATGCTTCAGGAGATCCTTGGGCCTTCCATCCGTGTCGGCTATCTGCATGGAAAAATGAAAGAAAAAGAAAAAGATGAGATCATGACTGCTTTTGGACGGAATGAGATCCAGGTTCTTGTATCCACAACCGTTGTAGAAGTCGGTATCGATGTGCCAAATGCAACCGTCATTATGATTGAAAATGCAGAACGCTTCGGTCTTGCCCAGCTCCATCAGCTCCGCGGGCGGGTTGGCCGTGGGAAATATCAGTCCTACTGCATTTTCATGACCGCCTCCAGGTCAAAAGAGACAAAAGAACGGCTGGAGATCCTGAATCATTCCAATGATGGTTTTTATATTGCAAATGAAGATCTCCGTCTCCGCGGACCGGGAGATCTGTTCGGTATACGGCAAAGCGGGGTGCTTGATTTTAAAATTGCTGACGTTTTTCAGGACGCAGCACTGTTGCAGGAAGCAAATGCCGCTGCTGAAAAACTTCTTCTTGAAGACCCGGATTTCTCCCAGAAGCAGCACCGGAAACTGAAGGATCATTTGCAGAAAAAGCTGAAAGATCTCATGCTTGAGACAACGCTGTAACCACCAGAACTTACCAGTTTCAATTTTGGCTCTGAGCAACTTATTTTCTATCAGAATTACTAACTAAAAGTGGAAATATTTTCCTGATCTGTGATATACTGACAGAGTAGCAGAGATACATCAAAAAAATGCTAGGGAGGTACTTATGAAAAAGAATACAATTAAAAAATTTACCACATCAGCAACGGCTGCAGCAGTGATTTCCTCCAGCCTGATTGCCGGTATCGGAACTGTGGTTCAGGCAGACGAACTGCCAGATTCAAATGAAAAAGCAGATCAGAAGACCCAGAAAGCTGTCAGCAAGAAAGAAATGTTAGACGCTGCAAAGAAAAGACAGGCTGAAACCCAGAAGGCTGAAGATCAGGCAAAAGCAGATTATGATCAGGCAGCTGCCAAAGCGGATGCAGCAAAAAAGGCTGCGGATGACGCTGCAAAAGAAGCAGATAGTGCAGTAACGGATGCTCAGGAAGCCTTTGCTGCCGCAAAGAAGACTGCTGCGGAGAATGAGCAGAAGGCACAGAAAAGCTACGATACCTCAGCCGCTGACCGTCTGGCAGCAGAAGATGCTGTACGTCTGGCAAATGCAGCATATCAGCAGGCAGCAGCCGAGAAGCAGGCAGCTGAAAAAGCCATGCGGGAAGCTGAGGACAGAATTTCTGTAACTGGAGCGGACGTTACCGCTAAAAAGAATACTTTAGATTCTGCACAGGCAGAACTTTCAGAAAAGCAGAAGGCAGCAGAAGATGCTCAGACTGCACTCGATCAGTTGAAGGCTGACATCAATTCCAGTGATGAAAAAATTGCGGAGCTTAACACCAAATTGCAGGAAGCAAAAAGTGCCTTAGATGCATCCCGGCAAAAAGTAACTACTGCACAGCAGGCTTACCTTGATGCACAAAATTCCTATAATCAGGCCAAAGCAGATGCAGAAGCCGGCTCTGCTGAACTTTCAGCAGCACAGAAAAAAGTGGAAGATGCTCAGACTGCACTCGACGAAGCAAAGCAGAATCAGGAACGTTTAAATTCCACTCTTGCTGCTGCACAGCAGGAACTGACAGAGCTTGAGAATCAGATCAGTGAGGCTTCATCTGAACTGGAAAGAGCCGATTTGGAAAAAAGGATTGTCCAGGCTCAGTATCAGGTGGCAGTTGCACAGGAAGAGCTGACCGCTGCCAATGCTGATGTTGCAGCGAAACAGTCTGACCTTGATGTCGCAAATGCAAGGGTCACAGAACTGGAAGCAACATTAAATGAAAAGCAGACAGCCGTAAACGAAACCAACACCCTCTATCTTCAGGCTCAGGATGCATACAATACTGCCAATACAGAAAAAGATGCGGCAGTACAGCAGCAGACTGAAATGGAAACTGCATATAATAATGCTGTCACCCTGAAGAACAATGCAGCCCAGCTTCAGGAAGACGCAGAAACCGCATTAACTGCTGCACAGACGCAGGTTTCCTCTGCTCAGGCAGCTTATAATGCTGCCAAAACGGCTCTTCAAGATGCTCAGGCAGCTTATGATACTGCCAAGGCAGCTGCTTCCTCTGTCAGTGAACAGATTGCAAAGGGTTCTTCCGGATTCTTCGAGGAAAATGGCAGCACGTCTGCACTCCAGGTATTTCAGGATGAAGCATACAGCCAGTATACCCATATGGGAGAGGCGAAAGATGCCACTTCCCTGGAAAATATGAAAAGTACGCTCGATTATATTAAAAAATGTAACGATCTCCGTAAGCTGAACGGTCGGTCGGAACTGCTCATTACTGATTATATGATGGCAGTTGCACAGTATGATACAAATGCTTCTGCTTATACAATGAATCATCTCGCCCACTTTGCTGTCGGAGAGAATCTCGCCTGGGGCTACACCACTCCGGACAGTGTATTTGGCGGCTGGTATGATCAGGAAAAAGAACAGTATGAAAAGGATGGGAATGCAGCTGCAGCCGGTCATTATTTCAATATCATTAATGCAGGTTATAAGGTGACAGGCTTTGCACTCAACCAGTATGGCTCTTACGGTCGCACATTTGGTCAGACATTTTCTTCTGGCACTTCTCAGGGTGGATATACGCTGAAAGAATATACTGCTAAATTCATGGCATACTACAATCGTCTGATGGAAGCCCCGACTCTGGAAGAAGCTGCCAAAGCCAAACTGGATGAGGCGAAAGAAACTTTGGAACAGGCCCGCCTTGTACTGGATACTGCACAGGCAAATGAAAGAGCAGCTTCTGAACAGTTAGACCAACGGAAGCAGGAAACTGCAGATGCCACAGCAGCAGAAACTGCAGCCAAAAATAATCTTGACGCTGCAAAAGCTTCCGTTACTGAAAAGACGGCTCAGGTACAGACTGCAGAAGAAGCTATGACGACAGCCCAGACAAACTGGGAAAATGCAAAGGCAGAAGTCTCCCAGGCCAGTGATCAGCTGAACGATGCAAGAGAAGCACTCAGTGGTCCATCTGCCAGCCTACAGGAAGCACAGCAGAATGCAGCAGCAAAAGAAACTGCATTCAACTCTGCAAAGGAAAATTATTATACCCTTGGCGGCACCGTGACCGAATTCCCTTCCAAAGACCAGGCTCAGGAAAGTTATACCGCAGCTCAGACGCGATACAATGAAAAACTGGCTGCAAAAGAAGCCCTTGAACAGCAGAAGACTGCAAAAGAAACTGAAATTGCAGGAATCAATACGGAGATTGAAAATGCTGCCTCAGTTGTTGCTCAGAAATCCAGTGATCTCACCACAGCCCAGGAAGAGAGAAATACCATAGAAGCTTCGATCAGCGAGAATCTGACAACACTTCGTCAGACAATGGAACAGAAAGCTGCTGAATACACTACTTCTCAGGAAGAAGAGCAGGCTGCATCCACTGCCTGCGATCAGGCACAGAATGCTTATAATGCAGAAATTTCCAATAAGGAACAGTTAGACGCAGATAAGACCACAGCAGAACAGCTCGTACAGGATTCTCTTGCTGCCGCCACAGCCGCTGCCGCAGCAAAAGATACAGCACAGGCAGACTATGATCAGGCAAAAGCTGATTATAATGTATTAGTTGATGCAAGAAAAGCTTTAGAGGATGCCCAGGCAGAAGAAAGCACTGCAAAAGAAGCTTATGATACTGCCCAGGCTGCACTGGATACAGCGACCACAGACCTGCAGAATGCTCAGAACGCACTCCTGGCTGCTACTGATCTCAGCCAGAGAGCTGGCAATCTCTCCTATGAAGACACTCTTGAGAATGAAATCACAGACACTGACTTTACATACCTGAATGCATCTGTAGAAAAGGTCAGAGAACTGAAAGCCGCAGCTCAGAATGCAGCAGATGCTTATAATACCGCATACCAGGCTGTTCTTGACGCTGAGGCAGTTCTCAAAGAAGCGAAAAAGGAGAATGCTGAAGCCATCGCACAGCTTGCCATTGCACAGGCTGAGTATGATGCTGAAGCGAAAGATACAGAAAATAAAGATACGGAGACAAAAAAACCGGAAGCCAAAAAGGATACTACAGATACTACGGTAGTCAAAAAGACCGACAAGCAGTCTGCTCCGGCAGCAGACTGCAGGAAGACAGCTTCAGCCAATACAACTCCGAAAACCGGTGATTCTTCATCACCCTTTGCATTTGCACTGGCAGGAATAGCATCCGTTTACGCCGGACTGGTTTCCTACCGGAAAAAGAGAAAAGACGTATAAAAATTTTATAACCACCAGAACTTACCAGTTTAAATTCACCGTTCCTCCACATACTAACATCGTAACAAAGGCGAACGGAACCAGTGATGTATGATGACCGGCAAAAGCATGGTACATACAGAAACTGGCCGGTCATCTTCGTTACAACAACTCAGGAAAAGCAGTCTTCAGACAGACTGCAGGATGCAAAAGGAGGAAATGGATCATGGCAAGTCGTTCATCTAACAAAGCAGCAGTGCCTGAAGCAAAAGGCGCACTCGACAAGTTCAAGTACGAGGTAGCAACAGAGCTGGGAGTACCGTTGACAGACGGATACAACGGCGACCTGACATCCAAACAGAACGGATCTGTCGGTGGATATATGGTAAAGAAAATGATCGAGCAGCAGGAAAAGCAGATGGCAGGAAAATAACCTGAAACCATCTTCCCGGCTTCTGCGGTCAGTGCAGTCGTAGCCGCGACAGACCAAATGTACGTCAAAAAATACAGCAGAAGCCAAAGAGAAAAGCACTCGGCATTGACCCGGGTGCTTTTTTCTGCTAAAATTCAGCATAGTTAATGATTGGAGGTGTCGATGAATGAGAGTAATTGCCGGCAGTGCCAGAAGTCTGAAACTGAAGACTCTGGAAGGAATAGATACAAGACCAACCACCGACAGGATCAAGGAGACCCTGTTCAATATGATCGCTCCTTATCTGTATGACTGCGAATTTCTGGATCTGTTTGCGGGAAGCGGAGGGATTGGGATCGAGGCTCTCAGCCGCGGAGCAAAAGAAGCCGTCTTTGTAGAAAAAAATCCCAAAGCAATGGAGTGTATCAAAGAAAATTTGAAGTTTACCAGGCTGGAGAAAAAGGGGATCACACTGACCAAAGATGTGCTGAATGCACTGTACCAGTTAGAAGGAGATAAGGTTTTTGATTATATTTTTATGGATCCGCCTTATGATCAGGAACTGGAAAAGCAGGTACTGAAATATCTCGCCGGTTCCTCACTCGTCTATGAAGATACCGTGATCATCGTAGAAGCCTCACTGAATACTGATTTCTCGTATATCGGGGAACTTGGCTTTTCTCTCATCAAAGAAAAAAGATATAAGACGAACAAGCACGTCTTTTTGGAAAAAGCCGGAAAGGAAGAAATATGTTAAGAGCGATTTATCCGGGAAGCTTTGACCCGGTTACATACGGACATTATGATATCATCTGCAGATCCTGTAAAATCGTGGACGAACTCATTGTCGGAGTATTGAATAATAAAGCGAAAATGCCGTTGTTTTCTGTTGAAGAACGTGTTAAAATGTTAAAGGAAGTGACAAAGGATCTGCCAAATGTCAGGATCATTCCGTTTGACGGACTTCTGGTGGATTTTGCCGAACGAATGGACGCAGACATGGTAATAAGGGGACTTCGTGCAATTACGGATTTTGAGTATGAACTTCAGATGTCTCAGACGAATCATAAACTCAGTCCGAATGTTGAAACCATGTTTCTGACGACCAGTATTGAATATTCTTACCTCAGTTCAACTACTGTACGGGAGATTGCAGCCTTTGGCGGAGATGTTACTCAGTTCGTACCACAGGCCGTTGCAGTTGAGCTTGAAAAGAAGATGAAAGAAAAAGGAGAGTGTAACTGATGAGTAGCCGCATTGAACAGATCATTGAAGAGATTGAAGAATATATTGACAGAGACTGTAAATTTCAGCCCCTGTCCCAGACCAAGATCATTGTAAATAAAGAGCATATGGATGAGTTGCTCCGTGAGCTTCGCATGAAGACTCCTGATGAGATCAAGCGTTATCAGAAGATCATCGCGAACCGGGATGCGATTTTGGCAGATGCAAAAGCAAAAGCAGATGCTATGATTGAAGAAGCACAGGTACAGACCACCGAACTGGTCAGTGAGCATGAGATCATGCAGCAGGCTTATGCACAGGCAAATGAGATTGTTACTCAGGCAACTGCCCAGGCACAGGAGATCATCGACAATGCAACCATGGATGCCAATGAAATCCGGATTGGTGCGATCCAGTATACAGATGACCTTCTTGCAAATGCGGAAAGCATCATCGGTCATACACTGGACAGCTATACAACCAAGTATGACGGTCTGATCAATTCCCTGCAGGAGTGTTATGATACAGTCCGCTCCAATCGTGCAGAACTGGATGTTCCTGAGGCTGACTCTTCTGATTATAATTATGATTCTCAGAATGGCTCAGACCAATAGGAAACAGGGATCTATTGACATCTGATGAAATGAATTTAAAAATTGAATTTCGCATACAGTATTGCGAATCCACTGGCTGCCATTGCGGTAGCCAGTTTTTGTATGATATAATCTGAAAGTTTCAGTCCTGTTCCACGGATCATCGACTGCGTCTGTGCCATAGAACAGATGCCTCCCATAGAAGTCAGCCCGATCAGCAACGGATAGGCTGTGCTTATTTCCGGGAATTTTTTCGCAATCATAAGAATCCCATTCGTAACTTCCAGTGTTGAAAGCAGGAGAGTTGCAGCGATATTTTTCTGCCCGGTCTGCTCTGCCAGTTCCAGTAATACAGAAAAAATAATCAAATATCCCCCGACTTTCACGATTGTCTCAAAGCTGTCCATCATACAACTTTCTACACTTTTCTTTTTCATAATATAGTTTCTCTGCATTCCCAATGTATTTCTGCCCCCACCTCTTTTTCTGCCACTTTTGTAAATTTTCCTGAAAGGGAAGCTCATAACAACCGGTGTTCCTAAAAGAATCACCAGGCTCGGAAGCAGAAGCTCTTTTCTGTCCAGCGTTTTCCATACAAGAAAATTCATGATGAAAATCGGACTTGTATTATTGCAGAAAGAAAGAAGATAGGTTCCTTCTTCGACACTTATGGACTGATTTCTGATTAGATCTGCCGTTATTTTTGCTCCCATGGGATACCCGCAGAGAAATCCTGCAACCACTGCAAACGAGCCTTCCCCGGAAACTCGGAATAAAATTCCGAAAGGAACAGACAGTACTTTCGAGATCATCCTGATCCCGCCGGTTGCCATCAGAAGATCTGTGATCAGCAGGAACGGGAACAGTGTCGGGAATAAGATCTGAAACCATAAAAGGAGTCCTTCACTTGCCCCGTTGAATACTTCTTTCGGGCAGCAGAGCATCAGCAGAAAAACTCCGATCATACCAATTCCTGCCAGGCTCTTTTTGGAAAGTTTCTGCTTCATACTCCACCCATTCTGTCATTCCTGTTCTTCTTTCACTATTTTATGATTTTCCTGAAAAAGTATGCAGTTATCCGGCTTCTTTGGCATATGCATTATTAACTTCTTCACTGCAAAGGAATTGAACCAATGACTGCTGTTCTTTCTTCTTTTCGGTCACATTTTCTGAAAAGGCCATGGATCCTCCTCTGTTCTGTTGTATTTTTCTGTGGACTGTTGATTCCCAGACTTTCATTTCTCGCCAGAAAGAATCTTTTAAACCCGACTACCGTTGAAAGCAATGAATTTCGAAGTCAGCCGGTATCTGAAGAACTTTTTCCGATCCTCGCATCCTCTGATGATCCCGGCAGGTTTCTTGGTCTCTACTGGCTTGAGACTCGGTTTCAGGCAGATCCTCACGCTCTTCGTACCTGTCTTACCGCTTTGAATCATTCGGATGAACCGACCGATTTTTCTGTAAAGAAATACGAACCACACTGGGAAAACCTTCCTGACTGGAACGAATACCTGAAACTCTGCCGTGCCATATGGAATGATCTCCGGTATTTTCCGGTTGCTACATCCTCCGATTGTCCTGACTACACCGTCACCTTTGAAAATTCCTGGCAATACGAAAGAACCTATGGAGGGAAACGCCGTCATGAAGGTATCGACATCATAGCCTCCGTTAACCAAAGAGGTATCTATCCCATCGTAAGTATGACCGATGGAACGATTCAGAATCTTGGATGGCTGGAACTTGGCGGTTACCGGATTGGAATCCTTGCTCCCGGAGGTGCTTATTTTTATTATGCACATCTTGATTCCTATGCTCCTCTTACAGAAGGGCAGCAGGTTCATGCCGGAGATCTCCTTGGGTATATGGGCGATACCGGATACAGTAAAACTGAAGGAACAACCGGCAGGTTTCCGGTCCATTTACACCTCGGGATTTACCTGACCGTTAATGGAAGAGAAGTCAGTGTTAATTCCTATCCGGCACTTCGTCTGACAGAACAATGGAAAGTGAATGCAGTCTATGAATAACTCTTTTCTGAATATCGGTTTCGTGGTATACTGAATGTTATGGAAAATTTACTTTGTAAAGGAGTTACAATGAACTTACCAAAAGAATTTGAAGAAAAAATGAAGACTCTGCTCGGGTCTGAATATGAAGAATATACCGCCTGCTATGATGAGCCAAGGCATTATGGTCTGCGTGTCAATACAGCCAAGATTTCTGTTGAAGATTTTTTAAAGATCGCACCCTGGCCGCTGGAGCCGGTTCCGTGGATTGAGAATGGATTTTACTATGACGGAGATCATATCCAGCCTTCTAAGCACCCATATTATTTTGCAGGACTTTACTATCTGCAGGAACCAAGTGCCATGACCCCTGCCAGCCGTCTGCCGGTGGAGCCGGGGGACCGGGTACTGGATGCCTGTGCCGCACCGGGTGGAAAAGCGACGGAACTGGGAGCAAAATTACAGGGGACAGGTGTCCTTGCAGCCAACGACTTAAGCAGTTCCCGTGCCAAAGGGCTTTTAAAGAATCTGGAGCTTTTCGGTATTGGCAATGTTCTCGTATTAAGCGAAGAACCCGGCAAATTAGTTTCTTATTTTGAAGGTTATTTTGACAAGATCCTGATTGATGCTCCCTGCTCCGGTGAGGGAATGTTCCGTAAGGATAAGAAAATGGTAAAAGCATGGGAAGAGCATGGACCGTCTTTCTTTTCCAAAATTCAGAAAAGCATCATCACCCAGGCTGCACAGATGCTCCGCCCGGGAGGCATGCTGCTTTATTCAACCTGCACTTTTTCACCGGAAGAGAATGAGCAGACGATTGAATATCTGCTCCAGGAATATCCTGAATTTCAGATCTGTGAAATGGAGGGGTATGAAGGCTTTGTCAATGGAATGCCGCAGGTGACCGAAAGCAGAAATGAAGAGCTGAAAAAGACCGTCCGTATTTTCCCTCACCGGATGAAAGGAGAGGGCCATTTCCTTGCCCTTCTTCAGAAGGGAGAAGCACATCCGGCTCTTCCTTCCGGGACCGATACCGGCAAGCCCAAAAAGCTGCCCGAAGAATTTACTTCATTTTTAAGTCATGTACACCGGGAGTTTCTTCCTTCCAGAATGGAACTGCGTGGCGATAAAGTATACTATATGCCGGCCGATCTTCCTTCCATCCGGGGAATCCGTTTTCTACGTACCGGACTGCTGCTTGGAGAACTGAAAAAGAACCGTTTTGAACCGAGTCAGGCTTTTGCCATGAATCTGAAAATGGAAGAGTACGATCAGATCCTCAATCTTCCTGTCAGTGATGAGCGAGTGATCAAATATCTCAAAGGTGATACTCTCGATGTGGAAGATCTGGTATCTCTGAAAGAGAAAGGCTGGTATCTTGTCTGTGTAGACGGATACCCGCTCGGTTTCGGTAAACTGATCAATCAGATGCTGAAAAATAAATATCTTCCCGGATGGCGGTGGAACGGATGAAATTAAGACTGGATAAATATCTTGCGGATATGGGACTTGGTACAAGATCTCAGATTAAAAAAGACATCTCCAAAGGACAGGTGCTTGTCAACGGAACTGTCAGCAAAGATGCCGGAACCAGGATTGATACAGAAAAGGATCAGGTCTCTTATCTTGGACAGGCTGTTACCTATGCAGAGTATGAATACTATATGCTGAACAAACCGGCAGGTGTTGTTTCTGCGACAGAAGACCGGCATGACCGGACCGTTTTAGACCTCATCGATACAAAGCAGCGGAAGGATCTTTTCCCGGTCGGAAGACTGGACAAAGATACCGAGGGTCTTCTGCTCATCACGAATGATGGTGCGTTGGCTCACCGGCTTCTTTCTCCTAAGAGCCACGTCGACAAAGTCTACTTTGCCCGGATTGAGGGAAAGGTTACTGCAGAAGATGTGCTTCTTTTTCAGAAAGGTGTAGACATCGGAGAGCAGGCACTTACGCTTCCCGCACGGCTTGAAATTTTAAGCAGTGATACCGTCTCAGAGATCCGGCTGACGATCTGCGAGGGAAAGTTTCATCAGGTCAAACGGATGTTTGAGTCAGTTGGCAAGAAAGTTCTGTATCTGAAAAGGCTTTCCATGGGAACACTTATTTTGGATGACTTACTGCCACCGGGAGCTTACCGTACACTGACTGCCGGGGAGATCAGAAGCTTACAGACAATATCAAAAAAAGAAACAGGAGATAAAGAATGAATGGTGGATTTTTACCTGTCAGCAGAAAAGAAATGAAAGAACGTGGATGGGATCAGGTCGATTTTGTCTATATTTCCGGAGATGCTTATGTAGACCATCCCTCCTTTGGTCATGCCATCATCACAAGGCTGCTGGAATCCCGTGGCTACAGAGTGGGAATCATTGCACAGCCGGACTGGAAGACACCTGACAGCGTCACGGTTTTTGGCGAACCACGTCTTGGATTTCTTGTATCCGCAGGAAATATGGATTCCATGGTTAACCATTATTCCGTATCCAAAAAGCGACGGAAGACCGATGCTTACACACCCGGAGGTGTTATGGGAAAGCGGCCGGATTATGCCTGTGTTGTCTACGGGAATCTGATCCGGCAGACTTATAAGAAAACTCCGGTCATTCTGGGTGGCATCGAAGCCAGTCTGCGAAGGATGGCACATTATGATTACTGGTCTGACAAACTAAAGCGTTCCCTCCTTTTAGATTCCGGTGCGGATATTCTTTCTTACGGAATGGGAGAACACTCCATCATCGAGATTGCAGAGGCACTGGATGCCGGCATTCCGGTGGAAGAGATTACCTATATCAACGGAACTGTCGTCAAAGCAAAGAATCTCGACAGCGTCTACGATGCAGAGATCCTTCCCTCTTTTGAAGAGTTGAAAGCAGACCGGCTGACTTATGCCAGAAGCTTTTATACCCAGTATCTTAATACGGATGCTTTCAACGGAAAACGACTGGTAGAGCCTTATTCTGACTACCTCTATGTGGTACAGAATCCACCTGCACTTCCACTGACCGAGATAGAAATGGATGATATCTATTCTCTGCCTTATATGAGAACGTATCATCCTTCCTACGAGGCACTTGGCGGAGTTCCTGCTATCTCCGAGATCCGGTTCAGCCTCATCAGCAACCGGGGCTGTTTTGGCGGATGCAGTTTCTGTGCATTGACCTTTCATCAGGGACGGATCATCCAGACCCGCAGCCACCAGTCACTTTTAGATGAAGCCAGACAGATCACAAAAGAAAAAGATTTTAAAGGATACATTCATGACGTAGGAGGACCGACTGCCAATTTCCGGCATCCTTCCTGTAAAAAGCAGTTAAAGTACGGTGTCTGCAAGAACCGCCAGTGTCTGTTCCCGGCACCCTGTAAAAATCTGAATGCAGACCACAGTGATTATGTCCGGCTTTTAAAAGAACTACGTGCGATTCCGAAAGTTAAAAAAGTCTTTATCCGCTCGGGAATCCGATTCGATTATCTTTTAAAAGAAGAGGACAGAACTTTTTTACGGGAACTTTGTGAATATCATGTCAGCGGGCAGTTGAAGGTTGCACCGGAACATGTTGCAGCACCGGTTCTCTCCCTGATGGGAAAACCAGAACATAAAGTATATGAGCAGTTTACCGAAGAATTTTATAAAATGAACAAAAAGATCGGAAAAGAACAGTATCTTGTTCCGTACCTGATGTCATCCCATCCCGGTTCAACGCTGAAAGAAGCAGTAGAACTGGCAGAATATTGCAGGGATCTCGGTTATATGCCGGAGCAGGTGCAGGATTTTTATCCGACTCCGTCCACACTTTCCACCTGTATGTATTATACCGGTGTTGACCCCCGTACCATGAAGCCGGTCTATGTACCGAAGAGTCCACATGAGAAGGCCATGCAGCGTGCATTGATCCAGTATCGCAACCCGGAACTGTACGATCTTGTATCAGAAGCACTCCACAAGGCAGGAAGAACCGATCTCATCGGTTTCGGTCCAAAGTGTCTGATCCGGCCACGGAAATTTGCCGATCAGAAGAAAAATGAAAGAGAAAAGAACAGCAGTCAGAAGAAAAAATCCATTCGGAATGTACACCGAAAGAAATGAGGTCAGAATGAGAGTAGCGATTGTCACCGGAGCATCTTCCGGTATGGGACGTGAATTCGTCCTTCAGATCGGAGCTTTATATAAAAACCTGGACGAAATCTGGGTGATCGCAAGGAGAAAAGGAAATTTAGAGAGAGTGGCAGAGCAGTCCCGTCTGCCTTTGCGTATCTTTGACGGAGATCTTCTGAAAAAGCCTGTCTATAAAGCTTTTTGCGAGGCACTCTGTGAAGACACTCCTGATATCCGTATGCTTGTCAACGCAGCCGGATTCGGAAGATCCGGTTCTGTAGAAGAGATCAATATGCAGCGGAGACGGATCCAGACAGACATGGTTGGCTTAAATTGCCAAGCTTTAACAAGAATGACCCTTCTCTGCCTTCCTTACATGCATCCTGGAAGCCGGATCGTCAATCTGGCATCGGCAGCAGCCTTTTGTCCACAACCGTATTTTGCGGTTTATGCGGCAACGAAATCCTATGTGCTGAGCTTTTCCCGTTCGCTCAGAGAAGAGCTTAAGACCCGCGGTATCATCGTCACAGCGGTCTGTCCCGGTCCGGTTGACACTCCCTTTTTTGATGTCAGTGGAAAGCCTCAGAACTTCTTGAAAGAACTGACTATGGCACAGCCAGGACCGGTGGTACATCAGGCACTGAAAGACAGCCGGAAAAGGAAGGAGCTGTCTATTTACGGACTTCCGATGAAACTGACCTATGCCGGCACGAAGCTGCTGCCACATAAATTGCTCCTGCGTATACAGAACCTGTAGATAATCGATCTTTTAAATGAAAAGGAAATCAATCATATGAAGAAAGTTGAAAAGGGGAAACCCGGTTATTTAAATTATAAAAAGAAAGCAGAGATTCTCCGTACAGTCATTTATTTTGCCATTGTCGCAGCCATCTTTCTGCTTGGATACACCCAGACGCATACCCGGCTCAATCTGATGACGGTCGTGGCAGTTCTCGGCTGCCTCCCGGCATCCAAAGCACTGGTTGGTGTCATCGCCCGCTTTCCGTACCCGTCCATTGATCCTGACAGGGCAAAGGAGATTGCAAAAATTTCCCGCCACCTGACGGTCTGCTACGATACAGTTATCACCAGCCGGGAAAAGATCATGCCGGCAGACTGCTTTGTTATTTCCGGGCATAATCTTTACGGCTATACCCACTATGAGAAAGTGAATCCTGAGGAACTTGCAAAGCACATCCGCTCGATTCTTTCCCAGAACGGTTACACCGGACTGACAGTCAAGATTTTAAACCAGTATGCACCTTTTCTTGCAAGAGTAGAGGGGCTTGATAATATTGCAGCAGTAGGACAGGAAGATACAAAGCAGACCGAACAGGAGATCCGGCAGCTTCTGCTGAATATCTCCATGTAAACCGGTTCTGAATTTTGGAGAAGATACAATGAAAGAAATCACGATTCAAAAAAATGAAGCCGGACAGCGGTTTGACAAATTTCTTGCGAAATATATGAACCAGGCTCCCAAAAGCTTTTTTTATAAAATGCTCCGCAAGAAAAATATCACCCTGAACGGGAAAAAAGCAGCAGGAAATGAAATTCTCAAATTGAATGATACCGTCCGTCTGTTCCTTTCCGACGAGACCATTCAGAAATTTTCAGGCACCATACAGCAGTCCCCCGGAGATCCCGACTGGATCCTGGCTCATGCCGGAAAAGAGCTTTCCATTATTTATGAGGATGAATCCACCATTTTCCTGAACAAGCCCGCAGGGATGTTGTCCCAGAAGGCAAAACCGGACGACATCTCCATGGTGGAACACCTGATCGCTTATCTGCTGAACAGCGGTCAGATTTCCAAAGAAGAACTGCGGACATTTCATCCTTCTGTCTGCAACCGTCTTGACCGCAATACCAGCGGACTGATCGCTGCCGGCAAGACCCTGCAGGCACTCCAGCAGTTAAGTGAAATGTTCCGTGACCGCAGCCTGAAAAAATATTATCTCTGTCTTGTCCGTGGAAAAGTTTCTTCCGACAGTCATATCAGCGGCTATCTGAAAAAAGATCCCCGGACGAACCGGGTCACGGTCAGCCGGACTCCCTCCGGATCAGCCTCCCCGATTGAGACAGAATATCATATAATAAAGCAAGAAGAAGATGTCACGCTCTTAGAGGTTCATCTGATCACTGGAAAGACGCATCAGATCCGTGCTCATCTTGCATCCATCGGTCATCCCATTGCAGGAGATTATAAATATGGGAACCGGGCTTTCAATGACACTCTGAAAAAAGAATATGGTCTTTCTTCTCAGCTTCTCCACGCATACCGCCTTAATTTTCCTGAATGTGACGGAGATCTTTCCCGCCTTTCGGGAAAGGAACTTCAGGCACCACTGCCGCCTCTTTTTCAGAAAATCTGTCAGGAAAAGGGTGTGATTTAAAATGGCAACCTGGAATTCGAGAGGACTTCGTGGTTCGACTCTGGAAGAATTTATCAATCATACCAATACCCGCTACAGCGAAATGGGGCTTGCACTGATCCAGAAGATTCCGACCCCCATCACTCCGGTAAGGATTGATAAAGAGCATCGGCATATTACCCTCGCCTATTTTGATAAGATCAGTACCGTAGATTATATCGGTGCTGTGCAGGGCATTCCGGTCTGCTTTGATGCAAAAGAATGTAATGCTGATACATTTCCACTTCAGAATGTCCATGAACATCAGATCCATTTTATGGAAAAATTTGAGCAGCAGGGAGGAATCGCATTTCTCCTGATCTATTATACAGCCCGTGAGGAGCTCTACTATATGCAATACCGGCAGATCCGCCGATTCTGGGACAGGGCAGAGGCAGGTGGAAGAAAAAGCTTCCGGCTGGATGAACTGGAACCGGACTGGTTTATGAAACTTCAGAATGGCTTTTTTATTCCTTATCTTGATTCCATCCAGAAGGATTTGGACACGAGGGATTGACAGAAGCAGAGAAAATCCGTATAATTACAAACGGGTTTTAACGTATTAGCATACTAAAGTGTTTAAGAAAGGTGAATCTACATGGAACAGAAACTGCATACACCGGAAGGCGTCCGGGATATTTATAATAAAGAATGTGAAATTAAACTGACATTGCAGAAAAAGCTCAGCACCGTACTTCATTCCTATGGTTATCAGGATATTCAGACTCCGACATTTGAATATTTTGACGTATTCCGTAAAGAGATCGGTTCTACTTCTGCAAGAGAAATGTACAAATTTTTTGACCGGGAGGGAAATATCCTTGCATTACGCCCGGATATCACTCCTTCCATTGCCAGGGCAGTTGCAACGCTTTTTGAGACGGAGGATTTTCCAATCCGCCTGTGCTATGCCGGCAATACTTTTATCAACCATTCCAGTTATCAGGGACGGCTGAAAGAGAACACCCAGCTTGGTGCAGAGCTGATCGGTGTTGATTCCATCGAGGCAGATGCAGAAATGCTCGCCATGGTGGTGGACGGACTGAAGAAAACCGGACTGAAAGAATTTCAGGTCAGTATCGGACATGTGGACTTTATCCAGAGTCTGTTCCTGGCAGCAGGTCTTGAGGAGGATGAAGCAGAAGAGCTCCGTACCCTCATCGCCAACCGTAACTTCTTTGGAGTAGAGGAAGTACTGGATCATATGGATGTTGCTGACTCTGTCAAAGAAGCATTTCATCTTCTGCCTGAACTGACCGGAGGAGCAGAGATCCTGGATCAGGCACTTTCTGTTGCCCCGGAAGAAAAAGCCAGTCAGGCAATTCATCGCTTAAAGCAGATTGATGAGCTTCTCCACCTTTACGGAGTGGAAGACCATATCACATTTGATCTGAGCATGAGCGGAAACTACGGATACTATACCGGTATCATTTTCCGTGCTTATACTTACGGAACAGGAGATGCTGTCGTACGCGGAGGCCGTTACGATCATCTGCTTGAAAAATTCGGTAAGAATACTCCATCCATCGGTTTTGCCATCATTTTAGATGAACTGATGAATGCCCTGAACCGGCAGAACATCCAGATAGAGACCGGCAGCCGCAATCTCCTCGTCTATACACAGGATACTGAAAAGTGGGCCATCTCCCTTGCAAGAACATTCCGCAGTAAAGGGAAAAATATTGAAATGCTCAAGCGTAATACTGAGGATGACCGTCAGGTATACGAGGAATACGGAAAGCGATCTTCCGTCATGACCATGCTGTATCTCCGGGATGACCTGAAGATTGAGATGATCAATTTCCGCACAGGCGAAAAGAAGATCATGGACACGAAAAAGCAGAAGTAAAGGAGCAGAACCTATGAGATATTTAACATTTGCACTGACCAAAGGGCGTCTTGCCAGTAAGACTCTTGATATGCTGGAAAAGCTCGGAATTACCTGCGACGAGATGAAAGATAAAAACTCACGCAAACTGATCTTCACCAATGAGGAACTGGGACTCCGGTTCTTCCTTGCAAAAGGTCCGGATGTACCGACCTATGTAGAATACGGTGCCGCAGATATCGGTGTAGTCGGAAAGGATACCATCATTGAAGAAGGGCGAAAAGTCCATGAAGTACTTGACCTGGGATTCGGGAAATGCCGGATGTGTGTCTGCGGTCGTGAAGAGACAGCAGAAAAACTGCAGCATCATGAACTGATCCGTGTTGCCACAAAATACCCGAATATTGCGAAAGACTATTTTTATAATAAAAAGCATCAGACGGTTGAGATCGTAAAGTTAAATGGATCTATCGAGCTTGCTCCGATCGTAGGGCTTTCCGAAGTCATTGTAGATATCGTTGAAACCGGTTCTACACTGAAAGAAAACGGACTGGTCGTATTAGAAGAGGTATGCCCTCTGTCCGCCCGTATGATCGTCAATCCGGTCAGTATGCGTATGGAGAATGACCGCATTAAGGAACTCATCACAAATCTCAGAAACCTGCTCAGGGAGGAATAAAAATGCGTATTGAAAAATTAACAGAAAGTACAAAGAAAAATCTGCTGGAAGACCTTCTGAAAAGAAGTCCCAACAGCTACGGAAAATACGAAGCCAGTGTCCAGCAGATCCTCAACGATGTAAAGGAAAAAGGAGACGAAGCTCTCTTTGGTTATACAGAAAAATTTGACGGAGTAAAACTGGATGCTTCCCAGATCCTTGTCACAGATGCTGAGATTGAAGAAGCCTATACAGAAGTAGGAGAAGAGCTGCTCGGTATTATCCGGAAAGCTCTCGTCAATATCCGTACTTATCATGAAAAGCAGATGCAATACAGTTGGTTCGACAGCAAGCCGGATGGAAGCATCCTCGGTCAGAAGGTCACTGCACTCCAGAGAGTCGGTGTCTATGTTCCGGGCGGAAAAGCGGCTTATCCGTCTTCCGTACTGATGAATATCATGCCTGCAAAAGTAGCCGGAGTTGATGAAATCATCATGGTAACTCCTCCGGGAAAAGATGGGAAAGTAACTCCTACCACATTAGTTGCGGCAAAAGAAGCCGGAGCAGATAAAGTCTATAAAGTCGGTGGAGCACAGGCCATCGGAGCTTTGGCATACGGAACAGAAAGTATTCCGAAAGTTGATAAGATCGTAGGACCGGGAAATATCTACGTTGCACTGGCGAAAAAATCTGTTTATGGTCATGTAAGCATTGATTCCATCGCCGGGCCAAGTGAGATCCTTGTCCTGGCAGATGAGACAGCCAACCCACGGTTTGTGGCAGCAGATCTTCTCTCCCAGGCAGAACATGATGAACTGGCTTCCGCCATCCTGGTAACAACAAGCATGGAGCTTGCAGAGAAGGTTTCCGCACAGACAGATGCATTTATCAAAGAGCTTTCCAGAGGAGAGATCATTCAGAAATCTCTGGATAATTACGGACATATCCTTGTTGCAGACACTTTGGAAGATGCCATTGATGCGGCAAATTCGATTGCATCCGAGCATCTTGAGATCGTCACAGCCAACCCGTTTGAAGTAATGACAAAGATCCGCAACGCAGGAGCGATCTTTATCGGAGAATACTCCAGTGAGCCGCTGGGAGACTATTTTGCAGGTCCGAACCATGTTCTGCCTACCAACGGAACTGCCAAGTTCTTCTCCCCGTTATCTGTAGATGATTTTATCAAGAAATCCAGCATCATTTCCTATTCAAAGGATGCACTGGAAAAGATCCATACAGATATTGAAAAATTTGCTGAAGCAGAGCATTTAACTGCACATGCAAATTCCATTAAAGTAAGATTTGAATAAAAGGAGTTGGCAGGATATGAAAAAGAACCGCATTGCAAGCTGCAAAAGAACGACAAAAGAAACCGATATCGAACTGACGATCAACCTGGATGGTCAGGGAAAAAATCAGATTGACACCGGGATTCCTTTTTTCGATCATATGCTGGACGGCTTTGCCCGTCATGGACTTTTTGACCTGACCGTCAGCGTCAAGGGCGATACAGAAGTAGATTCCCACCATACGATCGAAGATACCGGAATCGTGCTTGGTCACGCCATCGCAGAAGCTTTGGGCGATAAAGCCGGCATGAAACGTTACGGCTATTTTATACTCCCGATGGATGAGACACTTGCACTCGGAGCTGTCGATCTCTCAGGAAGACCTTACCTGAACTTCCAGGCTGAATTTACCGTACCTTCTCTCGGAACAATGGATACCGAAATGGTTCGTGAATTTTTCTATGCCGTATCGTACAGTGCCGCTATGAATCTTCACCTGAAGATCCTGGATGCCGGAAATAACCATCACATGGCAGAAGCCCTTTTCAAGGCATTTGGAAAGGCTTTGGATATGGCAGTATCCGAAGAGCCACGGATTACTGAAGTATGGTCCACAAAAGGCAGTTTGTAGGCTGATTTTTTGAAAACCGCCCCTTAAAAGGAGATAAAGGAGTAACCCGGACATGAGTTATAAGAGATTAACCCCATGTATTTTTATAGATAAAGGAAAGGCAGTTACATGGTTTGACGACCGTTCTGTTCTGTCAGATGATGTCATTGCCCTTGCAAAACACTACAACGAAAAAGGAGCAGATGAACTGATCGTATTTGATCTGTCTGACTCGGATGAAGAACATGATGAATCCATCGAACTGATCAAGCAGATCAACCGCGTGATCAGTATCCCGATGATCGCAGGCGGTAATATCCGTCGTGCTGAAGATGTAAAAAAGATCCTCTATGCAGGTGCCAAACGTGCCATGCTGAATTTTTCAAAACCGCTTTCGATTGAACTGATCAAAGAAGTTTCCCAGAGATTCGGCAAAGAACGAATCGCAGTTTCACTGAATGATTTTGACGCACTGTTCAAGCAGCAACATCTGATCGAGGAGTACAGTACAGAAATGATCTTTATGCATCGACTGGATCTTAATTCTGTTGTAAATGTCACTGAAATCCAGTGCGTAGTCGTAACCGATACCATGGAAGAGAGTGAGATCCTCAATATTCTTAAAAGCGACGGTGTTAAAGGCGTTTCAGGACGCTTTATCAGCCGGTTGAATATGGATTTTAATGCATTCAAAGATATCTGCGTGGAAAATGGAATCCGCATGACAACCTTTGAAAGTCTGATGGATTTCGGCGAATTTAAACTGAACTCAGATGGACTGATCCCGGTGGTAACGCAGGACTACAAGACAAATGAAGTCCTCATGGTAGCCTATATGGATGAAGAAGCCTTTGAACATACCGTCAAAACCGGCCGCATGACTTATTTCAGTCGCAGTAGACAGAGTCAGTGGATCAAGGGAGAAACCTCAGGACACTTCCAGTATGTAAAATCTCTTGCCATCGACTGCGATAAGGATACCCTTCTCGCAAAAGTAGAACAGATCGGAGCTGCCTGCCATACCGGCAACAGATCCTGCTTTTATACAACCATCGTCGGAGCTGACTATGATGCGAAAAATCCGCTTCAGATTTTTGAATCCGTATACAATATGATCTTAGACCGTAAAGAGCATCCAAAGGAAGGTTCTTATACCAATTACCTGTTCGATAAGGGATTAGACAAGATCCTCAAAAAAGTGGGAGAGGAGGCAACAGAAGTTGTCATTGCCGCCAAGAATCCCAACCCGGAAGAAGTGAAATATGAGCTTTCCGATTTTCTGTATCATGCAATGGTACTTATGGCAGAAAAAGGAATTACCTGGGATGACATCACCAAGGAACTGGCAGACCGGTAGGAATAAATTAAGTCTGGAATCCAGTAAGATAAATTGAGACTGAAATCTGATAAGATAACTTGAATCGGAAATACATTTCAGATTTGAAAAGTTCTGAAAAAAGAAAGACAGACATAGGATATTGTAACTTCAGTATCCTGTGTCTTTTTATTGCCGTGCATACACCCAAAAGATTCCGTGGATCTTTTTAGTTTACATGCACAACGAGCCACTGGATTCTATCAGCAGGAGGACAGACTATGAATGATTCCGAACTTCGTCGCCGTGAACTCTTAAAGCAGACCCGCAGACTCTATCAGGATTCTGCTGCCATACCCGCCGTTCATCCACGCTACGGCCATATCTATCACGAACTTTATGATACCCCTGATTCCGGGGAAGGCGAACACCATTCAGGTTCTTTCTTTGCCAGGCTGATGCTGGCAGTCTTTCTCTTTTTAAGCTTTGTCTACATAGAACAGAACCATCTGAAACCGGCAGATATCAGCAGCACACAGATCGTCAACGAGATTCAGAAAGAAATTCCCGGAAATGGAATGGATTTTATCAGTCGGATCAAACTTTACTGAAATTATGGATACATTAGTGTTCATCTTGATGTTTTGAGTTGAATATAAGGGAAACAATTCATAGCAAGAAATGTATATTTGATTCAATTATATATTTCTTGCTATTTATATTCACAGAGTATTTGTATCCATTATTTAAATCTTTATGAAAATGTTTTTGTATCCAATTTTCTGCTTATTATAAATTTTGTATATTTTTCTTTTCTTTTTTATGTATTTATCAGCACATTTTTATTATAAATCATATTTTTAAAATATAATATGTATTTTTGTATATTTTAATTGCATTTTTTCACTTTGTATTATATACTTTTATCAAAGAACGGATTCTCTTCACAAAGGAGGATTTTATATGAAGATTAGAAAAGTACTTGTGATTTGTGGGTTATTAATCAGCGTAACAGCATCTACATTCAACGTTAGTGCCGCAACTGCACGTGCAGCTAAAGATTGTACTGGAACAATTACTCTTGCTAAAACTTCAGGAACATTTAAGGTGACTGAAAATAACACTCCTTCAAATCCAGTCACTGCGAAAAAAATTAATGGTAGTTATACATCTATAGATATACTTGGTAATAAAAATACTCAGCAAGTAACCGGTTCTTTAGCTAAAGGTCAGCTTAGTATCACTAAATACGCACCATCTCATTACAGTAGTTATATGGGAACTATGGTATACTATTTAGATGGTGCAAAAGGCGGAAGTGTAACAAAGTATTATTAATTAATTTATTTTATAATTACTATTTAAATGACCCCAGCCATCTCGTGGGCTGGGGATTTTTATTTATTAATAGAGGAGAGACGTTTATGAAAAAATTAAAATATTTTTCCATCCTGCTTTTATGTTCTCTGCATTGTCTGCTGTTAAGTGGATGTTCCTTTCAAAAAAAAGAAGAGATCGTCTGGTATATTTCCAATCCCCATTTCTTTCATATTGAAGATGCAGTTCCTTATGAAGATCTGAGTTCTGAACGGTTCGACCTGTTCAACAAACGGCTGGAAGAATTGGACATTCCTGCAAAGGTTACTTTTCGGTATCTGCCGGATATGGATATGTCTTCTGATGAATCTGACAGTATCACTGATACTTATAAAAAGAGTCTTGACTTTTCTGCTCATCTTATCCGGACTCTGAAAGAGCAGGATCCTCAGGCTGACATAGTACCATTTTCTCCTATGGAATACAGGGAGTTTGTTGCTTTGGACGATTCTCTTGCATCTGAAAAAAATTCTTCCGTTTTAGATTCACTGCCTGATCCTATATGGAATGTCAACAGGATCAACGGAAAAACTTATCAGATTCCCCGTGGATCTATGCCGCTTTCTGATACTATTTACAGTTTTTCCGCCTCATTTCTTAAAGACTATAACCTGACTCTTAACGAACAGGAAATCACCTCTATGACTCCTGAAGAGGTGATTGATTTTCTGTTCCCTTATTTTGAGGATAACCGATTGCTGGACAAAAAATACTATTTAACTTCTGCCGATGATCTTTCTTTAGGCAACTGTAACTATTATAAGTATCTGCCGCTTTTGCGTGGCTTTTCGGATTCCAGTCTCGCTGTCGACCGGGAAAATGGTAAAATTGTAAATCTGCTGACTACAGAAGAAATGCTGAACAATCTTTCATTAGCACAAAGGATCTACCGTGAAGATCTGGATATCCACACAGAACTTCAGACAGCAGTGCCGGTATTTACGATTGAAACCATTCCAACTTTAGAAGAACTGACTGTATCAACTGCTTATTCCGACAGGATTCGTTTTTCTCTCGGAAAGAGATATCTGTGTCCTTCAATTGGGAATGGTGTTCTCAATACCAGCTCCAACCAACAGCTTGCCATTGAAGTTCTTGCTGCATCCATGTACGATGAGACGCTGTCCAATCTTATGATCTATGGAGTTCCGGATAAAGATTATACGCTAGAGAATGGACACGCCATCTATAAATTTAATCAGGTAATTTCAAGTGTGGGCAGTTTCAGTCCGGTAGGGAATAATCTGATAGCTTATCCGAACGAATATGAAGTAACTGATAAAGTTCTGGTTTCAGAGAAACTTTTAGAGGATGAGTCTCTCCTTCTTCCTTGCAGCAATTTTGTTCCTGATGTTGATGATACAACATGGGAACAAATATCAGGAATTGCAGCCATCTGCCATGAAGCAGTTTTCACGGCTGAAAGTGAGGAGATTTCTGATCTGAACACATTTTTGAAAGAGCAGAACCAGAAATTGTATGATGCAGGTATTGAATCTCTCCTTTCCGGGATTCAGTCTCAGCTTGATGCTCAAAAGGAGGACTAAACCATGCTTTTAGAAATGAAGAATCTCTGTAAATCTTATGGTGAAACTATTGCCCTGGACAGACTTAACCTTCAGCTGACCCCCGGCATTTATGGACTTCTTGGTCCAAATGGTGCCGGAAAAAGTACCCTTATGAAATTAATCTGTATGCTGATCCAGCCAACTGATGGTTTTGTCTTATTTGACGGAGAGGACATCCGTATGCATCGGAGCAATTTTTTGGACCGTCTTGGATACATGCCCCAGCATTCCTGTCTTTACCCGGACTTTACAGTACAGGAATATCTCTATTATGTCGGTGCATTAAAAGGCATGCATAAAAAAGATGTGACGTTCAGAACGGAAGAGCTTCTTCTCCGGACACGGCTTATGGATATGAAAAAGGATAAAATCCAGACCCTCTCCGGTGGTATGCAGCAACGGCTGATGTTTGCCCAGGCTCTTTTAAATGATCCTGAAATTCTGATTTTAGATGAACCTACCGCCGGACTTGATCCACAGAAGCGACTTGAACTGAGGAATTTGATTGCTGAATATTCAAAAGATAAGATCATCCTGCTCGCAACGCATATCGTAAGCGACATTGAACTGATCGCATCGCAGATCTTGTTATTAAAGAAAGGAAAACTGATCAAAGCCGATCCTCCCGGTGCGTTGACCGGCCAGCTTACATCAAAGGTCTGTGAGATAAATTTTTCCCGTCCATTGAAAGAACTCGAACCGTACGGCAGAATCAGCAGTATTTACCGACGTAAAGAAGATATTTTTGTCAGACTCATATTAAATGATCCTGCCATACTTCCTCCACAGGCTTCTTTCGTTTATCCGACACTGGAAGATGTCTACCTGTACTATTTTAATGACGAAGAGGAGGTGTCCCATGAACATTTTTCTCTATGAATGGAAAAAAGTCTGGAAAAACGGAGCAGTACTGAAAGTGGTTCTTCTTTTTCTGATGTTATCTGCTGCCATCTTCTGGGCAGATACAGCCATGGATTCTGAAATCCGTACCGCCTACCTCGACTGCCATAAAACTCTGGATTCCCTTCCTGCAGATGAGGCTGCTGACCTGTTAAATGCTTTTACCTTAACCGATGAGACAGATTATATAAAAGGTCATGCTCTTGAACTCATCCATTCTGAGATGGATTCCGTAACCGGTTATGAAGATTACCGACAATCTATTCAGAACCGGTATACCCAAAGCCAGAAAATTTCTGTCTTTCAGGGAACTGCTTCCGGTCAGAATCAATATATGCAGCGAATTGCAGAACGATATAAAAAACTCACCCTGCATTTTCCGTTAACGCTTCAGCCATATCAGGGTATCCGAAAGCTGATGGAATTTTACCCTGCGGATTTATTTACAGTAATCCTGCTCATTTATCTGACCAGCATCGTATTTATACAGGAGCAGAGAAGCGGACAGTACGCCTTTTCTCTTACCACAAAAAACGGGCAGCGGCGACTGTACCCGGCAAAATTTTTAACTGTCTATTTCAGCATTATTGTCTATCTGTTACTGACTTTTTTATTTTATTTTGTTCTGTCCGGTTTTCTGTATGGCTTTCCTTCAATGACTGCTGCCATACAAAGTATTCCCGGATACCATGCTGTTCCATATGACTGGAATATTTTGACTTATTTTTGCGTCTTCCTGCTTTTGAAGAGCTTTGCATTCTTTATACTTACCAGCCTTGCTGTCTTTTTGGCACGCCGCCTTAATTCTGAAATGGCAGTTTCTTTTTTGCTTGCCGGATTTGTAGGATTCAGTTTTCTGTTGTCAGACAGGTTTCAGGGGAATGACAGTAATTCGATCCTTCGACTGTGGAATATATGGACGCTTTTGCAGGGGAAATCTTTCATTCGCAGTTATGACCTGATCCGCTTTCATGGTCTGCTTATAGAAGTATACTGGGGCATACCCCTGTTATTCGTTCTTTCTCTGCTCTGCCTGCTATTCGGGAAAAAACAGTACCAATCTGCAAAAAGAGCGAAAGTTTTTTCTTTCCATCGCAGCAACAGGGTACATGGTTTGTTTTTCTACGAATTAAAGAAAACTTTTATCTGTCAGAAAGGATTGGTTCTTTTTCTTGCCTGTATCATGATCCAGATATTCATTCTGTCACAATACAACGACTATTTCGGGACGGATGAATATTATTATCAGAATTATATTGATCAGTTTGGCGACCGGATTGATGATCAGACTGATGAAAAACTTCAGAATGAAGAACAGCGGATCGCAGCTTTATATACAGAACTCGAAACCACTGAAAACTCTGTTACTGCTTATAAATTACAGCAGGAACTGGAATGCGAAGGCGGCTTTCAACGATATGCCGACCGAGTCCGGGAACTGCGGGAAGACGGAAGATCCCCCCTTCTCCTGAAGGATGCACAATATACACTTTTATTTACCAATACACCCTTGTCGCGTTCCTGGGTCATCCTGCTTTGTATGTCTTTTGCCTTTCTTGTGATTTCGGTTTTTTACAGAGAAAAGGCAACCCATATGGAATTATTACAAAAATCCAGCCTTTTCGGCAGGAGAAAACTTTTTTATTTTAAGTTTTTGACATTACTGCTTTATTTTATTCCTTTTTGTCTGCTGGGTGCAGTTCTGCGGCTGATATGGAGCAGCAGCCATTATCGGCTTGACTGGGACGCTCCCGCCAACTGCCTGGAAATTTTCAGAGAAACCGGGATTACCTGCTCCATCCGTTCCATTTTTTTCCTTGGAACCCTTTTGCAGTGCATCTTCGTAGTCCTGGCATTGCTCCTCTTATCCAGACTTGCAGAACTGTCAAAAAGGCGCTACCTGATGCCGGCTATTATTCTGGGATGTACAGTAATTCCAACACTGCTTTCCCCCTATTTTCCAGTCGCATGGCTTCAGATAGTCCACAACTTATTTTTTATATTTACAGCATCCGTTTACTTTATTTCAGGCACATTATTGATCCTTGCGGTCTGTGCCGCTTTCATCACAGAAAGGAAGATGAGGAATGAATAAAAAGAAATGTTTAATGCATCTGATACTGGTATTTTTTATCTGTCTGCTTCTGCCGGGATGTAACAGTCAGTCTTCAGACCGAAAAGACCCTGATAACCCATTTAATTCCCACGATCGCTATATTTCCATGCTCAGTTATTGCGAATCGGATCAGGGAATCTATTATATAGAATGGGAATCCGAACTGTGCAGACTTTATTTCATTGATAAAAAAAGCTCTAAAAAAACCGTATTATGTCAAAAGATAAATTGCAGGCATGACTCTGCGGAGTGTCCCGCGGTAGAAGTCTCCCCTGATCTGATGGGATCCGTAGCCTATTGTGACGGTTTCATTTATTATATCGTTCAGAGCTTTGATTCCGGCGAACAGAACGATGTCCTGAAATTATACTCCATGAAGGAAGATGGTACAGAGAAAAAGGAACTGCACACTTTTCAATACGGAAGAGTCTATCCCAACGCTGCTGCATTTTATAAAGACAGGATCATTTTATCCGTCCAGACATTAAATGATTTTGAAGATGGAAGTGGCAGCTATACAGCCGAGCCATCGATTATCCTGTATGATCTGAAAACCGGGAAAGAAACACTGATACTGAATGGAACGGAAAACAGCGGTCTGTATACCGTTCCTGCCGGTGCTGATGAGGATCATTTATATCTTCTTCAACAACCCTTTAACGATTCTGACATTGATGGACGCTGTACCTATCTTCAATATGACCTGAAAGAGCAGACCATGGAGCCTTTGTATGAATCCAGGGTAAAAGATTCACAGATCATTGCAGACAATACTTTATATATCCAGCCGGACAACGAACACCGGCTCGTAAAATATAATCTCAAAACCCAAAAGCAGGAAGATGTTCTTGACTGGGATGCCTCTGTCGACAAAGTCTGGGTAATTGATCGGGATCTTATTCTTCTTATTAAGGAGACACGTTCCGAAGATTCCTCTAAAATACAGTATGTCAACTGGTATGACCTGAAAGAGCAGCAGTACCTTTTTGATGAATACTCTGACTACACCACCCTTGAGGTTATGGGAAAGACAGAAAAAGGATTCCTGGTCTGGAAAGAAGATGAACTGTATTTTTATACACCGGCCGATCATCATTGGGAAAAAATTGAGGAGATTTCATAATTATGCCTTAAAATTTAGCATAATATTTATTTTTCTTTGAAAGAATTATTTTAGAAAGGAATAAAAATTTTTGAGTCAATACTACAAACAAATAAGAAAAATTATTTTAAAAAGATTTAAATATTTGGGAATTATCGAAAAAGTATCCGTATCTCTCTATACCCTTTTTGCTGCACTCTTGCTGTTTTCTGTATTTTCCATAATATTTTCATCTAACCAGAAAATAACTTTTAGAGTATTTTGTTTCATTCTGTTCGTAATCGTAATTTTTTTAATCATCCTTGGTTTTCTATGTTCTCATAAAAAAAACTATTATACAGAACGAACAGACACCATTAATTATATTGCAGATATATTAGACAATGACAAAAAATTGGTTGATATGCTGATCCAAGAAATAACCCGTTATATTAAAAAAGTCCACACCTTTTCCACTTGGATTATAGGAATATCAATTACTTTTCTTGTATTATTTATTACTATTTTCGCAAATTGCATACAAAAACTCACCGATATTATAATCAAAGTATCCACTATAAAAGAATTAAACAATTTTATTTCTGATTTCAATGCACTAGGAGTTAAAAGTTTAACTATAATTTTTGAGATAATTATTCTATTTCTAATAATTGTAAGCAGTACTACCGTATTATGTTATTGTTTATTGGGACTTATTACTTTTGACAAAAAGCAAATACTAACTATTCTTTATGATGTACAATATCAATTATACATGACTGAAAAGCAGAAAAACAACTTAACGAAAGAGGTTCAAAATGCAACCTGGTTCAAAATTTTAAATGCTTATATAAATTCTAAGTGACATTATTTGTAATATACTATAAGAATCTCTCTGTTACTACTAAATAATAATGCGAATAGATTTTATAATACTAAAAGGTTGCTTTTTCTCTCTGTTAAAGCTATGATTATGTAAGAATTTTTTCAAAACCAAGGAGTAACCATGAGAAAATTAGCATTAGATGATGATATTTTACTGAATATTGAAAAGCCTGCCCGCTACATCGGCGGCGAGGTAAATGCGGTAATGAAAGAGAAAGAACTGGAAGCCGGTGAGATTGCGGTACGCTTTGCCATGTGCTTTCCCGATGTCTATGAGATCGGAATGTCCCATCTCGGTATCCAGATCTTATACGATATGTTCAACCGCAGAGACGATGTATGGTGTGAGCGTGTCTATTCACCATGGATGGATCTCGACAAGATCATGAGGGAGCAGGATCTCCCTCTTTTTACGCTGGAATCTCAGGATCCGGTCAGATCTTTCGATTTTCTGGGGATCACGATCCAGTTTGAGATGTGCTACACGAATATCCTTCAGATCCTGGAATTAAGCCATATTCCGCTTCATTCCTCTGATCGTACACTGGAAGATCCTTTTGTCATTGGCGGTGGTCCATGTACCTACAATCCCGAACCACTGGCTGAATTTTTTGATCTGTTCTATATCGGAGAGGGAGAAACGGTTTACGACAAATTGCTGGATGCCTACAAAGAATGGAAAGGCAGTGGCAGATCCAGAACCGAATTTCTGGAACGTGCCGCACAGATCGAGGGAATTTATGTACCGTCTTTTTATGAGGCCGAATATCACGAGGACGGCACTTTAAAGTCTTTTACTCCGATAAATGTCCACGCACCTGCAGTCGTCAGGAAGCAGATCGTCATGGATGTGACGGATGCACCTTATCCGCAAAAGCCGGTCGTACCGTTTATCAAGGCCACGCAGGACCGGGTGGTTCTTGAAATCCAGCGTGGCTGTATCCGTGGATGCCGTTTCTGCCAGGCAGGAATGCTTTATCGTCCGACCCGTGAGAGGAATGTCGACCGTCTGAAAGAATATGCACATGCCATGCTGAAAAATACCGGACATGAGGAAATTTCTTTAAGTTCCTTAAGTTCCAGTGACTATTCCGAACTGAAAGAACTGGTTCTTTTCCTGATCGATGAATTTAAGGAGCAGGGGATTAATATTTCGCTGCCATCCCTGCGAATCGATGCATTTTCGCTGGACGTTATGAGCCGCGTACAGGACATCCGGAAAAGCAGTCTTACTTTTGCCCCGGAAGCCGGTTCTCAGAGAATGCGTGATGTGATCAATAAAGGACTGACAGAAGAAGTCATTCTGAGCGGTGCCGGACAGGCCTTTGAAGGCGGCTGGACCAAAGTAAAACTTTATTTTATGCTGGGACTTCCGACTGAGACGGAAGATGATATGAAAGAGATCGCCCATCTTTCCGAAAAAGTAGCCCGCAGATATTATGAAATTCCAAAAGATCAGCGGCACGGAAAATGTCAGATCACTGCAAGTTCTTCTTTCTTCGTTCCAAAACCGTTCACTCCATTCCAGTGGGCTCCGATGTGCAAAGCGGAAGAATATATGAGACGGGCCCATCTCGTCAACGATGAGTTTAAGGCACAGCTCAACCGGAAAAGTCTGAAATACAACTGGCATGATGCACAGGTCACCGTCCTTGAGGGCGTGATGGCACGTGGTGACCGCCGGATCGGAAAACTGATCGAAGAGGCTTACCGGCTCGGATGTCTTTTTGATTCCTGGACAGAAAGTTTTCATAATGAACTGTGGATGCAGGCCTTTGAAAATACCGGTATTGATCTGGAGTTTTACAATCTCCGGGAACGCAGTGAAGATGAATTGTTCCCATGGGATTTCATTGATATCGGAGTCAGCCGGAAATTCCTGAGAAGAGAATGGGAACGTGCCATGAAAGAAACTGTGACCCCGAACTGCCGGATGCAGTGTTCCGGTTGTGGGGCAGCAAAATTTGGAGGAGGTGTCTGTTATGAAAGCAAGAATTAAATTCAGAAAATATGGGGCACTCCGCTTTATCGGACATCTTGATGTCATGCGTTTTTTTCAGAAGGTTATGCGTCGGGCTGATATTCCGATCGCATTTACAACAGGATACAGTCCCCATATGATCATGTCCTTTGCCAATCCGCTTGGCATCGGACTGACCAGCGACGGAGAATATTTTGACATAGAACTCCGGGAGGCTGTCAACAGCCGGGACGCTGTCAGAAGAATGAACGAAGCCTGCGTGGAAGGCATTGAGGTTCTCAGCATCCGACGGATTTCCGATGAGAAGAAAATGACCGGAATGACGATCCTTGCCGGTGCAGATTATCTGTCCACGCTCCGTAAAGGAGAACTTCCCTCTGACTGGAAGGATTCTTTTATCCGGTTTATGGAACAGCCGGAAATCCGTATTCTCAAGCAGACGAAACGCAGTGAAAAAGAAGTGGATATCAGACCTCTTATCTATGACTGGGAGATCCGGGGAGATTCTATCTATACAAAAGTGGCAGCAGGCAGTGTGGAAAACCTGAAACCGGATCTGATCCTGGGGGCTTTCTGCAGCTTCCTCGGTCTTGCTTTCGATTCTCTGAAATTTCAGCATCACAGACTGGAGATGTATACAGACCGCAGTGAAGATGGCTCTCTGATTCCACTCGAAGCAATGGGGACAGAGATGGCAGGTGACGAAGAATGAAAAGAAAAATACTGATTGAAAAAAAAGAGAAGAAAATCTGGACTTTTCTTTTAGAAAATGACAGCATTACCGAGATCCACTGTACTCCTGAAAATGATGAAAAAGCCCGTTATCAGATTGGCGATATCTACATTGGAAAGGTTCAGAATATTGTTGCAAATATCGGAGCTGCTTTTATAGAGATTGCCCCGGGAGTCAACTGTTATTTTGACCTGCAGGGAGTGCCTACAGCTCTTTTTACGTATAAGATCGGCAAAAAGCCTCTCTGTATCGGAGATGAACTTCTTGTCCAGATCAGCAGGGAGGCGGTTAAGACAAAAGCTCCCACCGTCACCGGAAATCTGAACCTGACCGGACGTTATGCAGTCCTCACGCACGGGAATACCCGGATCGGAGTTTCTTCCAAGATTCCTAAAAAAGAGCGGGATGCCTATAAGCTGCGGCTTCAGGCATATCAGAATGACCGGTTCGGGATCATTGTCCGCACCAATGCAAAGGAAGCTCCGTTTGAGGCGGTCGTAAAGGAGATTGAAGATCTGAAAAAAGAGTATGAGAGGCTGACCTCCAATGCCATGTCAAGAGTCTGCTTTTCCTGCCTGAAATCAGCACCTCCGTCCTATATTACAGATCTGAAAAATGCTTATATGGATGGAATGCAGGAGATTATTGTAAATGATCCGGATCTTTACCATACGATCTGCAGTTTTTTTGACCGGGAAATACCGGAACGTTCTTATCTCATCCGGCTGTATGATGATGCCGGCTATCCACTGGGAAAGCTCTACAGCACTCAGACTGCCATCGAAAACGCACTGAAAGAACGGGTTTGGCTGAAACACGGTGGATACCTGGTCATCCAGGTCACAGAAGCTTTAACGGTTGTGGACGTTAATTCCGGGAAAAGTATTAAAAAATCCAAAAATACACCGGATGCCCTAAAGCTGAACCTCGAAGCCGCCCAGGAAACCGCCCGGCAGATCCGGCTGCGAAATCTTTCTGGCATCATTCTGGTTGACTTTGTAAATATGGATGATCCTGAAATGGAAGAAACTTTGTTCCAGGAATTTCGTTTTTATCTTACGAAAGATCCGATTCAGACAACACTCGTTGATATTACAGCACTGGGACTGGCAGAAGTCACAAGAAAAAAAGTACGCAAACCACTCTATGAAATGATAACCGTATAAAAATCAGGAGGCGGTCATATTGAGTAAAAAAGAATTAAAAACAAATGCAATGAGGTTTCTTGACCGGAATAAGATTCCTTATGAGTATCAGACTTATGAATGTGATGAATTTATTGACGGCATTTCCGTTGCTGATAAAATCGGACTTCCTCACGAACAGGTTTATAAAACTCTCGTCACAGTCGGAAAAAGCGGTGGACATTATGTCTTTGTCATTCCGATTGCGGCAGAACTGGATCTGAAAAAAGCTGCGAAGGCCGTAGGTGAAAAATCGGTTGAGATGCTCCACGTAAAAGAGATCACCAAAGTAACCGGTTACGTCCGGGGCGGATGTACTGCCATCGGAATGAAGAAGCAGTTCCCGACTGTGATTGATGAAAGTGCATGTACTCAGAAGCTGATTTACGTCAGTGGCGGGAAGATCGGAATGCAGATCCGGCTGAAACCGGATGATCTGAAAAAGGCTGCCAATGCAGAGTATGCAGCCATCACTTTCTGACGGGAATTTCTGATGGGATTTCCGTTTTTTATTTACAATCTACCAGGAACGAGGTATAATATTGAACCGATAGGTTCTGATGCAGGGCAGTGCATATAATTCATTAATCCATTTGATTCCGGACATCAGAATCATACAGAATATCGTAGGATTGTGGGAGTGCGTAGCACGGAGCAATCCGTAGGCATCAAAGTCGGGGGCTTTTGACCCCGACATCTATCGTATGCAGAATGCACAATTTACATTTTGGAGGAAGTTAAGAATGAAGAAAGTAGTAAAGTTCGGCGGAAGTTCTCTTGCAAGTGCTGAACAATTTAAAAAAGTCGGAAATATTATCCATGCGGATTCATCCAGAAGATACGTTGTACCGTCAGCTCCGGGCAAGCGTTTCTCTGCCGACATAAAAGTAACTGATATGTTATATGACTGCTACGGAGCAGCAGAAAGAGAGGAAGATTTCACTGAAAAGCTCGCAGCGATCAAGGCAAGATATCAGGAGATTATTGATGGTCTCGGTCTGAAGTTCTCTCTTGATGCAGATTTTGAAGTGATCCAAAAGAATTTTGCGGCAAAAAGCGGTTCCGACTATGCTGCTTCCCGTGGTGAGTTCCTGAACGGTAAGGTAATGGCTGCCTACCTTGGTTACGAGTTTGTAGATGCAGCAGAAGTTGTACGATTTGAAAAAGACGGTACTTTCAACGCTGAGGTAACAAATGAGATCCTGTCTGCCCGCCTTGCAGAGCTGGAGCATGCAGTCATCCCGGGATTTTACGGTGCAACAGAAGATGGAACAGTCGTTACATTTTCAAGAGGCGGCTCTGATGTCACCGGTTCTCTCGTAGCCCAGGCAGTCCAGGCAGATCTGTATGAGAACTGGACAGATGTTTCCGGTTTCCTGATTGCCGATCCGAGAATCGTAAAAAATTCAAAATCTATCGAAACCATCACATATAAAGAACTTCGTGAGCTTTCCTACATGGGAGCCAGCGTACTCCACGAGGATGCGATCTTCCCTGTAAGAAAAGCCGGTATTCCGATCAACATCAAGAATACAAATGCACCACAGGACAAGGGAACTCTGATCGTAGAAGCAACCTGTTGTCAGCCGAAGTATACGATCACCGGTATTGCCGGAACAGACGGTTTCGCTGCTATTACGATTGAAAAAGCAATGATGAACTCTGAGATCGGTTTCTGCAGGAAAGTCCTTCAGGTATTTGAAGACAACGGAGTTTCCATTGAACATATGCCATCAGGAATCGATACCATGACAATTTTTGTTCACAAGGATGCCTTTGAAGAAAAAGAGCAGAAGATCCTTGCGGGAATCCATAAAGCCGTAAATCCGGATCATATTGAGCTTGAGTCTGATCTTGCACTTATCGCGATCGTTGGTCGTGGAATGAAGTCCACGAGAGGTACAGCAGGAAGGATCTTCTCTGCACTGGCACATGCCCATATCAACGTCAAGATGATTGATCAGGGATCCAGCGAGCTGAACATTATTGTTGGTGTACGCCATGATGAGTTCAAACATGCGATCCGTGCATTATATGACATTTTTGTTCTGACCCAGATCTAAACACAAATGTCAGGGCTGATCCTTAAAAAGATCAGCCACAGAACAGACAGCATATAAAAGGACAGGATCAAAATGAATATTTTATTTTTTCTCAAGCCAAAAAGTGAGGTTGCATTTATCTATGACCACAGTACGCTCCGACAGGTACTGGAGACAATGGAATTTCATAAATATGCTTCCATTCCCATGCTCAATAAAGCAGGAGAGTACGTCGGTACTATGACCGAGGGAGATCTCCTCTGGGGAATCAAGAAATATACTCACCTGAATGTAAAAGAAGCAGAAACAATTTTTATTCAGAACTTCCCGCGAAAGGCTGATTACGAGGCCGTGTCAGCCGATGCGGACATGGAAGATCTGATTCAAAAAGCCATGAATCAGAATTTTGTACCGGTTGTTGATGATCAGAAAAAGTTCATCGGAATCATAACAAGAAAAAGCATTATTGAATATTGTTATGAAAAATTAAAAAAAGCCAAAGAACCTATTGACTAAACCGGTATCTGTATGCTAATATACAATGGTATGCCGCACAACGAGGTTTTCAAGTTCTGTATGACAGACACCATAGTTGGCGAGTAATGATAATAGGAGGTGCCATATGTACGCAATTATAGCAACAGGTGGTAAACAGTACAAAGTAGCTGAAGGCGATATCATTAAAGTGGAGAAACTTGGTGTAGAAGCTGGAGAAACTTATACATTTGACCAGGTGCTTGCAGTGAACAACGACAAGATGGTTGTTGGTAATCCGACTGTAGAGGGAGCAACAGTTACAGCTTCCGTAATCGGTGACGGCAAAGCAAAAAAGGTTATCGTTTACAAGTATAAGAGAAAATCTGGATACCATAAAAAGAATGGTCACAGACAGCAGTATACAGCAGTTAAGATCGAAAAGATCAACGCTTAATCTGTTATCCGATGATTAAGGTAACCATTTATAAGACCGAACGGCACGAATATGTGGGATTTGATACAGAAGACCATGCCGGATACGGTGAGCAGGGACAGGATATTTTGTGTGCTGCCTGCTCCGCCCTTGTCATCAATGCACTGAACTCTATTGAGAGATTCACGGACGATGAGACAAGCTGTGTATCTGACGAGGATACCGGAAGTATTTCCTTCCGTTTTAACGGAAAGCCTTCCCATGATGCCGCATTATTGCTGGATTCCATGATTCTTGGTCTGGAAGAGATAGAAGACAGCAATGACTACGAGAAATATATCGACATAATTTTCAAGGAGGTGTAATTACCATGATGAAAATGAATCTTCAGTTTTTTGCTCATAAAAAAGGAGTTGGTTCTACAAAGAACGGTCGTGACTCTGAATCAAAGAGACTGGGAGCGAAGAGAGCTGACGGTCAGTTTGTAAAGGCTGGTAACATTCTTTACAGACAGCGTGGAACAAAGATTCACCCGGGTCTTAATGTAGGACGTGGTGGAGACGATACTCTGTTTGCACTTGTAGACGGTGTTGTAAGATTTGAAAGAAAAGGAAGAGATAAGAAACAGGTTTCTATCTATCCGGTAGCTGAATAATCGGACTTGACGAAAAGTCTTGCCGGAACTTTTCACTCGTATAACAGGCAGTATAAGCCCCAGACTTTTTGTCTGGGGCTTTTGTTTCTATACATGAGATAAACTTTTAATGAAGTTTTTCGGTAACAATTATCATTTGATTCTTCCTGATATACAAAGCAGGAAAGATAAAGGAGAAATTATGTTTGCAGACAGAGCGAAAATATATATCCGTTCCGGCAAGGGCGGAGACGGACATTGCAGTTTCAGAAGAGAACTCTATGTACCGAACGGCGGACCCGACGGCGGAGACGGAGGACGCGGAGGAGATTTAATCTTTGCAATCGATGAAGGATTAAATACGCTTGTAGATTACCGCCATAAACGAAAATATGCGGCAGGAGACGGAGAACCGGGCGGAAAACGGCGATGCCACGGAAAAGACGGGAAAGATCTTATCCTTTATGTTCCGGAGGGAACAGTGATCAAAGAAGCTGTGACAGGGAAAGTTATTGCCGATATGTCCGGCGATAACCGCAGACAGATTGTATTAAAAGGCGGAAAAGGAGGACTTGGAAACCAACATTTCGCCACATCGACAATGCAGGTTCCGAAATATGCACAGCCGGGACAACCTGCAAGGGAATTGGAAGTAAAACTTGAATTGAAAGTAATCGCAGATGTGGGACTGATCGGATTCCCGAATGTAGGAAAGTCTACTTTACTTTCCCGTGTGACAAACGCGGAACCCAAAATTGCCAATTACCATTTTACAACATTAAGTCCGAATCTGGGTGTAGTAGATCTTGAAGGTGCAAAAGGTTTTGTGATGGCAGACATTCCGGGACTGATCGAAGGAGCGTCTGAAGGCGTCGGATTAGGTCATGAGTTTTTACGTCACATCGAAAGAACAAAATTGATGATCCATGTTGTTGATGCCGCAGGCACAGAAGGCAGAGATCCGATTGATGACATTTATAAGATTAATGCGGAATTGGAAGCGTATAATCCCGAAATTGCAAAACGTCCTCAAGTGATCGCCGCAAATAAGACTGATCTTATTTTTGAGGCTGATGAAGATCCTACAGAACGTTTGAAAAAGGAATTTGAGCCGAAGGGCATCAAAGTTTTTCCTATTTCGGGAGTTACGGGAAAAGGTATCTCCGAACTGCTTTATTATGTCAGCGCTCAGTTAGAAACGATGGATCGCAAGACTGTTGTTTTTGAGCAGGAATATTTCCCTGAAGACGAACTTATCTACGAGGAACTTCCGTATACTGTAGAACTGGAAGACGGTATGTATATAGTCGAAGGTCCCAAAATCGAAAAAATGCTTGGATATACAAATCTTGATTCTGAAAAAGGATTTGCTTTCTTCCAGAAGTTTTTGAAAGAAACGGGAATCCTTGATGAGTTAGAAGCAAAAGGAATACAAGAAGGTGATACGGTGAAAATGTATGGTCTTCAATTTGATTATTACAAATGATTTTTTTTAAACAAGAGTGTTCACGAAAAAATATTCTTAAAAGGAAGGAGATAAATATGACTACAAAACAAAGAGCTTATCTGAAAAGTCTCGCGATGAAAATCGAACCTATTTTTCAGATTGGAAAATCAAGTATGAGTCCGGGACTGACAGAGGCTGTTTCAGAAGCTTTAGAAGCGCGTGAACTCATTAAGATCAGCGTGCTTAATAACTGCGGGGATGATCCGAGAGAATTGGCTGAGATCATCGCAGGAAGAACACGTTCTCAAGTTGTACAGGTGATCGGTAAAAAAATCGTTTTATACCGTGAAGGAAAAGATGATAAGAAAAAGATCATCCTGCCATTATGAGAATAGGAGTCATGGGCGGAACATTTGATCCGATTCATATCGGACACTTGCTTCTCGCAGAGTTTGCTTATGAAGATTTTAAGTTAGATGAAATCTGGTTTCTTCCGAATGGAAATCCGCCCCACAAGAAAACGGACGAAAGTAAAAAAGCTCTTGCACATCGAATTAAAATGATCGAACTTGCGATCAGTGATATGCCTCATTTTAAAATAGATCTTTCCGAAGCCGAAACAGATGTACATTCGTATACTTACAGTACTATGCAGAAATTTAATCGCATGTATCCCGAATGTGAATTCTATTTTATTTTGGGCGCAGATTCACTCTTTGCAATCGAAGAGTGGAGATATTTTAAGGAGATTTTTCCGACATGTACAATTCTTGCCGCTATGAGAGATGATAAGGATGTTCGTACAATGCAGGAACAGATCTCTTATCTCAAAGAGCGCTATGGCGCAAAAATCGAATTGCTCAGAGCGCCTCTTTTGGAAATCTCATCAACGACTATAAGAAAGCGAGCGGCAATGAGACGCGGCATACGTTATATCGTTCCCGATTCTGTTTCAAATTATATAAAAGAACATGAACTTTATCAAACAAACGAATTCTTATAACGGATATATCTGTATCCCTCCTCAATCGAATACAGATAAGCAGTACGCATAATAAGAAGGGGTAGGAATAAAAATGAAAGAAGAACTGCTTCATATAAAAAAGGAATTATCAAAAAAGTTAAAAAAAGAACGTTTCGAGCATACAGTCGGCGTTATGTATACATCTGCTTCGCTAGCTATGCGTTACGGGGCAAACATCGAAAAGGCAATGACTGCCGGACTGCTTCATGATTGCGGAAAATATTGTTCCGCAAAAGAGCAGTTAAAATTGTGTGAAAAATATAAAATAACGCTGACTGATTTAGAACACTCCATGCCTGCGCTGATCCATGCAAAACTGGGCGCTTATCTGGCTGAAAATGAATATGGCATTAAAGATAGGGAAGTGCTCGATGCTATCACTTATCATACGACCGGAAGACCGGAAATGACAATGTTGGAAAAAATTCTTTATATTGCAGATTATATTGAACCCAATCGGAGGGAAATTCCGGGACTTTCTAAAATTCGACAAATAGTATTTCAAAATATCGATCAGGCAATCTGTTTGTCTTCCGAACGAACTATACGTTATCTGGAAGATAACGGGAATAAAATTGATCCTATGACAATAAAAACTTATGAGTTTTACGGAGGAAAGTTATGACTCAGTCAAAAAAAATGGCACGTATCGCCTATGATGCATTGAATGAAAAAAAAGGTGAAGATATTAAAATCATAGATATTGCAGAAGTATCTACTCTTGGCGATTACTTTGTAATTGCTAACGGAAACAGCTCAAGTCAGGTGACAGCTCTTGTCGACAACGTGGAAGAAGAAATGCATAAAGCAGGATTCTCTCTTCGTCAGAGAGAAGGGCGCGCATCGGGAAGTTGGATACTGCTTGATTTCGGAGATGTGATCATTCACGTGTTTGATAAAGAAAGCAGAGATTTTTATAACATTGAACGTGCATGGAAAGACGGAAAAGAAATCACGGTAAAAGATCTCGATTAATTCAGCAGATTTCTGAAAATCTTAAAATGAAATCCTAAATACGCAGATTTTCTTGACAAGTAAACTTGGTATGATATAATTAAATCAACAAGTAAACTTGGCAAGATGGGAGGTATTATTATGGATAAAGAATCTGTTTTACAAAAAAGAAATCGTGCAGAGCACAGTTCGCTTCTCATCGTTTCAGCCGGGTTTTTGCTTTTGTGCACTTGTGAAGTGTTCGGAATTATTACCGGCAAACTCTGGATCGGACAAAGGGAAATTGTTTTTGGCGGAACACTCTTTTTCATCATGTTTTTAAGTCAGTTTGCTTTGAATTTAAAGTATTATTTGATTGATAAAAAGAAATGGCGGATTGCCGAGGGGATTTTACTGATCTTTTGTATCGGACTTACGATTTTCAGAATTTTGAATCCCGGACACTATCTTATGGAATTTCTTTAAGGTGAATTATGGAAAATGAATTAGTTTTAAAAAATAACTTAAAAGAGGCGCGTGCCAAGAAACAGATTTCACAAAGAGAGCTTGCAGAAATGGTAGGAGTATCCCGCAATACGATCAGCTCGATTGAAACAGGACAGTTTAATCCGACTGCAAAACTGGCGCTGATTATATGTATTGCATTGGATAAAAAATTTGAAGAATTATTTTATTTCTGATTGTTTTCAGATAAGAGTCGATTTCTTTTGGAAACCGGCTCTTTTTGTAACGGTGATAAACAGAAGTCCGGGTGACGGATCCGCAACTTCGATGACCGCTTACAATCCCGGAATGCGCCTTTGAACACTTCCGGTGACGTATTGATACAATTAATCATATAGCAATAATGGAGGTAAAAGATGCTAAGAATCAGTCAGCTAAAGCTCCCTGTGGAGCATACAGAAGCACAATTAAAAAAGAAACTTCTGAAAACAGCTCATATAAAAGAGCAGGATCTGAAGCAGTTTTTTATTAGAAAACGATCTGTTGACGGCCGGAAAAAACCGGAACTTTACTACGTATACACAGTTGATCTTATCGTTGCAAATGAAGAGCATGTAAAAAAAATTTCCAAAGGGAAATTACAAACTGTTCAGGAAAAAAACTATCATATTCCCGAACACGGCGCCAAAAAGCTCCGGAAAAGACCTGTTGTTATAGGAAGTGGACCGGCGGGCCTGTTTTGCGCGTATTTACTTGCCTTTGAAGGATACGAACCTCTTGTGATCGAGCGGGGCGCGCCTGTGAGAGAACGCCAAAAGGTTGTAGAACAATTTTGGAAAGACGGCATATTAAATACTGCCTCAAACGTACAGTTTGGAGAGGGTGGTGCAGGCACTTTTTCAGACGGGAAATTAAATACTCTTGTCAAAGATAAATTCGGACGAAATCGTTTCGTACTAGAAACATTTGTAAAATTCGGAGCCCCGGAAGAAATTTTATGGGAAAGCAAGCCTCATATAGGAACAGATATTTTAATCGAAGTGGTAGAAAGAATGCGAGAAGAAATTATCCGACTCGGTGGGGAATTCCTTTTTCATTCGCAGGTAACAGATATCCTTCCTAAAGAAAACTGTCTGATCGTAAACGGATGCCATCGGATAGAAACCGACGCTGCTGTCTTTGCCGTCGGACACAGTGCAAGAGATACATTTCAAATGCTTTTTGACCGGAATGTTGCAATGAAATCTAAATCATTTGCCATAGGTGTCCGCGCGGAACACAGACAGGATATGATAGATGAGGCGATGTATGGCAGAAAAGAAAGAGGCCCGCTTGGTGCCGCAGCATATAAACTGACAGCACAGCTTGAAAACGGAAGAGGAGTATACACGTTTTGTATGTGTCCCGGCGGATATGTTGTCAATGCGTCGTCCGAGCAAGGACGTCTAGCCGTTAACGGCATGAGTTATCATGACAGAGCCGGAGAAAATGCAAACAGCGCTGTGATCGTTACCGTAACAAAAGACGATTATGGATCTGATCATCCTCTTGCCGGGATGGAATTTCAAAGACGGCTCGAAAAAAAGGCATGGGAAGAAGGCGGCGGCAATGTTCCGATACAACGATTTGCCGATTTCTGCACAGGGACAATATCAGTAAAGACAGGAAATGTTACTCCGAACATAAAAGGGAAATATGTATTTGGCAATGTGCGCAATATATTTCCTCCGGAACTTGCAGAATCGATTGAATCGGGGATTCGTGCGATGGGGAAAAAGATCAAAGACTTCGATCATGATGACGTCATACTTTCCGGTGTAGAAAGCAGAACATCTTCACCTGTAAAAATATTCAGAAAAGAAGACTTTACTTCTTCTTTTCCCTGGATTTACCCGTGCGGTGAAGGAGCCGGATATGCAGGCGGCATTACTTCTGCGGCTATGGACGGCATGAAAGTTGCGGAAGCGATTATAAAAACCTTCTCTGCTCCCGATAGTGTCTGAATCTTCACAGAATTTTAAGGAACAATCTCTATACACATTTTTTAAATTGTGCTAAAATATATCGTTGTATTGTATCATCGCACTGATTATAAAGTGAGAAAATGGAAAAAATCAATACGATCAAAGAAATGTACAAAGAAGATCGTCCCTATGAAAAATGTGAAAAATTCGGAGCAGAGAATCTGACAGACACAGAACTTCTCGCAATTTTGATACGCACAGGGACAAAAGGGGAAAATTCATTAGAACTTTCACGAAAGCTTCTCTACAAAAACGGCTTTCATAATGGACTGGCAGGGATACACAAATGGTCTCTCGACGAATTGATACAGATTAAGGGGATCGGGAAAGTAAAAGCAATCCAGCTTGTATGTCTGTCAGAACTTTCAAAACGGCTGGCACGTACAAGCACAGTCGGAAAACTTGATTTTTCATCCCCGCGCACGATCGCCGATTATTACATGGAAGATATGCGTCACAGGACGAGAGAAATATTAAAATTAATCTTTTTAAATACACGCTGCAGATTAATAGGGGAGTGTAATGTTTCGGAAGGAACGATAGACAGTGCACTTGTATCTCCGAGGGAATTGTTTATCGAAGCATTCAAAAGAAACGCCTACGGAATCATACTGCTTCATAATCATCCCGGCGGAGATCCCACTCCGAGCAGAGAAGATGTAATGATAACAAGAAGAATTTATGAAGCCGGGGAACTGCTTGGCATCCGCCTTTTCGATCATATCGTTATCGGTGATAACTGTTTTGTAAGTATGAAAGAAAAAGGGTTTTTCGGAAAATAGCATACTGCGCAATATAAGATTGAAGTATACAGTTTTTATTAAGGGAGAGTATTTTATTTAAAGTAAGGGTTGGTTAATATGTTTGGAAATATATACGGACTTGATCTCGGCACATATGAGATCAAAGTATTTGATAAAAAGCAGGATAAGATTTGTCGGGAGAGAGACGTTATTGCAATTAAAAATAAAAAAAATATTTTTGCGATCGGTGACAAAGCATATGAAATGTACGAGAAGGCTCCTGATGATATCGAAGTTGTCTTTCCGATGAAAAGCGGTGTGATCGCCCGTTTTGATAATATGCAGACATTGCTCGGTACTTTGTTAAGAACAAAAAAACGTTCAGTCTGGGGATCGGAATACGTTGTTGCCGTTCCTACAGATGTTACGGAAGTTGAAAAAAAAGCTTTTTGCGACTTGGTTCTGCATTCAGAGGCAAAAGCAAAATCAGTCCGTATTGTCGAAAGAGGACTGGCTGATGCAGTCGGTTTAGGCATTGATATTTTTAGAGAAAAGGGAATTTTTATTGCAAACTTCGGTGGCGGTATTACAGAATTATCAGTTCTTTCATCCGGCGGACTTGTCTTAAACCGTCTTTTAAAAATAGGCGGTGATGATTTCGATTCTGCGATCACAGGACTTGTACGTCATAATAAAGAATTTCTCATAGGAAAGACAACTGCTGAAATGCTTCGTAAAAAATTCGGGGTTTTTGAGCAAAGCACAAACAGTACGATTACCGTGTCAGGAAGAGATCTTGTGACCGGTGTTCCTTCGCAGACCGATGTATCTATAGGAATTGTCCGCGCTGCAATAAAAGACCCCCTTGATGAATGCGTCCGTGCGATTAAACTAATGTTAGATAGAACGCCTCCGGATGTAAGAAGGGCAATCGAAGAAAAAGGAATTTATCTTACCGGAGGACTGACAAATTTAAAAGGACTTCCTACATACATAAGAGAACGTGTCGGTCTTCCTGTTACAACTGTTGACGAACCCGAATTATGTGCTGTGAAAGGACTTCAAAAGATCATTTTGGACAAGGAGTATTATAAAAAGCTCACTTATTCGATGTTAGACGAAGATTATAGGTGGTTAAGGTAATGAAAAAGAAAAATCAAATGTCTCATACAAACAGATATATCCTGCTTGGGCTTTCCATATTTTGTGTGCTTATGATGGTGCTTTCCTCTTTCTCTGACAAAGTCGGCGGTCCGTTTAAGACGGTTGCAAATGTTACGGTAATCCCACTCCAACAAGGGATGAATCAGATCGGTGGCTGGATGGGAGATATGAAAGACAATTTCTCAACGATGAAACAACTAAAATCAGAAAATAAAAAACTGAGGGAACAAGTTGATGCTTTGACAACAGAAAATAACTATTTACAGGAAGAGCGTTATGAATTTGAACGTCTTCAGGAATTATATAAACTGGATCAGAATTATGCCGAATATGAGAAAACAGCCGCCCATGTGATCGGGAAAGACGCCGGAAACTGGTTCGGTACATTTACAATAGACAAAGGAAGTAAAGACGGTATTGAAGTCAACATGAATGTCCTTGCAGGAAGCGGACTTGTCGGGATCGTAACAGATGTAGGTCCTACCTGGGCAAAAGTACGCTCGATCATCGACGATTCTTCCAATATAAGCGCAATGGCGATTTCTACTTCGGATACATGTATCGTAAGCGGAGATATGGCGCTTATGGGAACAGGTCAGATCGCTTTTTCCCAGATGGAAAACAATGACAATGTAGTCGCTGTAGGCGATCAGATTGTGACGTCTTATATCAGCGATAAGTATCTTCAAGGTATTTTGATCGGTTCGGTCAGTGAAGTAAATGTAGACTCAAATAATCTGACGCGTTCGGGATACATTACACCGGCAGTCGATTTTAAAAATATTCAGGAAGTGCTTGTTATTACGACAACAAAAGCAGAACTTACAGGTGAAAACAAGACAGAATGAGTTTCTTTACAGACGGACATATAAAGAAAGGAATGAAGATTAAAATATGAAAAGAATGAAGGTCAAACGCATTTTTATAACGGCGCTTGTCATTCTCGTGGCATATGTACTTCAGTGTACGGTATTTCCGGTACTTGATATTGCCGGAATCAAGCCGAATCTTCTATTAATCGTCACTGCGTCATTTGGATTTATGAGAGGTTCAAAATCCGGAATGCTCGTCGGATTTTTATCGGGACTTTTGATTGATATACAATTTGGAAAGATGATCGGATTTTACGCTTTGATCTATCTTGTAGTTGGTTTCCTAAATGGCTTGTTTGAGCAGATGTTCTATGACGAAGATATTAAACTTCCCCTGTTTCTTATAGCGGTCAGTGACTTCCTTTATGGAATCACTATATATTTCTTCACATTTCTGCTAAACAGCGATTTTCGTTTTACCTACTATTTAAACCGGATCATCGTTCCTGAGATGATTTACACGATTGTAATAACGCTTGGAGTTTATCCGCTTCTTTTGTTTATCAATCATAAACTTGAAGCCGAAGAAAAAAGGAGTGCAAGTAAATTTGTTTAGAAGAATTATAGATCGAATAAAAGAAGCTGTTGAATATTTGATGAGTTCAAGGTTGATCGTTCTCATTATTGTCTTTTGCCTTACATCTTCGATATTGATCGGACGACTTTTTTATCTTCAGATCGTGCGCGGAGAAGATTACTTGGAAAATTATGAGCTGCAAATAAGAAAGACAAGAACTGTACCCGGAACCAGAGGCAATATTTTTGATCGTAACGGAGAAGTGATTGCTTACAATGAATTGGCTTATTCCGTGACGATCGAGGATATCATCCCTACAGACACTAAAACCGAAGATAAAAACAAAATATTAAATGATACGCTTGACAGTGTGCTTTCGATCGTTGAAGAAAACGGAGACAGTGTGATCGACAATTTCGGAATCATTCTTGATTCATCGGGTAGTTATCAATTCGCCGAGACAAACGAAACATCCAGACTTCGTTTTGTGGCGGATGTGCATGGAAAAAGTTTTATTGATGATCTTACAGAAAAAGAAAAAAATAAGACAGCCGAGCAGATCGTACATTATTTATGCAAACGATACGGATTGGATTATTCCGAACATGATGCCGCATATATTCTGAAAATGGTCAATATGCGTTATGCTATGGGACTGAATAGTTATCAGCAATGGCTTACAACCGTACTTGCTTCCGATGTCAGTGATGCTACGGCAGCGGCTATTATGGAAAATCAGGATTCCCTTCAGGGAGTAGATATTTCTGAGGATTCCCTGCGGCGTTATCCTGACGGTCAATATTTTGCATCGATTATCGGATATACGGGTCAGATATCGCAGGAAGAATATGATGATCTAAGCGATGATGAAAAAAAGAGATATTCTTTGTCGGATATTGTTGGAAAATCAGGCATTGAGCACACGTTCGATAGCGTTCTTCAGGGCGAAAAAGGTAAAACGACATTCTATGTAGATAATCTCGGGAAAGTAACCGATACTGTAAGTATGACAGATCCGAAAGCAGGAAATGACGTCTACCTTACGATCGATAAAAATTTACAGATTTCTGCTTATAAACTTCTGGAAGAAAAACTTGCCGGAATCGTTTTAAGCAAATTAAGCAATGTATTAGACTATGATCCTTCTGCGGAAAAAGATACGAAATATATTAAAATTCCCGTAGGAGATGCATATAATTCATTTATTGCAAATGAGATTATCGATATGAAAAAATTCGGAAGAACAGACGCAAAACCTGCCGAACAGGCTGTCTATAATACGTTTACTCAGAAAAAAGCCGAGATACTTTCCGAATTAATGGCACAGCTTCAGAACGAAAATGCTCCGGCATATAAAGATCTTTCAAAAGAAATGAAAGCTTATATGGACTATATATGCGATACTCTTCTAAAACAAACGACAGGAATCCTGATGTCAGACAAGATCGAAGCAGAAGATGAAACACAAATTGCCTGGGCAACGCAAGAGACAATTAGTTTGAACCGGTATTTAAATTATGCAATCTCCAAAAACTGGATCGATACCTCAAAGTTGGGAGACAGCGCTTATTCGAGTTCTGAAGAGATTTATAGCGGTGTTTTGGCATACCTTGAAGAATATTTAAAGGAAGACAGTAATTTCGACAAACTTCTCTACAAATATCTTATAAAATCAGGAAGTGTCACCGGCGCACAGATCTGTGCGATCGTTTATGAACAAGGCGTACTGCCAATGGATGAGAATGCGTATAACGGTCTTTTAAACGGAACGACAGACGCTTATGGCTGGCTATATGATAAGATTAAAACATTGCAGATTACGCCCGGGCAGCTCGCTTTAGAGCCGTGTTCCGGCGGAATTGTAGTTACAGATCCAAATAGCGGAGATGTTCTGGCATGTGTATCTTATCCGGGATATGATAATAACCGTCTGGCAAATACAATGGATTCCGCTTACTACAATCAGCTTAATACCGGACGTGCAAATATTTTCTATAACCGTGCCACACAGGAAAAAACAGCTCCGGGATCAACTTTTAAAATGATCTCGGCCACAGCCGGACTGGAAGAAGGGTATATTGACGCTTACACAACAACATATTGCAGCGGTTCATTTAATACGGTTACTCCGAGTCCGAAATGTTGGATCTATCCGGGAGGTCACGGAGCGTTGAATGTTGTTCAATCATTGCAGCATTCCTGCAACGTCTTTTATTATCAACTGGGATACAATATGGGAATCGATTCCAATGGAAACTATGACAGTGATCTTGGAACAGACAAGTTGAGAAAATATGCGGCTATGTATGGCTTAGACAGGAAATCCGGCGTAGAAATACCGGAAGCTGCACCGCAGATATCTGATGAATATTCGATTCAATCTGCAATCGGACAAGGTACGAACAACTTTACGGTAAGTCAACTGAACCGTTATGTAACCGCAGTTGCAAACAGCGGAACTGTTTATGATCTGACGCTTATCGATAAAACGACAGATGCGGCGGGAAATCTTATTAAAGATTATTCTGCAGAAGTAGACAGTACAATGGATGAAATCAATTCCAGCACATGGGATCTTATTCACCAGGGAATGGAACAGATGGTTGCAAGCTCAACCACTTTTACAGGCCTTGATTTTTCTATGGCGGGAAAAACCGGTACTGCCCAACATAACGAATTGCATGCCGACCATGTATTATTTGTAGGATATGCTCCGGCCGAACAGCCTCAATTATCGATTGCAGTCCGCATTACTTATGGCTATAATTCGGGATATGCATCAGAGATCGGCAGAGATATTGCAAAAGTCTATTTTAATCCTGAAACAGCCGGTGAATTAATTACCGGAAGCGCAGCTAATCTCGGAGAAGGAATTGCAGGAGACTAAAAGACGGGGGAATGACAATGAACAAACTTGTGACCATCAGAAGTAATCGATACGGATTAGATATTGAATTTGATTCCGAAACAGAATTCGATCAACTTCTTGAAGTTCTCGGACAAAAATTCAAACAATCCGGGCGCTTTTTTAAAGATGCACAGATGGCGCTTAGTTTCAGCGGACGCGAACTGACGCGAGCAGAGGAAGATCGTGTTCTTGCCGTCATAAGAGAAAATACACAAATTGAAATTTTGTGTATTATCGAACCAAATGATAAAAATGAGATGATGTACAGAAGCGTAGTAGAACAAAGTCTTTCAGATATCTATAAAAAAGAAGGAATTTTCTACAAGGGGACTTTAAGAAAAAGGCAGATATTAGAGGCAGAAGAAAGTATTGTCATACTAGGTGATGTAGAACTTGGTGCAAAAGTAATTGCAAAAGGCAGTGTGATCATAATCGGTACGTTATATGGATCTGTCTGTGCCGGAGCATCCGGCGATACGTCGGCGTATGTCGTAGCACTTTCTATGCAGCCTAAATATCTCAGCATCGGAGATATCGTAGCAAAACGTCAGATCATTTATCAGGAGAGCTTAAATATTAAAGGCCCCAAAATCGCCGTGATCGACGGAAACCGTATCTATCTTGATCCCCTTACGGATTGAGACAGGACATATGTAGGAGGAAAAGCATCATGGGAGAAGTAATTGTCATTACATCAGGAAAAGGCGGAGTCGGTAAAACGACAACGACAGCAAATATCGGAATCGGTCTAGCAAAACTCGGGAAAAAAGTTATAGTGATTGACACAGACCTCGGCCTTAGAAATCTGGATGTCGTATTAGGGCTGGAGAATAGGATCATTTATAATATCGTGGATGTCATAAACGGCAACTGCCGGTTAAAACAGGCATTGATAAAAGATACTCAGTTTCCGGAGCTTTGCCTGCTTCCATCTGCCCAAACGAAAGATAAGTCTGCGGTTTCCCCGGAACAGATGAAAAAACTTATCGAAGATATTCGGAGTGATTTTGATTTTGTTTTACTGGATTGCCCAGCGGGGATCGAACAAGGATTCCAAAATGCAATAGCAGGCGCTGAACATGCTGTTGTTGTCACGACCCCGGAAGTTTCTGCCATTCGGGATGCCGACCGCATTATCGGACTTCTGGAAGCGTCGGGTATTCGCAAAACAGATCTTTTGATTAATCGGCTGCGGATCGATATGGTCAAGAGAGGCGATATGATGTCCGTAGACGATGTCACCGAAATCCTTGCCGTAAATCTCCTCGGAGTAATTCCCGACGATGAACAAGTCGTTATTGCAACTAACAGAGGAGAAGCCGTTGCCGGAGAAGAATGTCTGGCCGGAAGATCCTACATGGATATCTGCCGCAGACTGACAGGAGAAGACGTTCCGGTCAACGACTATTCAAAATCAGAAGGTTTCTTCGGAAAAATAGCGCAATTTTTTCATAGAAATCAGGAGGAAAACCGATGAGTGTTCATTCAGTTTCGATCGCCAAATACCGGCTGAAGAATCTGCTTGCCGCAGACAGAATGCACTGTACGGCAGATTTGACGGAACAAATGAAAAATGACTTATATCATGCGGTTTCAAAATATACGGAAATCAATCCCGCATATTTTTCAATCGATATTACACGCAGCGATATACATATAAAATACATGGGAGAAGATCGTTGAAATTTTTAATCAATCATATTAAACAGCAATATCATATAAAAGATTATAAATTCGGACTTATTATTTCAGTAGTTGCAATTTCTGTCATCGGTATCATGATGGTCGGAAGCGCTAAACCGGATTTTATGACAAAACAGATCATGGGGGTGATCCTTGGGTTCGGAGCAATGGTTGTTGTCTCTTTGATCGACTATAAATGGATCATGAATTTTTATTGGATACTTTATGTTATAAATTTGATTCTTTTGATCGCAGTAAAAATTCCAGGATTAGGTCATTCGGCAAACGGGGCGCAAAGATGGATCAACCTCGGGTTTATGCAGCTTCAGCCTTCCGACTTGACAAAAATACTTCTTATTATTTTTTTTGCCAGATTTTTTTCTGACAGAGAGCTTAAGATCAGCAGCCCCAAAGTAATCATTCAGTCTGTTGCGCTGCTTATTCCGTCGCTCATCCTTATTGTGACACAGCCGAATCTTTCCACTACAATCTGTATCGCAGCGCTTTTTTGTGCTCTCATTTTTCTGGCAGGATTAAATTACAAATTTGTCGGAACAGTTCTTGCGATTACGATTCCTGCCGTTGCGATCTTTCTTGCCGTTGCGGTGCAGCCGAATCAGCCTTTTTTGCATGACTACCAGCAGGATCGTATTCTTGCCTGGTTAGAGCCGGAAAAATATGCGGATGATGAATCATATCAACAGTTAAACTCTGTTATGGCAATCGGTTCGGGTCAGCTTTCGGGAAAAGGATACAATAACGATGCCACAACTTCAGTTAAAAACGGAAATTTTGTTTCCGAACCGCAAACAGATTTTATTTTTGCAATTATCGGAGAAGAATTAGGATTTGTGGGTTGTTGCGGAGTCATATTTTTGTTATTATTAATTGTAATACAATGTATCTTAATAGGTTTAAAAGCGAAAGATACGGGAGGACGCATTATCTGCGGCGGCGTAGCCGCACTGATTGGCATTCAAAGTTTCATCAATATCAGTGTGGCAACTTTGATTCTTCCGAACACAGGTCTTTCGCTTCCCTTTGTCAGCTACGGACTTACATCCGTCGTATGTTTCTTTATGGGAATCGGACTCGTTTTAAATGTCGGATTACAGCCTAATAAGTATCAATAAGGAGAATGACAGCTATGAATATCGGATTGATCGCGCATGACGCAAAGAAAAAATTAATGCAGAATTTTTGTATCGCTTATCGTGGAATACTCAGCAAACACAGTTTGTATGCAACGGAAACTACAGGAGCACTGATCGAGAGCGTAACAAACCTTAATATCCATAAATTTCTTCCGGGACATCTCGGTGGAATCCAACAGCTTTCCTCTCAGATTGAAAGCAATCAAATTGATTTGTTTATCTTTTTCAGAGATCCGCTTACTCCACGCTCTCACGAGCCGAGCGTAAGTGATATTGTAAAAATGTGTGATATGTACAATATTCCGGCAGCTACAAATATCGCAACTGCCGAAGCTCTTATACTGGCACTTGACAGAGGAGACTTAGATTGGCGTGAAATGTACAAATAATACATCTAATACATCAAAAAATAAATGGTAGGAATAAAATGAAGGGAAATCATTATTCAGATAACAGGCGCAGACGCCGAAAACCTATTTACGTAAAAAAAAGACGGCGCCGAAAACGAACTTCTACAGTAATTGCGGTTCTTCTGATCTGTCTTATACTAATTGCAGGCGCAGGCGCTGTCGGATTTTTCATATTGCAGGAATATTCAAAAGATCATATCCGGCAATATGAGTTTGCATCATATAATAAAAAGCAATACACAGGAGAACTTTTCGCTGAAGATCTCTGTGTTGCTTCAGAAGATGTATCTCTTGACGGCGTTGAAGCAGATCCGGGATTTCACGGTGAAGGACTATTCAATATAGCAGATTCTCAGATCAAATACGGATACAAACTGTTTGACAAATTATATCCTGCAAGTACAACGAAAGTTATGACTGCTTATCTTGCTTTAAAATATGGAAATTTGGATGACGTTGTAACGATGAGCGCCACTTCCACGAATTTTAATTGGGATGAGTCTACCTGTGGTCTTTCTGCCGGAGATTCCCTGACTTTGTACGATCTCATATGCGGTCTGCTCTTACAATCCGGAAATGACTGTGCGGCCGCTATTGCGGAGCATATATCGGGAAGCCAGGAAGCTTTTGCCGAATTAATGAATACAGAAGCAAAACAACTTGGAGCGACAGGAACTCACTTTGTAAATCCTCACGGACTTCATGACGAAAATCATTACACAACAACATATGATTTGTATTTAATGTTTAATGAAGCATTAAAGGATCAAGCTTTTCTCGATATTATTTCTATGAACTCATATACGGCAAAAGTTACCTCGGCAGACGGAACTTCGTATACTCCTACATGGCAGGCGACGAATTATTACTCAGCCGGAGAAGCGACGCCGCCTGACGGGATACACGTATACGGAGGAAAAACCGGAACAACCGATCAGGCAGGAAACTGTGTAATTTTATATGAAAAAAACACCGCAGGAGAACCGTATATTTCCGTTATCATGGGCGCTTCTGACAAACCGCTTCTTTACGAAGAAATGAACGAACTGCTTGATGCAGGAATGAAATAGATCCCCGAAAGTGTCAAAAGACATCTTTCGGAATCGCAAACGATGCAAGTTTTCGGACAAATCTGAACTTTGATCTGCCGCCGTTATAAAAAATACAACACCCCGTAAAAATGAAATTTCCGATAAATAATTCGATCATATCATTTTACGAGGTGTTTTTCTTTTATTCTGACATTGATTTGATTCTGCCAAAAAGACTGATCAAGTATAAGCCGCACAAACCTACTAGCGTATAAATGATCCTGGAAAGCCAGCTCATATTCCCGCATATAAATGCCACCAGATCAAATCTGAACACCCCTATAAGAAGCCAGTTTACGGCGCCTATAATAACGAGTGTCAGAGCTGTATTGTCAAACCATTTCATGTTATTTCCTCCTTTATCATCTCAATATTTGTAACAATTCAGCTACCAATATTTTTTATTATGTCCATAAAAAGTGGAAATATACTAAAAAAAATGATATACTAGCAACGCCAGAAAAAAGCAGGAGGTGTATACTGAATTGTCATCCAAAAAAAATAATTCAGTCAATATAAAAAAATATAAAACAAAAAGAGAATTCAATCTCGGTATCTTTCTTTTTGCAATCGTGTTTATTTATTTGGTTGTAACAATTATTTTGTATTTTACTGGAGACCGGATCTCTGTTTATGAAGTACGGGAAGGCAGCATTGTGAAAGATAATTCTTATACCGGACTTATTATTCGTAAAGAGACGGCTGTAACTGCCGAATCATCCGGTTATATAAGCTATTATCAGGCCGAAAACAGTAAGATCAAGCGCGGAATGAATATTTATGCCCTTTCCCCTGAAAAGCTTGATACAAGCAGCAAAACAGACTCCACACAGGGAGAACACACAGAAGGTCAGTCCATAACAGTAAATCCTGAAGTCAGTTCTGCGATTACCCTTCAAATACAAAATTTTATCGAAGGGTATCGTGCAAATGATTTCGGTTCGGTATATTCGCTGAAATCTGAAATCACTACAATGCTTCAAAACGAATTCAGCGCGACCCGAACAGAACAACTTGGAGCAGTGATTGCCGCAAGCGGTCTGGATGTGTTGTCTTATCAGGCACAGCAGGATGGCATTGTAGCCTTCACAGTCGATGGATATGAAGGATTGACTACTGAAACATTTACTGAATCTGCTTTTGATAAAACAAAATATGAAGTTTCTTCTTTATCCGATGAAACGAAAGTTAAAGCAGGAGATCCTGTTTACCGGATGATCACAAGTGAAGATTGGTCGGTTATCGTTCCTCTTTCAAAAGAAACAGCTATAAAGTTAAAACATGAAGATGTATCCGGAATAAAAGTACGGATGGACAAAGACAGCGAAACTCTTTGGGGAAAACTTACTGTTATCGAACGGCAAGGAAAATATTACGGTCAGCTTGATTTTGATAATTCAATGATAAGATATGCCGAGGAAAGATTTTTAAATATAGAATTGATCATGGAAGATGAAAGCGGATTAAAAATCCCGAAATCTTCTGTAGTTAACGAGAAATTTTTTATCATTCCGAAAGAATACATTACGACAGGCGGAAACAGCAGCGCAAGCGGTGTAATGCTTGCAAAAGAGAATGGGAGCGCCGTATTTCACGCCGTAAATATTTATGACATTTCTGAAAATGGAGACGTTTTTGTCAGCAAGCAGGATTTAGAAGATGGAAGCGTACTCGTTAAACCGGAGTCATCCGATACATTTGTAGTCGGAAAAACAAAAAATCTGCAAGGTGTATATAATATCAATAAAGGATATGCCGTATTCAGAAAAGTAAGTGTTCTCTGTGAAAACGACGAATATTATATCGTGCAGGAAAACGAACCGTATGGTCTTTCTAATTATGACCATATCGTGCAGGAAGGTTCAAGCGTAAATTCAAATGATGTCGTATTTCAATAAAATCTAAAAAATAAAACTTTTAACTATTCGGAAAGAGGAGAAATAAAAATGCTTAAAGAAAATCTAAAGACGGTGGAAGAACGAATACAATCGGCATGTAAAAAAGCCGGAAGAAAACGAGAAGAAATTACTCTGATCGCCGTAAGCAAAACGAAGCCTCCTCATATGCTTCAAGAAGCTTACGATCTCGGAGTGCGAATCTTCGGCGAGAACAAAGTTCAGGAAATTCGTGAAAAGTATGAAGTCTTGCCAAAAGACATTGATTGGCATATGATCGGACATCTTCAGACAAATAAGGTAAAGTATATTGTCGATAAAGTAAAATTGATCCACTCTGTCGATTCTTTTAAGTTAGGAGAAGTAATCGAAAAAGAAGCTGCCAAACAAAATCGCATAATCGATATTTTACTTGAAGTGAATGTTGCTCAGGAGAGCAGTAAATTTGGATTAAAGACAGAAGAAGTTATTCCATTAATGGAAAAATTTTCGCAATTACCACATATACGTGTAAAAGGGCTTATGACAATAGCTCCATTTGTCGAAAATCCAGAAGAAAACCGTGCAATTTTTGCAGATTTACATAAATTATATGTTGACATTAAGCAAAAAAACATTGATAATGGTACTGTGAGCATACTTTCAATGGGGATGACCAATGATTATGAAGTTGCAATCGAAGAAGGAGCAACTATGGTCCGTATCGGAACAGGAATCTTTGGTGCCAGAAATTACAATATCTGATGTAAGATCTGGGATGAAAGTATAACATGGCAGAAGACTTGTCCGACAGAATAGCTGTAGTCTTAGAGCCGTGAAAATAATAAAATTGCGCGAGCATATGCAGCGCAAGATAGGAGTGTAAAAAATGGGTGTATTTGATAAATTTCTGGACATTATGAAACTGAACGACGATGATTATGATGATGATTTTTATGATGAAGAAGATGAATATTTCGACGATGAGGAATTTGATGAAAAACCTGCCCGTCGTTCTTTGTTCGGAAAGAAAAATACGAAGGAAGAATCTTTTGATGATTTTGATATGGAAGAGGAAAAGAAATTTCAGCCTGCTTCCTCAAGCAAGGTGACTCCGATGAGACATCCTGCATCCAGAAAGGGTGGAAATATGGAAGTTTGTGTTGTAAAACCAAGTTCTGTTGACGATTCCCGCGAAATAACAGAGACATTGCTTTCAGGACGCACTGTTATCCTGAATCTTGAAGGTATGGATCTTGAACTTGCTCAGCGCATCATTGATTTTATTTCAGGCGCCACATTTGCAATTAACGGTAATCTTCAGAAAATTTCAAATTACATATTCCTTGTAACACCGACAAATGTTGATATTTCCGGTGATTTACAAGATCTTCTCGGCGGTTCGATGGAAACACCGAGTGTGAAAGGAAGATATTAATTCAGATATGGGAAGCGGCAATCTTGAGAAAGATCAGTATCTTCTGGAAAAGCGTTTTATTGAATTATCCAGAAATGCATATCAAAGAGATTTTATCACATACTCTGATTTTCTGAATCTAAATGAACAAAATATACTGCATACGCTGCCGAAAGAAAATTTGTTTACACAAATACTTACTTTCGGCGGATATGGCATGGCAGAGCGTCAGATGGCTGCATTTATCCCTGATGCTCTTTATTTGCGTTGCGGAAAAAAGGAGCTCGATCCTGCTTTGATAAGATATCCTTTCAAAGCTCTTCAGGTCCTTCCGTTAAACCGAAAATTTTCAGAAGATCTCACACATAGAGACTATCTGGGATCAATTCTTAATTTGGGTATTGACCGGTCAAAAACCGGAGACATTCTTATTGAAAATAATACAGCGATTTTATTTGCACATGATGATATTGTATCTTTTTTATGCAGTGAGCTGACACGGATTCGGCACACATCGGTCAAAACAGAAGAACTTCCTTCATTTGACATTCAATATACGCCCAAATATGAAGAACTCACGGGAACCGTTGCGTCAGTTCGACTTGATAGTTTATTATCACTTGCATTTTCATCTTCCCGGACAAAACTTAGCGGATTGATTGAAGGCGGAAGAGTCTTTGTTAACGGGAAACTTATTACAAGTAATGGCTACCAGCCAAATGAAGGTGATCTTATCTCTGTTCGCAAAATGGGAAAATTTCGTTTTGCAGGAATCGGAAATAAAACCAGAAAACACAGAATATACGTCAGGATACAGAAATATATTTAGAGATGGAGAAACACAATGGCTTTGCAAAAAGAAAATCCGAAATTTCGTTTATTTAAAAGCTATATTATAGCATTTTTTTGGATAGGAACAGCAATTTTTATAGATCAGATTACAAAATATTTTGCAGTGGCGTATCTGAAAAATAATCATGCAAAAGTTTTGATAGACGGTGTTTTTGAGCTTCAATATCTTGAAAACCGAGGTATGGCTTTTGGAATACTTCAAAATAAACAGTTTTTATTTGTCGTTGGCGCTCTGGTTATATGTGGAGCGATTCTCCTCATATACGGGAGAATTCCATATACAAAAAAGTATATGCCTCTTCGTATCTGTTCGATCCTTTTGATCGCCGGGGCTGTCGGAAATCTGATCGATCGGGTAAGACTAAATTATGTTATCGATTTCTTTTATTTTAAATTAATCGATTTCCCGATTTTCAATGTGGCAGACTGCTATGTTGTCGTGGCATGCATTATTTTCGCTTTTTTGATTTTATTTTATTATAAAGAAGACTCTGATTTTGATTTTCTGCGCAAACAAAAAAATCGGATTTGATCAGATAAAATCAGTCTGCACTGCAATTTAACCTATAAAACAGAAAGGTTCGTATATTATGGAACAGATTAAATTTACAGCCGATCGCAGCGGGGAAAGGATTGATAGATTTTTGAGTGAAAATCTTGAGAACCTTTCCCGTTCTTATATTCAAAAACTGCTAAAAGACGGCAAAATTTCCGTCAATCAAAGCTCGGTCAAACCCAACTATAAAATCAGTGAAAACGATAAGATCGAAGTTTTTATTCCGGATCCTGAAGTATTGGATATTCTTCCCGAGAATATTCCGCTTGATATTTTATACGAAGACAGTGATATCCTTATTGTTAATAAACCCAAGAATATGGTCGTTCATCCGGCGCCGGGGCATTATGAGCACACTCTTGTAAATGCAGTAATGTATCACTGCAAAGATAATCTGTCCGGAATTAACGGTATACTTCGTCCGGGAATCGTACATCGAATCGACATGGATACAACAGGTTCGCTTTTGATATGCAAAAATGATAAGGCGCATCAGATCATAGCAGAACAGCTAAAAGAACATTCGATTACCCGACGATATCATGCGATCGTTCATGGAAAGATAAAAGAAGATAACGGAGTGGTAAACGCTCCTATCGGAAGGCATCCCATTGATCGAAAAAAAATGAGTACGAAAGCAAAGAACGGAAAACATGCAGTTACCCATTATACCGTCCTGCGCAGATTTAAAGATTATACTTATATCGAATGCGAACTGGAGACAGGACGAACCCACCAGATTCGTGTTCATATGGCAAGCATTGGACATCCCATTCTAGGAGACAGTATGTATGGTCCGTCAAAATGTCCGTTTAAACTTCAGGGTCAGACATTACATGCAAAAGTTCTTGGAATCACTCATCCTTCCACAGGGAAATATATCGAAGTCGACGCACCTCTTCCGGAATATTTTAATAAACTTCTCAAACAATTAGAAGAACGCTGATTTTGTTGAAGGAAAAAAGAAAAGAAAATAGAAATTTGATTGTATTTTTCTTTGTTTTTAGTTATAATACTCACATATAGTTCATTTGTATATGTATTTTTTATGCAAAATCACATATTGTTGACGTAAAGGAGAGTGACCTTAAATGAAAACAAATACGATCATTACTATTGGAAGAGAATTCGGAAGTGCCGGCCGGGAAATCGGATATAAAGTAGCCAAAGAATTCGGAATCAAACTTTATGACAAAGAAATGCTGGCCCGTGCAGCAAAAGAAAGCGGAATCTGTGAAGAAATATTTGAATCACATGACGAAAAACCTACAAGCAGTTTTCTCTATTCACTAGTAATGGATACATATTCAATGGGATATTCCGGAAACACCTATACAGATATGCCGATCAATCATAAGGTTTTTCTTGCACAGTTTGATGCAATCAAAAAAATCGCAGATGAAGGACCTTGTATTCTTGTCGGAAGATGTGCAGATTATGCACTTGAATCATATAAAAATGTAGTAAGCGTTTTCATTCATGCCGATCTTGATGCAAGAATACGCCGTATTGCAAGGATCTATAATCTGACGGATGCGAAGGCAAAAGATATGATCTTAAAAACAGATAAAAAACGAGCAGGTTATTATAATTATTATACAAATAAAAAATGGTCCGACTCAAAAAGCTACGAACTTTGTCTTACAAGTTCCGAACTTGGCATAGACGGAACGGCGAATGCGATTATTGACTATGTAAAACTAAAAGAAAGTATTGCGAAAGAAAGCAAACGAATTTAAATAAAGAAACTTAGAATAACTTAAAAAGCCCGAAAACTATAAAACCGATCTTGAAATTAAGATGATGTTTTATGATTTTCGGGTTTTTATTGTGTAATTTCATAATTTTTATTCATTGATTTTAGTTGATTTGTGTAGTATCATTAAAATAATAGGTAATTTTTGTATGAAATAACGAAAAAGGAGCGGGAACATTTTATGAAAAAGCTGAAACTCTTTAGGAAAATCAAAAGCATATTGAGCATTTTGCTCATATCACTACTTATCATACCTCTATGCAGCGGTATCGGAATTCATGCCAAGGAAAAAAACACAGAATCAAACGAATATAAAATTTATCCGATTCCTCATTCTGTTGTATATGATAACGAACAATTTGTGATGTCAGATAGAGTTCATGTTGTCTTCGAGGAAGGTATAGATAAAGCTACACAGAACTTTTTGGAAGAAGTTATAACAGACTATGGGAAAACAGTTGTACATTCTGAAGAGATCGTCAACGGAGAAACTACGATCCTGTTGGGAATAAAAGGTTCCAATGGAAAAGCGGACAGCTATATCAATAAAAATACAACGATTAAAACGTCTGATCTTTTCAATCGAACTGATTCATATATACTTAGCGCCAAAGAAAATATTATCTCAATCGTAGGAAAAGATACCGACAGTACATTTTTCGGTATCGCTACGTTACAGATGATGCTTACATCTTATGAAGATCCAGCCCTTCGCAGCGTACAGATCGAGGATTTTTCTGACATACAATATCGAGGATTTATTGAAGGCTTTTACGGAGGGTGGGATTATAAATCACGGGAAAGCCTTATGAGATTTGCACGTGATGTTAAAATGAACCATTATATTTATGCATCAAAAACTGATCCTTATCATACATCAAAATGGGGAGAACTTTATCCGCAAAGCGAAATCGATCAGATACAAAAACTTGTAAAAGTAGGTGAAGAGACAAAATGTTACTATACATGGTCCGTACATATTTCGGGATTTTTCACCAATTTAGATACATCGAATGAAACCGCCTATAATGAACGGTATCAGAAACTACTTGCAAAATTCCGTCAGCTTTATGACGCAGGCGTTAGAAAATTTGACATTTTAAATGACGACTTCGGACAAGGAACTCATGAAGATGTAGTAAATCTTTTAAATAAGCTGACAAAAGAATTCATTATTCCAAACAACTGCAAGCCGATCACTTACTGTATGCAGGGATATAACAAAGCATGGTCAAAAGAGGCTGAATTAAGTGCATTAAAAAAACTTGACAAGTCAATTATCCTATATTGGACAGGTGATGACGTAAACTCGCCGATCACACAGGAAACAATCGATTATGTTTCAGAGAAAACAGGACACAAAGTTTGTTTCTGGCTGAATTATCCGGTAAACGAACATGGAAAATCAGGACTTTATCTTGGAGATATCACACATTACGCCCGCGATGGCATAACAGGACTTACAGGAGCTGTCTCAAACCCTTCCCGCTTTGCACAGAGTAATAAAGTCGGTCTGTTCCAGCTTGCATCACTATTCTGGAACAATACTAATTACACTGCAAACGCGCAAACTGTTTGGCAGGATGCATTCCGTTATCTTGAACCTGAAGTACAGGACGCTTACTTTAAAATTGCATCTAATGTTGCAAACTGTCCTCGTTCCGTACGTGTACCGCAAGGCTTTCCGGAATCAGAATATCTGAAAGAAAAGCTTGAAAATGTTACAGCTAAAATCAGTAATGGAGAGAACTTGAAAAATGATAAAGAAACGGCAGCTTTAAAATCGGAATTTGAATCTATTCTTGCTGCAATCGAAACATTTAGATCAACATGTGACAATGCTGATTTAAAATCAGAATTAGATCCATGGCTGAAATCACTGCAAGATATCGCTTCAGGCGGAAAGGCAATTATCGAAAGTATCATTGCTATTCAAGAAAAAGACATAGATACAGCTTGGGAAACGTTTGCAACAGCAGGCAAGGCGCTACAAACATGGAATACATATCCGACAGCAGAAGGAGTAAAAGAAGGCGCAGAAGCAGGAAGTAAACGTATCCAACCGTTCGTATCGAAAGCAGCCGCAACGGCAAAAAATAAATTAACACCGTTTTTCGATCCTGATAATACGAATGTAATTCCTTCGTTTTATGCAGTTCTTGCAGGTGTAAAACGAACAGATGATACTGTTTCCGCAAAATTATTTGACAAAGATCCATCAACTGCCGGCGAATGGAATCAAAACCAAAAGATAGGAGATTACTATGGCGTAGATTTAGGTCGTGTTATCCCTGTAACAGATATTACAATTCTTCAGGGAGCATCAGAAACTGATCATGACTATTTCCACAATTTCGTTTTAGAATATTCTGAAACAGGTGAAGACGGTTCATGGGTCACAATTCAGGAGTACAAAGAAACAGATGAATCACATAAAATAGAAAAAACAGGGTTAAACATAAATGCACGCTATGTGCGTCTGCGTCTTACCAAGACAGGAACGACAACTCCGAACAAAGCAAATTATTGGACAAAAGTACGCGAATTTACAGTAAATAAGAAATTTACTGACGGGGAACGTATTTATACAAATATTGAAAAATTAAAAGAGACTCCGATCCACATTTACGAAAACGAATTTCGTATAAGAGACATTAAGGATTTAGAATTAAAACCGAATGAATATGTCGGTATCAAAATGACCTCCCTTGTCTCAGTGTCTGATATTTTTTCCGAATCAGACGAATTTGAAAAAGCAAAAATACAATATTCAACAAATGGAATTGAATGGACAGATGCGAAAAATTTCAAAGGGCCACAACCGATGCGATATGTCCGTCTTGTCAATCAGACAAATGAAACGCTAAAAGGATCATTGACAAAACTAGGTATTTCCGTAAATAATCTTAAGATCACACCGAAGATGAGCGAAACAAGTTTTACAAATCCGCTTAAAGAAGGTACGTGGGAGAATATGTTTGATGGAGATTTTACAACCCATGCCTGGACGAATCAGGGTCAAAATAATGGCGGATACATTATTATAGACCTCGGAACTTCAACACCGCTTTATGATGTTACAATCGTCACAGCGGATGGAAAACCTCATTTATACGATGCAGATATACAAATCTCCTCTGATAAAAAAGAGTGGACCACGATCGCGTCTGTAAAAAATGACAATACAAAAGTGGAACCTCCCTATCGTTATGTAAGAGCAAATGCCCAGGGAGCTAAGAGCAGATATCTTCGTATTCTCGTAACAGATGACGTTATCGGTAAATATGATAATCCGTTCCTTTGTATCAAAGAAATTGAATTTAACAAAAATATTGAAGAAAATACAAGTACATATCCGATTGCTTCGAGTGCAGAAGGTAATCTTGAAAAATGTATCGATCAGGATCTGTCCACTGTATTTACAACAGAAAACAAAACTGCCGGATGGCTGGAATATAAACTGACAGACAATACAAAATTAAAATCGTTCTCTATTTTGCAAGATGTACATACTATTTCCGAAGCTAATGTAAAGGTACGAACCGGAACTGATAAATGGAAAGACTTAGGTACATTTGATAAGGGAACAAAAACTTTTGATGTATCAGAATATGACAATATTTTCGCGATTCGACTTGAATGGGCAGAGGGAAAAGCGCCTTCTATATATGAAATTTATACAAACGAAGATGAAAAACAAAATACAGATGATATCGGAATCTATGTAGAACAAATCATCGATACAGAAGCAGATTCCGAAAAACCAAAGCCTGAACAACCTGAAATCCCGGATTCAGAAAATCTTGCTATAAACCGTCCGGTAGAGGTATCAGGAACCGAGCTTGACAGAGATCAAAAAGATTTTGCCGTGGACGGGAACCGTGAGACAAGATGGAACAGCAATTACATCAAAGGCGATCATGCATCTGAAGAAGCATGGATCATCGTTGATCTCGGTGAAGAAACAAATATCATCGAATCACTTACTGCAGAGTATTTTAATTTAGTTTATCCGACAGACTATGACGTTCTCGTATCTGCTGATAAAGAAAACTGGATCACTGCAAAAACGATAAAAAACGAACCGAACGGAGCAGCCCATCCAACAGATGAAATTTCACTTGATCAACCAATCATCGGAAGGTATGTCAAATTATTATTCCGTGAATTAAACAGTGCTGCTGTCGGAAACTGTGTAGGTTTAGAAGAGCTTACCATAACAGGAAAGAGGATATCCTCCGAAACAGAATTAAAAGAATATATGCCGATCAGCGATATTAAAATCGACAAAGGTACGTCACAAGAAGAATTAAGAAAGCTGCTTCCTTTAATTATCAGTGGAAAGCTTGCATTAAAAGACAGTGATAAAATACTGGACTTGGCATCATTATTTGTAAACTGGGATCTTTCAGAATATACTTCTGCTGAAGATACGATCCTCACTTTAAAAGGGAATTTGATCGGTGCAGGAAAAGCAACTGGAGACGAGATTTCCCTAAATGTGATCATAGGCACCGGATCAACAGAACCTCCTGTTGACCCTGAAGGTCCTACTGATCCGGATACACCTGATTCAGGAAAGATTGAACAATTAAAACAGGAATTAGCTCTACTCATTGAAACTGCTCAAGCAAAAGTGGAATCCGGTAAATACACAGACGAAACAGTCAAAATACTTAAAGAGCAAATCATAAAATCTGAGGCGCTTTTAACAGACAACGTCACTGCCGAACAACTTGAACAGCAAATCAATAGTATTAAAAAATCAATCAACGGATTAACCGAAAAAAAAGCCGACTTAGAAACTTCTGACCGGCCAAATCAAAACATCACTCATTCAGAAAAAAGTACAGCAGTAAAAACAGGTGACTCAACTCATATAATACCTCTATTTCTGCTGATGATTTGCACCGGATTTTCCTTGATCCTATTCAGGAAAAGAAATACTTATAATAAATAATAGGTGTTGACATGCGATAATGTCACATATTATAAAAACACATCCGATGGATTAAACATCGGATGTGTTTTACTTGCCGCTAGTTTATTCACTTTTAAGATCTTATTTAACGTCTCGATATCGTGCGCTGCGGCCAACCTTTAATATCTCCTGTTAAAATAGCGTGAAACATTCGTTCTTTTGTTCCCGGATGTTCTTTGTTAAGTTCTCTTAAAAGTTCTTTTGCATATTGCCGCTTCGTATGTCCGTCTACAGGACATTTTCCTTTTACAACCGGAAGAGAATATTTATTGCGAAAACCGATTACTTCCATTTCATCTATAAACATCATAGGACGGATAACAGTAAGATCCATACGATCTAAATATGTTTTTGGAGAAAAGGAATAAAATCTTCCTTCAAAAATCAATGAGAGCAACATTGTTTCAATAATATCATCTTTATGATGAGCATAAGCCACTTTATTACACCCCATCTCCTTAACCGCCTCATTTAAGGCGCCTTTACGCATTTTTGCACAAAGCGAACAAGGATTACTCTCTTGGCGTACATTAAAAAGAATATCATAAATATCTGATTTTACTATTTTATAAGGAACTTCTAATTCCCTGCATAAATTTTGAATCGGTTCCAAATTAAAATCTGCAAATCCAAGATCTACAGTTACAGCACTTAAATCAAACTTACGGGGATAAAACCGTTTTAATCCATGAAGCGCATAGAGCAGGGTAAGGCTGTCTTTTCCGCCCGAAATACCTACCGCAATATGATCCCCTTCCTGTATCATACTATATTCATCCACTGCTTTACGCGTATAACTGAGTAACCGTTGTAACTGCATTTTCTTCCTACCTTTCATGATTGATCTGTAATTATAACGTTTATATTATATCGGCAGAAGAATATAAATACAAGTCGAAAACTTACAGAAAATCATAGAATCACCGGTTGTTTATGAAAAAAATCAGATTACGATCCGTAAGTTAAAAATAGTAATAAATAATCAAAGAATTTGATTGAAATTCATCTCTGATAGAGATAAGATATTGTTTAGGGAAAATTTATTTTTTATTTTTTTGTAAATAGATGTCCCGTAACTATATTTTACCAGAAAAGAGAGTATTAAAATGAAAAACAAAGGAATATCTATTCGTGAAATATTAATCATTACATTTGGAATGTTTCTTGTAGCCGCAGGGGTTTATTTCTTCATGATTCCCGGAAATATCGTAGCCGGAAGTGTTTCCGGTCTGGCTCTCGTATTATCGAAATTGTTAGGGATACAAGTTTCTGTATTAACATTTATCTTAAATACATTCCTTCTTATTATCGGGTTTATCTTCATCGGAAAAGAATTTGGAGCAAAGACAGTGTACACATCTATGCTTCTCCCTGTATATCTTTGGATTTTCGAGCATTTCATACCACTTGACAAATCGATTACCAATGAACAGGTAATCGATCTCGTAATTTATGTTCTGCTGATTGCTCTTGGTCAGGCATTACTGTTCCATGTAAACGCATCTTCCGGAGGATTAGATATTGTGGCAAAGATGCTGAATAAGTTTACACATATTGAAATAGGAAAAGCACTGACAATTTCCGGGCTTATCACTGCAATGACTTCTATATTTGTTTACGATATACCGACACTTATTATCAGTCTTCTCGGAACATATGCAAACGGAGCAGCAGTAGACTATTTTATTGACGGCTTTAAAAAACGAAAACGCGTATGTATTATTGCAGATGATTACCGTCCGATCCAACAATATATTATTCATGATCTAAATCGCGGAGCAACTTTATATACAGCTCAAGGCGCTTATGACGAAACACACAGAACCGAATTGATCACAATTATCACACAACAAGAATATCGTACACTTTTAAATTATCTTCATTCATGTGGGCAGAAAGTATTCGTTACCGTCTCTACTGTAAATGAAGTGATCGGTCAATGGAATTCAAAATAAATACTTATACCTCGCGAAGTTTCACTATGTTTGCAGCCTGCCGGCGTCTGTCTTCATCAATGGCTGCATAATGCTTTTTCGTTGTATTTACATCTTTATGTCCGAGAACATCGGCAACAAGATAAATATCTCCTGTTTCTTTATAAAGGGAGGTACCGTAGGTACTTCTAAGCTTATGAGGAGTTATTTTCTTGTTAGGCGTTACTTCCCGGGCATATTTTTTTACCATATTCTCAATAGCTTGAACGCCCATACGTTTTCGCTGAGTAGATAAGAAAAGCGCATTTTCATGCCCCGGAAGCGGGAGAGTAGTTCTCCGTGTTGTATACATATATGTCTTTAGTGCATTTTCCACTTCTTCGCCAAAATATACAATCATTTCATTTCCGCCTTTTCGCATCACTTTGATTCCATTATTTTCAAAATCCACATCATTGATATCCAGCCCCACGCATTCCGAAACACGAATGCCCGTTCCTAAAAGTAAAGTTAATATAGCAAGATCTCTGTTTCTCGTTTTCTCAAAATAAGCCTTTTTCTGTCCGGTTAAATGATCGCCTCCATGATCAACATAATCAAGCAATCGGACAACTTCATCCGCATCAAGACGAATAATTGCCTTTTCGTGAAGTTTAGGCATATCTACAAGAAGAGTCGGGTTTTTCGATATTGCCTGACGTTTAAAATAATATCCATAAAAGCTACGAAGCGCTGACATTTTTCTTGCAAGTCCTTTTTCTGTATTTGTAACTTGCTTTTCATCATTTTTATATACTTTTAAATATTCTTGGTATTCCTCAATATCAACCGGTTCAAGATTTTCTATATCTGCCAATGTAAACTGATCGATCGTATAGTTTTTATAAACCGGATTATTTTCCATTAAAAAACGGAAAAACACACGAATATCGTATGCGTAGGAAATTCGTGTGTTAGCGGATGTCGTTGGCTCTATAGCTCTGAAATAATCTTTCGCAAACGATGGTAATGTTTTTAATATTTCCCTTAGCCGTAATGTATAATCGATATATTTTTGTTCATGATATGTTTTTACATCATAACTTACACGTAAACCTTCATCTGAAGTATTTTCCTTATTTGCCATAATTATATTCCTCCTTTATTTATTCGGATATACATATTATATCAAATGTATATCTTTACGTCCATATCTTTTGGAAAAATCAGTATTTGTCGTATAGATTGATCTATATTATAAGACAGCCGATAAAAATGAGTATTACTTCTATTTCTCACGGCTGTCGGTTGGAGTGTATATATCAATACATAGGGTGTATATTGATACCGATTTAAACATATCATTCAGTCATATACATAATCATAAGATTTTCTCCCGAATAAATTTTATCAGAAGAAAGTCCGTTTATCTCCTTAAGAACTTTAACATATTCTTCTGTCGAACTATATTTTTCAGGAAGATTTTCATTTGCGATATCCCACAAAGTATCGCCTTTTTCAATCTTAATACTTTTATAATAGATATAAGTACTTTCGTGATCCGGCGTATCCTTTTCCTTTGCGGAAACAAAAAATGCACTAAACGACATACTTACAAATAAAACAATAACAACTCCCACGAATAAATTACGAGCATGTTGTTTTAATATAGCCGATTTTTTTGATCTTTTTTCATTTCTTTTTCCCTTCATAATAGTATCCCCTTTATCTCTGCTTATTTTTACACTTTGTTTTCTCTTATTATTTTGTAATATTCAGTCTGCAAGAAAAATGTATACATGTATTCTTCGATTCGAATATTTGTTCCGCGAACTTATGTTCTATATTTGGATTATACAATAAGAACAAATGTTTGTCAACACGGAAATCGAACATATTTTCGCAACAAATGTTTGCTTTTTGTTCTTCGTTGTGTTACCATTATTTTAATAAAATAAACGGACTATAATATCGGAGGAAACTATGTCACAAGGAAAAATAAGTAAAAAACAACAGGAAATTTTAGAATATATTAAATCACAGATTCTTCAACGGGGGTTTCCGCCTGCTGTTCGGGAAATATGCGAAGCTGTAAATTTAAAGTCTACTTCTTCTGTTCATTCACATCTTGAAACATTAGAAAAAAACGGTTATATTCGGCGCGATCCGACAAAACCCCGTGCGATCGAAATTTTGGACGATATGTTCAACCTGACGCGGCGTGAAATGGTTCATGTACCGATTATCGGGCAAGTTGCCGCAGGAGAACCGATTCTGGCTCAGGAAAACATTGAAGATTACTGGCCGGTTCCCGCTGATCGTATGCCGAATAAACAGACATTTTTTTTAAAGGTAAAAGGAGAAAGTATGATCAATGCCGGTATACTTGACGGCGATATGGTTCTTGTGGAAGAAGATTCCACAGCTTCTAATGGAGATATGGTCGTTGCGTTGATCGAGGACGGAGCAACCGTAAAAACATTTTATAAGGAAGAAGGAGTTTTTCGTCTCCAGCCTGAAAATGATTTTATGGATCCGATCATTGTAAAGAATGTTACTATTTTAGGTAAAGTTATTGCTGTGATGAGATTTTTCTCATAACTTCCGAATATAAAGTACCGAAAAAATCATAAGACAAAAAGAGAAGTATCCTGTATTTAAAGATTTTGGATACTTCTCTTTTTGGTTTTTAATCAGGTTTTCTAAAAACTTGCTTCTCTTCCGCTGACTGCACCGCTCGCCCATGCCCATGTCAGATTATATCCACCGCACATGCCATCTACGTCGAGTATTTCTCCTGCAAAATAAAGTCCCGGAACATAACGCGATTCTAAAGTATCAGGATGAACGTCCTTTGTATCGATACCTCCTCGGCAAACCTGTGCCTGCTCATAAGAATTTGTTTCTGTTACAATCACTTTAAAATTCTTGATTAAACGGACAAGCTGCTGAATTTCTTTTTCTGCAAACACTCCGACTTTTTTCTCTTTTGAAATCCCTGCTTCTTTCACCCAAAGATCGGACAACTTTTTATTAGATAACCCTGTGAAAAATTGATCTGCTCTCTTATACGGACGCATTTTCGCCCGTTTTATTAAAAACTTTTCCAGCTCATCTTCCGAAAATTCCGGCATAAAATCAAGAATCGCCTGAACTTTTTTCTTTTTATATAATGCAATCGCCGCATATCTGCTCACTTGAAATACAGGAATACCTGATATGCCATAATTGGTCAGTTGTAATTCTCCCGTATCTTTTGCCAGACATTGATTTTCCGACCATATCGAAACAGTTCCCTGAACTCTTACTCCTGCGATTGATTTAAAAAATTTTTCTTCACATCTTAATTGTACAAGAGCAGGAAGAACAGGAATTATTTTATGTCCGAGTTTTTTTGCCAGATCATAACCGGAACCATCGGATCCGCTGGCAGGGAAAGCTCTGGATCCCGTACACAGGATTACATGATCCGCATATATTTTCCCCTTTTTCCCGTCTTTAACAATCTGAAGAGTAAACCCCTTTTTACGAGGGAAAATATCCGTGCATTCTGTTTGAAGTCTTACATCGATTTGCAGACGCTCTAATTCCATTTTCAAAGCCTCAGTTACAGACGATGCCTGATCCGAATAGGGATACATGTATCCATTTCTGTTTTTCGCATAAACGCCGAGTTCTTCGAACAATTTTATAATCTGCTCTGCATTAAATTTCTCAATGATCTTCCATGGAAATGATTCGTTATCAGAGTGATAACAGCTTCGATCCTGATAAGTATTTGTAAAATTGCATCGTCCGTTCCCTGTCGAAAGAATTTTTTTCCCGACGCGGTCCATATGTTCCAATACAACTACTTCTGCCCCGTTTGAAGCTGCTGTGATCGCTGCCGTCATCCCGGCTGCTCCCGCCCCGATTATCGCTACTTTTCTCATAATATAAATCCTTTTCTTTTCTAAGCATCAAAACACTGTTTTAAAGCGACTGAAGTTTGGATCTGTCAATAACTCCTGCATCAATCAAACTTTGAAGAGATTTTAAAATGCCCAGCTTCGCATGCTGCCATGTAAGACCGCCTTGAAAATAAACGGCATAGGGAGGTTTGATCGGACCATCTGCAGATAGTTCAATCGAGGACCCTTGTACAAATGCTCCGGCAGCCATGATGACTTCACTGTCGTATCCCGGCATTGCCCAAGGTTCGGGAGTTACATAACTGTCTACCGGAGCCGCTGCCTGAATTCCCTGGCAAAATGCAATCACTCCATCTGCACTGCCAAACGTAACTGCCTGAATAATATCATGACGGCTCTCGCTTGCATTTGGAACAACCGAATACCCGAGTTTTTCATAAATATTCGCTGCAAAAACAGCTCCTTTAAGCGCTCCGCATACAACTGTCGGCGCCATAAAAAATCCTTGATAAAAAGACTGCATCACTCCGAGAGACGCTCCCACTTCTTTCCCTAATCCGGGGGATGTCAATCTATACGCACAGTTTTCGATAAGTTCTTTTTTGCCTGCCACATATCCTCCGATCGGTGCAAGACCGCCGCCGGGATTTTTAATCAATGAACCGACAATCATATCTGCACCTACATCGCTTGGTTCGATCCGTTCTACAAATTCTCCGTAGCAGTTATCTACCATACAAATAACATCCGGTCTTTTCTTTTTTATAAATGCAATCAGTTCTCCTATTTTTTCTACAGAATAACTCGGACGTGTCTGATATCCTTTTGAACGCTGGATCGTCACAAGCTTTGTTCTTTCGTTTAATGCTTTTTCGATTGCCGGATAATCAAAATAACCGTCTTCCAACAGATCGACCTGTTTATATGTCACTCCATATTCTGCGAGAGATCCTTTAGACTGGCGAATGCCGATTACTTCTTCCAGTGTATCGTAGGGTTTCCCTACAGGAGATAACAATTCATCACCGGGTCTTAAGTTTGCCGATAACGCAAGTGCAAGTGCATGTGTACCGCATGTAATCTGCGGACGCACAAGAGCCGCTTCTGTATGAAATGCCGCCGCATATACTTCTTCCAGCGTATCGCGTCCTTGATCGTTATAACCGTATCCACTTGCATAATTAAAGCAGCTTTCATTTACCCGGCATTGCTGCATGGCAGAGATCACCTTCAGTTGATTATATTCTGCATTACTGTCGAATTCTGCAAATCGTTCTTTCAGACCTTCCTCTATCTTCTGCCCATATATCCACACATCTTCTGAAATTCCCAACTGTCGGTATATCGTTTTTGTTTCTGTATTACTCATATATATTTTCCTCTTTTTTTATTAGTTTTTCTCTTTAATCTTGTAAAGTTTTCGTTATATTGATCCATTATTTTGTTGGTTTTATATTTTATACTAAAATCTGCTTTTTTCTCAACTCTTCGATCATAAAATCAAGAATATGTTCCTCGTCGTCTCCGATAACGGCACGATCTATCCATGTGACATCCTTTTCTCGCTTAAACCATGTAAGCTGGCGCTTGGCAAAATGTCTTGTATCGCGTTTTATAATACGTACCGCCTCTTCCAATGAATACTCTCCGTTCATATATGCATACAATTCTTTATACCCAAGTCCCTGCATCGCTGTAGAAGTTGAACTCACGCCTCGGTCTTTTAAGAAACGAACTTCCTCTTCTAAACCTGATTCCATCATAAGATCTACGCGTCGGTCAATACGTTCATACAGTTTTGCTCTGTCGTCTGTCAAAACAAAATATGCATATTGATACGGAGATTCCTTTTCTCTTTCCGCTTCATTATGTTCGGATATTTTCATTCCTGTCTGATGATAAAATTCAAGCGCACGTATTGTCCGTTTTATATTATTTGTATGAATCTGCAATGCCGACTTAGGATCTACTTCCGTCAACATTGTATGCAAGTATTCTGCCCCTTTTTCCTTTGCGAGAATCTCCAGTTTTTTCCGATAATCATTTGGAGAATCATTTTCCGTAAAATCAATATTATAAAGAACCGATTGGATATAAAAACCGGTTCCTCCTACAATCAAAGGAATTTTTCCCTTTTCATAAATCTGTTCCATTTCCTCAAGAGCCATCTTCTGAAAACGAACAACATTAAATTCCTCTTCCGGCTCGAGAATATCAATCAAGTGATGCGAAATCCCGCTCATTTCACTGCGCGTAATCTTTGCCGAACCGATATCCATATGTTTATATACCTGCATAGAATCTGCCGAAATAATTTCTGCCCCTATTCTTTTTGCAAGCCCTATAGATGCTTTTGTTTTTCCGACCGCTGTAGGTCCGGCCAAAATAATCAGTGGTTTTTTCATTTATACAATCCTCTTAAACTTCTTCTCTAATTCTCGTTTCGTCATGGCAATGATCGTCGGTCTTCCGTGGGGACAATGATACGGATTATCTAAAGTAAGTAATTCACCGATCAGAGCGTCTACTTCTTTTGCCGATAAACGGTTATTGCCTTTTACCGCCGCCTTACAAGACATAGACGCTACCTTTTCATCAATCAAATCAGGAGTCATAGATGTGTTTATCCCATCTGCCAGATCGTCGATCATCTCCATAAGAAGTTCTTTTTTTGCGATACCGAACAAATTATCCGGCACTGCCCTGACAGCATATTCTTCTCCTCCAAAATGTTCGATTTCAAAACCGATTCTCGTAAAACGATCTATATGCTCCTCCAAAAGCTGAGCTTCCTGCATCGAAAGCGATAAAATGATCGGAGGGCTTAAATACTGAGATGTATATTCCCTGGATTTCATCTCTTTTAAAGTTCTCTCATACATCACTCTTTCATGCGCGGCATGCTGATCTATAATATAAAGACTGTCTTGGAATTGTACAAGCCAGTATGTATCGAACACCTGACCGATCAATGTGTATTCTGCCTTCACTTCACGCTTCAAGAAATTTTCTTCAAACAGATCCATCTGCTTCGGAGTCTTGTCTGCCTCTTTTGCCCGATATGCAGCAGCTTCCCGGATTCGTTCTGCCTGTTGCTGCGGACGATAAATTTCCCCACGGTCTAAAACTTCTGCAGACGAGGAGCGTTCATGATATGCCTTCACCCTTTCCCGCATTTTCCTTATAAAATAATCTTCATCATGAATTTGAGGTTCAGACTGCAAAACAGATTCTTTATCTGCCTCGATAGCAGACGTCTGTTTCCGGGCTTGCCCCTGTTCTTCATCCTGTACTTTTTCCCGTACTTGCTCCGGTTTCGTTTCCTGCGCTTTCTCCCGTACTTGCTCCTGTTCTCTTTCCTGCATCTTTTCCCGGATTTTTTCTATTGGATCATATTTTGTATTTTCTATAGATTTGGGTTTCAGCAAAAACGGACTTTCTTTTTTCTTTTGAGCTGCATCTGCCGGATCCGGAACTGTAGCTGTTTGAATCAATTCAGGTTCAAGAAGCCTTCTGTGAACAGCTTCGTACATTGTATTGTAAACTTCCTGCTGACGTTGAAAACGAAGCTCCATTTTCGTCGGGTGAACATTTACGTCAATAAGATCCCCTTCTACCTGGAAATGAAGAACAGCAAACGGAAATTTATGCTGCATCGTAAAATCTTTATAAGCGTCTTCCAGCGACTTAGAGAGCATTGCACTTTTTACATAACGCCCGTTCACAAAGAAATTTTCAAAATTCCGGTTTCCTCGGGTGATGACCGGTTTACCTAAAAATCCGGAAATAGAAAGACCGTCTTTTTTATAATCAAGTTCCAAAAGATTCGACGTCACTTCGCGTCCATATACATTATAAATCACATCTTTTAGTTTTCCGTTTCCTGACGTCCGAAGTTTTTCTTGTCCGTTATTGATAAATAAAAATGAAACTTCCGGATGTGACAGCGCCAGATGGATCAACAGATCCTGCACATGCCCCGCCTCTGTCACCGGTGTTTTTAAAAATTTTCGCCTCGCGGGTATATTATAAAATAACTGATGAATAAGAAAAGTCGTTCCGTTGGGAGCTCCTGTCTCTTCCAATGCAGTCTCTTTTCCGCCTTCTATGACATATTTTATTCCACTTTGTCCTTCCTCTGTTTTTGTGATAACTTCTGTTCTTGTTACCGCGGCAATACTCGACAAAGCCTCCCCACGAAATCCGAGAGAATGTATGGATACAAGTTCTTCCGCTGTACGGATCTTACTAGTTGAATGGCGCAAAAAAGCACATCTTACTTCATCTGCTTCAATCCCGCATCCATTATCTGTAACACGGATAAATGAAATTCCTCCGTCTTTAATTTCGACTGTAACAGAGGTGGCTTTCGCATCAATCGCATTTTCAACCAGTTCTTTCACAATAGACGCGGGTCTTTCAATAACTTCCCCGGCTGCGATCTTATCAATCGTTATCTGATCTAAAACTTGAATATGAGGCATGACTGCTCCTTTTCTTTTTGATTTTATCAACTTTACCAACGGTTCTTTAATTTATTCTGTAATCTGTATATCGTATTAAGAGCATCGATCGGAGTCATATTTCCAACGTCAAGATTTTTCAATTCTTCAAGAACATCGTCATCTTTTACTGTGTCAAAGAGCGACATCTGCGCAATATCTACATCATCGTATTTTTTTACTTTCGGTTTCTTTTTTACGACACGTTCTTTTGACGCAATCTCACTTACTCTTGCCGTAATATCTTCATCACTTAGCTCTTCTACAATCTCTTTTGCGCGGCCGATCACAAGCTCCGGAACACCTGCAAGTTTTGCAACTTGAATTCCGTAACTTTTATCTGCTCCGCCTTTGACAATCTTTCGTAAAAATACAATGTCATCACCTTTTTCTTTTACCGCGATACAGTAATTGTTTACATTATCGATTTTTCCTTCCAGTTCTGTCAGTTCATGATAATGTGTTGCGAACAGCGTTTTTGCACCTAAAAGTCTGCTGTCGCTTATATATTCGATCACCGCCCAGGCAATCGACAATCCGTCAAACGTACTTGTGCCTCTCCCGATTTCATCAAGAATCAACAGGCTTTTTGACGTAGCGTTTCTAAGAATATTTGCAACTTCCGTCATTTCAACCATAAATGTACTCTGACCGGAAGCAAGATCGTCCGAGGCTCCGACTCTTGTGAAAATACGGTCTGAAAGACCGATATTAGCGCTTTTGGCAGGTACAAACGAGCCGATCTGCGCCATAAGAGCAATGAGCGCCGTTTGACGCATATACGTCGATTTTCCTGCCATATTCGGTCCTGTAATAATAGAAATCCGGTGTTTTTTATCATCAAGATATGTATCGTTTGAAATAAACATTTCATTCGGGATCATCCGCTCTACAACAGGGTGACGTCCTTCTTTTATATCAATTACTCCTTTTTCGTTGATCTTAGGCCGAACATAGTTATTGCGTTCCGCAACGAGAGCAAGGGAAGCAAAGGCGTCAAGCGCCGCTACTGCTTTAGCGGTTTTTTGGATACGCTCTATCTGACTTGCAATCAAATCTCTTACTTCACTGTACAGTTCATATTCCAATGCATAAAGTTTGTCCTCCGCTCCAAGTATCATGTCTTCTAATTCTTTCAGCTCGGGAGTAATATATCTTTCTGCATTTGCCAATGTCTGTTTCCGTGTATAATATTCCGGAACCATTTCTTTGTAAGAGTTTGTCACCTCTAAATAATATCCGAATACTTTATTGTACTTAATCTTTAGATTTTTAATCCCGGTCTTTTCACGCTCGTCATTTTCAAGCTTTGCCAACCAGTCTTTTCCATCGGACTTTGCGCGGCGCAGCTTATCAACTTCTTCGTTATAACCGTCATTAATAATATTTCCTTCTTTCATCGCAATGGGAGGATCTTCCCGGATTGCTTTTTTTACAAGTATACAGAGATCTTCAAGAGGATCAAGATCAACAGCAAGATCTTTTAAAAGTTCTGCTTTCATTTCTTGCAATATATACAAAAGTGCGGGAAGCATCTCCAGAGAACTTCTAAAGGCAGTCAGGTCTCTTGGATTGGCAGATCCGTACGCTATCTTTGTGATCAGTCGTTCCAAATCATACACAGGAGACAGATATTCTCTGATTTCTTCACGAGAAATCGCCTGTTCTTTCAATTCCTGTACTGCATCCAGACGACGAATAATCTCTGTCTTATCGATCAGCGGCTGCTCCACATATTTTCTCAATGTACGAGCTCCCATTGCTGTCTTTGTTTTATCGAGAACCCACAGAAGAGATCCCCTTTTTTGTTTTTCACGGAGAGTTTCGCAAAGTTCAAGATTTCTTCTTGTCGAACTGTCGATCATCATAAACTTGCCTGCGGCATAAGGCGTAATATGTGTCAGATTTGAAAGCGAGTTTTTCTGTGTTTCCAACAGATACTGCAGAAGAGCTCCGGCGCTGATGATTCCGCAATCATAATCTGCAAGTCCAAGTCCGGCAAACGAGGAAACCTCAAAATGTTCCAAAAGTTTTTTACGGCATACTTCATCGTCAAAATACCATGATTCAAGCGAATAAATCGTAATTCCAAGCCGATCTTTCATTCCGTCCATGTCGACGCCGCTCATATAAAACGCTTCATTGCATATAATCTCCGACGGTGAGAATCGATAGATTTCATCTAATAATTTCGCACTGTCCGGAATCTCCGTTACAAAATAATCTCCCGTCGAAATATCGGCAACAGAAACGCCGTACCTGTCTGCAATATATACAATACACATAATATAGTTGTTCTTTGTTTCGTCCAACGCTTGTGTATCAAGATTTGTTCCCGGGGTTACGATACGTACAACTTCCCTTTTAACGATTCCTTTCGTCGTTTTCGGATCTTCTACCTGTTCGCAGATTGCCACTTTATAGCCTTTGGCAACAAGTCTGTTTAAATATCCTTCTACGGCATGATACGGAACTCCGCACATAGGCGCCTTTTCTTCCTGCCCGCAGTTTTTCCCGGTTAAAGTGATTTCCAACTCCCTTGATGCAGTCAGGGCATCTTCAAAAAACATTTCATAGAAATCACCCAATCTATAAAATAGAATGCAGTCTTGATATTGAGACTTTGTCTCCATATACTGCTTCATCATTGGTGTTAATTCAGCCACATTCCTACTCCTTTGTACATAAAAATAACAGTTTTAAACATAGTACCACTACGCTCTTATTCTATGGTAGTATAGCATTTTTAGACAATGCGTTCAACATCAAGAATTCTAATGAGCAAAAATCGGCATCAGTTCATTTTGACAGCAATATAAATTTATAGAATATGAAAACCCGGCTTTATTTCTCTGTATAAATAGCAAAGCAGATATCCGCTTATAATAATCCCGAATGTACATAGTCCCGAAAAAAGAACAGCGAACGGAAAGCAGATCTGCCCCATAAGGTGAAACGGCTGATCTGTATAATCCCAGACATTCCATCCCATAACTTTATTTACTATGATCCCTGTGATAAATTCAGCAGATACTACAAACGCCGTACACCAAAGGACTTGTTTCCAGAGAGGCTCTCTCCACTTCGTCCATAACCCTTGTTGTGCGAAAAATATAAAACAGATTCCGCCCAACAAAAACATCGACCAATGAGAATATCCTCTGAAAATAATTTCTATCATATAATAAAGCGTTCCTCCCAACGCTCCCATAAACAAATATTCACTTAATTTTTTCATTTTCATCTTCCGGACTCATCTCCTGTTTTTATCTCTTATTATAGTCTGAACATTTTAAAAAAATATATAACATATTCCTTTTCGACTTTCAAAATAATTGCCTAAGTTATCACTGTATGATATAATAAATAAGATTATGGACAGTTCAAAGTATCCGAGACCACTGAAAAATATATTTTTCGTAAAATATGTTTTTCAGTAGTTTCGGGACATTTGTAAAAACCGTTCACGATTGATGACAACATAGATTGAAAAGGAGAATAACATGTACAAAATGTATGAAATGGAACTTGCAGGCAGAACACTGCGTGTAGATGTAGACAGAGTTGCCAAACAGGCAAACGGCGCTGTTCTGATGCATTACGGAGACACAACTGTTTTGTGTACATCAACGGCATCTGAAAAGCCAAGAGACGGAATTGATTTTTTCCCTCTTAGTGTTGAATATAACGAAAGACTTTACGCTGTCGGAAAAATCCCGGGAGGATTTAATAAAAGAGAAGGGAAAGCATCCGAAAACGCAATTTTAACCGACCGAGTTATCGACCGTCCGATGCGCCCTCTTTTCCCGAAAGATTATCGAAATGACGTAACTTTGGAAAACCTTGTAATGTCAGTAGATCAGGACTGCAGCCCGGAACTTACCGCAATGCTTGGAGCTTCTCTTGCGACAAGTATTTCCGATATTCCGTTTGACGGCCCGATATCTACAACACAGGTCGGACTCATTGACGGAGAGTTTGTGTTTAACCCGACGGCAGCTCAAAGAGAAGTTTCTGATCTCGCACTTACGGTTGCTTCTACAAAAGAAAAAGTGATTATGATCGAAGCCGGAGCGAACGAAGTTCCGGAAGACCGCATGATCGAAGCAATTTTTGCAGCACATGAATTAAACCAGAAAGTCATTGCTTTTTTCGATACGATCGTTGCAGAATGCGGAAAGCCGAAACATGAGTATGAAAGCTGTGCGATTCCCGAAGAACTGTTTGACGCAATCAAAGAAATCGTACCGCCTGCCGAAATGGAACAAGCTGTATTTACAGACGAAAAGCAGATAAGAGAAGACAATATTCGTCAGATTACAGAAAAATTAGAAGAAGCATTTATAGATAATGAAGAATGGCTCTCTCTCCTTGGCGAAGCCATTTACCAATATCAGAAAAAAACTGTAAGAAAAATGATCTTAAAAGATCACAAACGTCCGGACGGACGCGCTATCGATCAGATCAGACCTCTTGCAGCAGAAGTGGATCTTCTTCCAAGAGTCCATGGTTCTGCAATGTTTACAAGAGGACAGACCCAGATTTGTACGGTAACGACACTGGCGCCTTTGTCTGAAGCACAAAGACTTGACGGTCTTGATGAATCAGAAACGACTAAGCGATATATGCACCATTATAATTTCCCTTCATATTCTGTAGGTGAAACAAAACCGTCAAGAGGACCTGGAAGACGTGAGATCGGACATGGTGCGCTGGCAGAAAGAGCTCTTCTCCCGGTACTTCCAAGCGAAGCCGAATTTCCATATGCCATCCGTACAGTATCTGAAACATTTGAATCAAACGGCTCTACTTCACAGGCAAGCGTATGCGCATCCAGTATGTCGCTTATGACAGCCGGAGTACCGATCAAAGCTGCAGTAGCCGGTATTTCCGCAGGTCTTGTAACTGGAGATACAGACGATGACTATCTTGTTCTTACCGATATCCAGGGACTGGAAGACTTCTTCGGAGATATGGACTTTAAAGTAGCCGGTACACATAAAGGTATTACAGCTATTCAAATGGATATTAAGATTCACGGACTTACAAGACCGATCATTGAAGAGGCAATTTCTGCGACAAAGAAAGCCAGAACCTATATCATTGACGAAATCATGAATAAGGCAATTTCTGAGCCAAGAGCAGAAGTCGGTGAATTTGCACCTAAGATCATTCAGATGCAGATCGATCCGCAAAAGATCGGCGATGTTGTAGGACAGCGCGGAAAAACGATTAACGCAATCATCGAACAGACAGGTGTGAAGATTGACATTGATGATGAAGGTTCCGTTTCCATTTGTGGTACAGAAAAAACAGCAATGGAAAAAGCTGCGAAGATCATACACACGATCGTAACCGACTTTGAAGCAGGTCAGGTCTTTGAAGGAAAAGTTATAAGTATTAAAGAATTTGGCGCTTTTCTTGAGTTTGCACCGGGAAAAGAAGGTCTCGTTCATATCTCAAAAATCGCTAAAGAACGTGTAAATAAAGTTGAAGATGTACTCTCTCTCGGAGATGTTGTAAAAGCTGTTTGCCTTGGAAAAGACAAAATGGGAAGATTCAGCTTCAGCATCAGAGACGTTGCAGAATAATAATTAAGGGCAAGTTGAGATAGCGTAGTAGAGGCAAAATTTCCCAATCGCCCTCATCCCGCCCAAATTAAAAATTGAGACTCAGTACGGAGGATGATTCCTCTGTATTGGGTCTTTTTCTAAAACGGTCGTACACACCAAGATCCTTCCAGACAAGGAATTAGACTTTCCGTCATATAAAAAAGGAACAGATCAAATCTGCCCCTTTTTTGCTTACATTGAAACCTCTGACTATTTTCTGAGTCCGAGTTTCTCAATCAATGCACGATATCTTTCAATATCTACTTTTTTAAGATATGCAAGAAGACCTCTTCTCTGTCCTACCATCTTAAGAAGACCTCTTCTTGAGTGGTGATCTTTCGGGTTTGCTTTGAAGTGATCTGTCAGTTCGTTGATTCTTGCTGTAAGAATTGCGATCTGTACTTCCGGTGATCCTGTATCACCTTCGCTTCTTCCATACTCTTTGATGATTGCCTGCTTTTTGTCCTTTGCGATCATGTTGTAACTCCTCCTTAAATACTTTTATAAACGCCTGATATTAAGTAACGGTCGGAGTGATCCGATTACCGAACATCGGCTGGTTTTCTAACCTCAAGTAGTATATCATATGCCACTTACAATGTAAAGAATTTATTTTAGATTTCTTTTGAAGCCTTAAAGTAGTCTTTTCCATAACGGAGATCTTTCGCCACTTGTTTTTTTAATTCGTTCACAGAAGAAAATCTTATCTCGGGTCTTTCAAAATCACAAAATTCCACCGTAATTTCTTTCCCGTATGCATCTCCTTCATAATCATAAACAAATACTTCGACAAGACGCTTGTGTTCTTCCGTAACTGTCGGCTTCACCCCTACGTTTCCAATGCCGTTGTACCATTTTCCGTCTATATTGATACGGCAGACATACACTCCGAATCTTGGCAGTATTTTTTTTTCTTCAGGCTCGACATTCATTGTAGGAAAGCCGAGCGTCCGCCCCAGTTGTCTGCCATGCCGAACAATTCCGGTTACTCCATACCGATATCCGAGAAGCTCTGCCGCAAGAGTTACATTGCCTTGTGAAAGGACATCTCTGATATAAGTACTGCTGATCACGATCTGATCATATCGTTCTTTTTCGATGACATCCAGCGTATATCCCCCTTTTTCGGAAAACATTTTCAACATTTCTGTATTTCCTCGTTTTTCATGACCAAAAGCAAAGTCTGTTCCTACAACAATATGCGCCGCATGAAGTTTTTCGCACAAGATGTTCTTAATAAACACTTCCGCTTCCATTTCACGCAGTTCTTTCGTAAAAGGATATTCGATCAAACAATCGATTTTCCCTTCAAGATGACTCCGCCTCTCCTGCTTTGTCATTAACGACTCCCGGTGCATATCGAAAGCACAGAGGACGCTTTTACAATTTTCTCCCGAATAAGCGCATATTTTATCGATCAGTTTTTGATGTCCTTTATGAAGACCGTCAAACTTGCCGAGAGTTAACGCTGTCTTTTCTATTCCTGCATATTGCTCAATCCCCGTGATGTACTCCATGATCTACTCTTCCTTTTATCCGCTTCATATCATTCTCATCTCATTTACATAATTTGAAACGAATTTTTCTATTTTCCATCAGGATCGAAAAACATTTTTTCGATTCTGAATAACTGCCTTTGTTTTTGATAAGAGTATATAGCGATAAACCGTCCCTGCTCATCGTATACTCTATATTTTTTATATCTAGAAAAAATGTCGGAAAGATCATCCTCTCCTCCGTCTTTTCCGGGTAAAATCAAATTTTTCGCAGACTCTTTCGGAAAAGGATTTCCGTTATATGCCAACTGAGCCTGGCGTCCTGTTACGATTATCTTAGGATATTCGACAAATACTTCATCCAGAGGCAATATTATTTCTTCTGTCCTTCCTTCATTCTTCGCCTTTTCAATATCTGCAAGCTTCATACTGTCTTTTAACTCAAACCGACTGACTTTTGTACGAAGCAGTGATTCCATACATCCGCCAACGCCAAGAACTTCTCCTACATCATTACATAAAGTACGGATATATGTTCCCTTTGAACAAGAAACTTCCATCCGTATGCGAGGAAGTTTCATTTCCTTGATCCGAATGTCATAAATCTGTACTTTTCTGCTTTTCCGTTCTACGACTTTCCCTTCCCGAGCCAATTCATAAAGCTTTTTTCCATTTACTTTTAGTGCAGAATACATAGGAGGAATCTGATCATATTCCCCTATAAAACTTTCAATACATTTTTTTGCTGTTTCTTCAGTGATTTCCGATGGATCACATTCTTTTAAAACAGTCCCTGTAATATCTTGAGTATCTGTTTCTTTTCCAAGCAAAAGCACCGCTTCATACGTTTTATCTTTATCTGTCAGCAGATCACATACTTTTGTTGCCCGTCCAAGACATACCGGAAGCACTCCTTCCGCATCCGGGTCAAGCGTTCCGGTATGACCGATCTTCTTTTGTCCGAAGATTCCCCGAAGACGAGCCACCACATCATGCGATGTATAACCTTTTTCTTTGTAAATATTTAAAATTCCGTTTATCATACTTCTGATTCTAGTCCTTATTTCATTGCGGAATCACTGATTTTTCTTCCAGTTTTTCAAACTGACGGGCGATCTGCTCGGTAATATTGTTGATCACGTCATGTGCAGATCCTGTCATTGTCACACCTGCCGCCCGTATGTGTCCGCCGCCTCCGAAATGTTTTGCGATTACACTCACATCAATATATTGTTTAGAACGAAGGCTTACTTTATATTTTTGAGGTTCAAGCTCATGTAAGAAGATAGCGACTTCCACACCTTTTGTCTGCCTGAGAATACTTACTACCCCTTCCAGATCAGACGGCTCTGCATGGAAAAATTCCATCGAACTTTTGCGGATAACCGACACAACGCATTGACGATCCATAATGAGCATACTCTCAAGGAGCGCTCTTCCCAAAATCTGGTTTTGCACATATGTTTTTTCGTAAAAGGTTTGCTCAATGATCGCGTTTCCGTTTATCCCTTTTCTCATCAGTTTAGCCGCATTTTCCATCGTTTCCGGCGATGTGCACGAATATCTGAAAACACCTGTATCGTGAGCAATTCCCATATAAAGAGCTTCTGCCGATTCTTTTGATATTTTCTCTTCATCGAGCAAAGTAACTACAAGCTCAGACGTAGAACTTGCATCCGGAACAATATAGTTCAAGTCTGCAAACGATTCGTTGCTGATGTGATGATCGATGCAAACCGTCTCTTTTGCGTTTTCAAAGACCGAACTTGAAAATCCAAGTCTCATCGGATCTGCACAATCAAGACAGATAAACAGATCATACGGCGTTTCGTTATTGTTTACTTCTGAACGAACTTCATCTGTTCCTTTGATCAGACGAAATGTCTCAGGTATTTTTTCCAGATAAACGTCTGTCTGAATATGCGGATATTCTTGTTTTAAATAAAGATATAACCCCATTACCGATCCGATGCAATCGCCATCCGGGCGGACGTGTCCGCCCAGGGCAATTTTTTTCTTCTCTTTCAGCAGCTCTTTTAAATCAATTTTTTTACTATTCATCAATATCACCGGCCTCATCTTTCAGATCCTTTGTAACCTCGTCGATCTTCTTGCTGATATTTACGCCATATTCGATCGACTGATCTACAATAAACTTAATCTCCGGAGTGTTTCTCATATTAATCGTTCTGGCAAGCTCACGACGGATAAATCCTTCAGCGCTTTGCAGCCCTTTGATCGTATCCTGCTGTGCCTTTTCATCTCCGAGTACGCTGATATATGCTTTGCATGTTTTCAGATCCGGCGCCACTTCCACTGCCACCACAGATGTCATGGGCGACACTCTCGGATCTTTGATCCCGCCACGCAGTATATTGCTCAGTTCTCTTTGAACTTCCGCATTTACACGGGTATTTTTTATGCTGTTTTTTCTCATTAATGCTCCCTCTTTTCATCTGCGAAACTAATCATTCGGTTTTTTTGAATCAAATTTATTTTCTCTCAGTCTCAACCATTTTATAAGCTTCAACCTGATCTCCTTCTTTGATATCATTATAATTTTCAAATACAAAACCACATTCATATCCGGCTCTTACTTCTTTTACATCGTCTTTAAAACGTTTCAAAGATGCCAGCGGTCCGTCAAATACTACGATTCCGTCACGGATAAGACGTACAGAACAGTTTCTTTCAAAAATACCGTCCTGAACATAAGATCCTGCAATCGTTCCGACTCCGGATGCTTTAAATGTCTGACGCACTTCCGCGTGACCGAGAATTTTTTCCTCAAATACCGGATCAAGCATTCCTTTCATTGCAGCTTCCACATCTTCTATCGCATTATAAATGACTCTGTAAAGTCTTAAATCAACGCCTTCTCTATCGGCGATTTCTTTTGCCGTCGCATCCGGACGTACATTAAATCCGATAATGATCGCATTGGAAGCCGATGCAAGGCTGACGTCCGATTCATTGATTGCGCCTACTCCACCGTGAATGATCTTGATTACAACTTCATCATTTGAAAGTTTCAAAAGACTCTGTTTGATTGCTTCTACTGAACCTTGAACATCTGCTTTTACGATAATGTTGAGTTCTTTCAAATTGCCTTCCTGTATCTGGCTGAACAGATCATCAAGAGACATTCTTGATTTTGTCTCATCAAGAAGTTTCACTTTATTCTGAGCGATAAACGTCTCTGCAAAACTTCTTGCATCCTTTTCGGAATCACATCCGACAAACACTTCTCCCGCATTTGGAACATCATTTAATCCGAGAATCTCTACCGGCTGTGACGGACCTGCCTCTTTCACCCTTCTGCCTTTATCGTCCATCATCGCACGAACGCGACCATGTGCGCTTCCTGCCGCGATTGCATCTCCGACATGAAGAGTACCTTTCTGAACAAGAACTGTCGCAACAGATCCTTTTCCTTTATCAAGTTCCGCCTCGATCACAAGACCTCTTGCCGCACGGTTCGGATTTGCTTTTAACTCCATAACTTCTGCTGTCAGAAGAACCATTTCAAGAAGCTCCGGAATTCCTTCTTTTGTATGTGCGGATACAGGAACAAAAATCGTACTTCCGCCCCAATCTTCCGGAATCAACTCATATTCTGTCAGTTCTTGTTTCACACGTTCGATATTTGCACTTGGTTTATCAATCTTATTGATTGCAACAATAATTTCAATTCCGGCAGCTTTTGCATGATTGATTGCTTCTACTGTCTGAGGCATTACTCCGTCGTCTGCCGCTACGACAAGAATGGCGATATCCGTAGAGCTTGCACCGCGCATACGCATTGCCGTAAACGCCTCATGTCCCGGCGTGTCGAGGAACGTAATTTTTTCTCCGTTTGCTTCCACAACATATGCTCCGATATGCTGAGTGATACCACCTGCTTCACGATCGATCACATTTGAGTGACGGATCGCATCAAGAAGAGATGTTTTACCATGGTCAACGTGTCCCATAACACATACGACCGGAGGACGTTTTACCATCATATTTTCATCTTCCTCTTCCTCTTTTAACAGTTCTTCGATCACATCTACGACTTCTTCTTTTTCGCAGAGAACTTCAAATTCCATTGCGATCTCTTCTGCAGTATCATAATCGATTTCCTGATTCACTGTTACAACTTTTCCTTGAAGGAACAGTTTTTTCACGATAACAGAAGGAACAATCTTCATTTTATCTGCAAGTTCTTTGATCGTAAGAACTTCCGGAATTACAATCTGTTTAATCTTTTCTTCTTTCTTCTCTTCTTTCGGCTGCGGTCTTTTCACTTCTGCTACCTGTTTTTGTTTTTTGCCTTTTTTGCCTTTTCCGTCAAAGGCTTCGTCTCTGTATTCTTTTTTCTTATTATCACGTTCTTTATCTTTCGCCTTATTACGCTGGCTCTTCTGCTGCTCCACGATCGGTGCCGCCACATCATCTCTTCGTGACTCTCTTTTCTCTCTGTCAGATCGACCATTTTGTCCTCCCGGTCTGCGGTCTCTGTCTCCGCCTCGGCTCTGTCTTCCGTCACCGAACTGACGATTTCCCTGTGGTCTTTCCTGGCGCGAACGATCATTGGATCCGCGATCGAATCTGCCTTGTCTGTCAGACGGTTTTCCGTCTCTTACCGGCTTTCCGTCTCTGTTTTCTCTTACCGGACGATCATTGGACTGTCTTGCTTCACGATTTTCTCTTGCCGGACGGTCATTCTCTGTTCTTTTCTCCTTTTCGGACTGTACCTGTACCGGTTTTTCCGCACGTGCCGGCTGTTGCTTTTCCTGACGTACTCCCTGCGGCTTTTCCGCTGCTGACTGCGCTTGCGTACCCGGTCGTTTTTCTGTAGTTGAATGTTCGGCAGCAGTTTCGGCTTTTACAGTTTGAGCAGGAACCGGCCGCGCAGCCTGTGACTTTTCTGCACCTGACTTTTCCGAACGTGCTCCCTGTGATGCCGGACGCGTCGTCGCTGCCTTTGCCTCGTTTTGACGCGCACTCTGCTGTGGACGCGCAGACTTTTGAGCCGGACGTTTTCCCTGTATGCGACTGCTGTTTTTAGAGTTTTGCGGACGAATCACAAATGCCAGATTTTTCTTTTTCGGAGCTTCTTCTCCCTCTGACTTTCCTTCTGATCTTGTGTTTTTTTCTTTTCGGATCTCATCTGCTATATTGTCCTCGATCGAACTCATATGATTTGACACCTCCACATTTTTCTTATGCAACAAATCGATGAGCTCTTTATTTTCCATTCCAAGCTCTTTCGCAAGTTCATGTACCCTCATTTTTGTCATATTAAAACTACCTCCTTATGCAATATCCTCTCGGTTTTTCAGCTCTCTTTGAATTCCATCTGCAAATCCTTCGTCAAGTATCGCCAGAGATGCACGGAACTCTTTTCCCATTGCATGCCCTAAGGTATCTTTATCTCCGTAGAAACAAAATGGAACTTTATAAAACTTACACATATCCCCGAATTTTTTCTTCGTGTTCTCCGATGCGTCACCGGCGACAATGACAAACTTCGCTTTTCCTGATTTCGTCTCGCTTTCTGTCATTGTCTCGCCGCTTACACATTTTCCGGCCTTCATCGCCAGTCCGATCAGGGAAAGGACCTTATCTCTCTTACTCAAGCTCTCCCATCTCCTTTTCCATTCTCTCATATACTTCCGGCGGTATTGCCTGCTTAAACGACCGTTCCAATCCACGGTTTTTCACAGCTTTCTGAAAGCATTCTACGCTCCGGCAAAGATAAGCGCCTCTGCCGTTTGCTTTTCCAAGTGCATCCACGACGAATTCTCCGGTTTCTGTCCTGAGTATTCGCAGCAATTCTTTTTTAGGTTTCATTTCTCCACACCCTACACATTTACGCATAGGAATTTTTTTATTAACTGCCAAATAACCCACTCCTTTAGATATTACTCATTCTCTGTCTCGATAAATTCAATTTCTTCCGACTCTTCGTTCTGATCTTCTGCCGCTTCATCATAAGACTCTTCACTGTATTCTTCGTTATACTCTTCCTCGTAATCTCCTGTATAACCTTCTTCACCGACAAGTCCCATCTCTTCCATATAATTTTCTGGAAGTTCTCCTGCCTCTATCGCCTGTGTCTCGCTCTTAATATCAATCTTATATCCTGTAAGTCTTGCAGCAAGACGTGCATTCTGCCCTTCTTTTCCGATTGCAAGTGAAAGCTGATAGTCGGGAACGATCACACTCGCGATTTTTTCTTCCGGATCTGCCATTACAGAAATCACTTTTGCAGGGCTAAGTGAATTTTCTATCAGAAGCGCCGGATTCTCATCCCAGTTGATAATATCGATTTTTTCACCGCGAAGTTCCTGAACAACTGCGTTTACTCGTGCTCCGTTCATTCCCACACAAGCGCCTACGGGATCTACATTCGGATCGTTTGACCATACAGCCATTTTTGTACGGGAACCTGCTTCTCTTGCAATGCTCTTAATTTCAACTGTACCGTCTCTTACTTCTGCCACCTCTGCTTCAAAAAGACGTTTCACAAGTTCGGGATGTGTACGGGATACAAGTATCTTCGGTCCTTTCGGAGTATTTTTCACTTCTACTACATACAGTTTAATACGTTCTGTAGGTTTAAAATGTTCCCCTTTCACCTGCTCGTTCTCAGTAAGCATTGCATCTGCTCTTCCAAGATTAATACTGATATTTTTCCCGACATATCGCTGAACAACACCTGTCACAATATCTTTTTCTTTTTCAAAATACTGGTCAAATACAACTTTTCTTTCTTCTTCTCTTATTTTTTGAAGAATCAGGTTCTTTGCATTCTGAGTCGCAATACGCCCAAACTCTTTTGAGTGTACCGGAATCTGTGCGATATCGCCGACCTGTAATGCAGAATCCAGCTTTTCCGCTTCTTCGAGACTGATCTCCAACGCAGGATCTTCTACCTCTTCTACTACATTTTTCTCTGCATATACAGCATAATCGCAAGTATCACGATCCATGATTACTTTAATGTTATCCGATGTTCCGAAATGATTCTTACATGCGCTGATCAGCGAATTTTCAATCGCATCCATCATAACATCTTTACTGATATTTTTTTCTTTCTCAAGAATTGTCAACGCTTCCATTAACTCTATGTTCATTTTGTCATTTCCTCCTAAATTTTAAAAATCCAAAGCAAGACGAATCAATGCAATTTCTGCTCTGTCAAATACTTGTTCTGTTTCATCTTCATATATAATGGTCACAGTGTTTTCATCAAACCCTTTCAAAATACCGGTAAATTCTTTCTGACGATCGATTGCCCGGTAAGTACGGATCTCTACTTCTTCTCCGATACTTCTCTTAAAATCTTTTTCTTTTTTTAACGGTCTGCCAAGCCCCGGTGAGCTCACCTCAAATACATAAGAATCCGGGATATAATCTTTTTCATCGAGAATATCCGAAAACTTTCTGCTGACCGCCTCACAGTCATCTACCGTAATCCCGCCCGGTTTATCGATATACGCACGAAGATACCATGTTCCGGCTTCCTTGACATATTCTACGTCAACCAGTTCAAATCCAAGTGCAGACACGATCGGTTCTAAAAGTTCTTCTGTTTTCTGTTCATATTCTTCTCTTTTTGACACGCTATACTTCCTTTCTTCTCATTTGGCAGAAGCTATCTGCCGCTTATGTTTCTTTTGTTATCGTGAATTTACAACTGAAAATATCTATAAGATATTTTTTGTCGTATGCATAGCAACAAAGAAGAGTGAACTTTCGTTCACTCTTCTGCCGGATTTCTATGTAACTATTTCATAGTATAGCACTGTTTTTTTTATATTGCAAGGCTTCTTCTCTATTTTCTTGCTTTTGTTCCTGCTCCATCACGTTTCGCCGTTTTCAATCGATTTAAGGAGACCTCTTTTTCATTATATAGAATCTTTGTTTCCGTTCCTTCTTCAAAAAGATATACCTTTTCCAGTTCATCTTTTTTCTGAAGACGGATACCTCTGACACCGACTGCAGCTTTTTTCTTTATAGGAACTTCCGTGGCCGGGAATCTCAAAAAGTACCCGTTCTTTGTCTGAAGAACGACATGCTTATTTTCATTAACAACCCGAACATCGACCAGAGAATCTTCTTCCTGAAGTTTTGTAGCCAGAATTGTTCGTTTTGCCACCTGAAATTCACTTCCGCTGACTTTTTTTACCATTCCCTGCGCCGTTGAAAACAAAAGCATGGCAAATCTCATCTGCTCGGAATCGTATACCGAGACAATCTGTTCATCAGAACTGGAGTAATTGCTGACATTGTCGATCGGAACTCCTTTATCCCTGAATTTTCCATAAGGAAGATCAATTACTTTCACCTGGTGCATTTTCCCGCTATTGGTAAAAATACATATTTTCCCCGTGTTCATACAATGGACAATATACTTATTCTCACTATCCGCCGCTTCCTTATTTCTTTCGTAAACGGCAACGTCTACTATTCTTGCATATCCGAACCGATCCATCAAAAATACGACTTCCTGTTCTTCGATCTTCTTCTCTTCAAAAACGGCTTCTTCAGCATTTTCAATGACTGTACGGCGCGCTTTTGCATATTCTTCTTTAAACGATTCAAGTTCTTCCACAATAACTTGCGCCATAGAATCATAATTATTGAGAATATCTTCATAACGCGCAATATTCTTCACCGTCTGTTCATGTTCCGCGATCAAAGCCTGTACTTCCAGACCGATGAGGCGATATAAGCGCATCTCGAGGATGGCAGCAGCCTGACGTTCTGTAAAGCGTAAAAGCACCGCCATCTTTTTGGAAATAGAAGATTTAAACTTAATATTATCTGTTACGCCATTTACAAGACATGCTTTTGCATCTTTTACAGATTTACTGCCTCGAAGGATTTCAATAATAAGATCGATCACATCACATGCTTTGATCAACCCCTCCTGCACCTCACTTTTTTCCTGTTCTTTTGCAAGAAGTGTTTTGTATTTTCTCGTCGCCAGTTCAAATCGAAAATCTACATGATGCTCAATGATCTTCTTAAGTCCGAGTGTTTCCGGTCTTCCGTCTGCAACTGCAAGCATATTCACGCCGAATGTGTCTTCAAGGCGCGTCTTTTTATAAAGCATATTTTTTAGATTTTCTACATCTGCGCCTTTTTTTAATTCCAACACAATCCGAATTCCTTCTTTGGAAGATTGGTTTGAAATATCTGTGATATCTGTTGTTTTCTTTGTCTCTACCAGACCGGCTACATCATTTAAAAACTTCCCTATTCCCGCTCCGATCATCGTGTATGGGATCTCACTGATCACAAGCTGCTTTTTGCCGCCTTTTAATTCTTCTGTCTCTACTTTTCCCCGGACTTTGATCTTTCCCTGTCCCGTTTCATATATATTGATCAGATCATCTTTATTAACAACAATTCCGCCTGTCGGAAAATCAGGCCCTTTTATGTATTTCATCAGTTGTTTTGTAGTGATCGAATCGTTTTTAATATATGCCTTTACCGCATCGATCACTTCTCCGAGATTATGAGGCGGTATACTTGTCGCCATACCTACCGCAATTCCTTCCGCTCCGTTTACGAGGAGGTTTGGCACACGCATCGGAAGTACAAGCGGTTCTTTTTCTGTTTCGTCAAAATTCGGTCCGAAATCTACCACATCTTTATCTAGATCTGCAAGGCAGACTTCCTGCGTGAATTTCGTCAGTCTTGCCTCAGTATAACGCATTGCCGCAGCGCCGTCACCTTCTATCGAACCGAAGTTTCCGTGACCGTCTACAAGTACCATTCCTTTTTTAAACTCCTGAGCCATAACAACAAGAGATTCGTAGATCGAACTGTCGCCGTGAGGATGATATTTACCCATCGTATCTCCGACAATACGCGCGCATTTTCTGTACGGCTTATCATAGCGGATTCCCAGTTCGTACATATCATAAAGCGTACGGCGCTGAACCGGCTTCAGTCCGTCTCTTACATCCGGAAGTGCCCTGGAAATAATTACGCTCATCGCATAATCAATATATGATTTTTTCATAAGATCCGAATATTCCGTTCTTATGATCTGTGATTCACTGTTCATTTCTCGTCTCCTTCATTTCATTTTGCTCATATGACACAAAGCAAGTCCATTTTCTGACACAAATCACGTCGACTCTGTTTCGTCATACAGATTATATATCAAGTTCCGCCTCTGTCGCATTTTCATAGATGAATGCCCGCCGCGGAGGCACTTCCGTTCCCATAAGCATCTCAGTCACACCGGAAGCCATTCTCGCATCTTCAATCTCAACAAGCTTTAAAAGACGTCTTTTAGGATCAAGTGTTGTTTCCCACAACTGTTCTGCATCCATCTCTCCAAGCCCTTTATACCTCTGAAGAGTAAACGGTCCTTTGTGTGTCCTTCGATATTTTTCAAGCGCCTTATCATCGTAAAGATATTCCTCTTCTCCGCTTTTCGGCATTGCCTTATAAAGCGGCGGCATTGCAATATACACGTGCCCCTCATAAATCAGTTCCGGCATAAACCGATAGAACAGCGTCAGCAAAAGTGTTGAAATATGAGCTCCGTCTACATCTGCATCTGCCATAATTATGATCTTATCGTATCGAAGCTTTGTAATATCGAAGTCATTGCCGTATCCTTCGGAAAATCCACATCCGAACGCATTGATCATCGTTTTTATTTCTGCATTCGCAAGGACTTTATCAATACTTGCTTTCTCCACGTTTAATATTTTCCCGCGAATAGGAAGAATCGCCTGAAAGTTTCTGTTTCTGGCCGTTTTTGCCGAACCTCCCGCCGAATCTCCCTCAACAATAAATATCTCGCACTTTTTCGGATCTCTGCTCTCGCAGTTTGCGAGTTTTCCGTTACTGTCAAACGAATATTTTTGCTTCGTCAAAAGATTCGTTTTCGCCTTTTCTTCTGTCTTACGGATTTTCGCCGCCTTTTCCGCACTTGACAATACCGTTTTTAAAACGTCCAGGTTACGGTCAAAATAAAGAACAATTTCATCTCCCGCAACTTTACCGACCGCTTTTGCCGCGTCGGGATTGTCCAGTTTTGTCTTTGTCTGCCCTTCAAATCTAGGATCCGGATGTTTGATCGAAATAATCGCTGTCATCCCGTTTCGGATATCAGCTCCCGTAAAGTTCGTATCCTTCTCTTTTAAAATACCGATTTCTCTTGCATACTGATTCATAACCGTCGTAAATGTCGTTTTAAATCCGGTTAAATGCGTTCCGCCCTCGGCATTGTAAATATTGTTGCAGAAACCGAGCACATTCTCATGAAATTCATTAACATACTGAAATGCCGCCTCCACTTCAATACCGTCTGCTTCCCCTTTAAAATAAACAGGCTCATGAAGCGCCTCTTTTTTCTTATTCAGATCTCTGATAAACCCGATGATTCCCTCCGGTTCATGATATTCGATATGCTCGGTCTGATCTCCTCTTTTATCTTCGAATATTATCGTCAGTTCCGGGTTAAGATATGCTGTTTCATGCAGCCTGCTTTTTACTTCCTCCGCCCGGAACTTCGTCTTTTCAAAAATCGTATCATCAGGCAGAAAATTAATTGTTGTTCCTGTCTTTTTTGTCTTTCCGATCTTAGGAAGAAGTCCGTTTTCCAGTTCAATGACAGGAACTCCGCGCTCATATCTGTCATGGTATACCGCCCCATCACGGCTGATCTTAACATCCATATATGTAGAAAGTGCATTTACAACAGAAGAACCGACGCCATGAAGACCTCCGCTTGTCTTATACGCCGAATCGTCAAATTTTCCCCCTGCATGAAGTGTGGTAAACACAAGCCTTGCCGCAGAAATTCCTTTTTGATGCATATCAACCGGAATTCCCCTCCCGTTATCGGTTACTGTTGCCGTTCCGTCTTTTTCTAAAACAACACGGATTTCCGTACAAAATCCTGCCAGATGTTCATCCACGGAATTGTCCACAATTTCATAAATAAGATGATTCAGACCTTTTGTCGATACACTTCCGATATACATTCCCGGGCGTTTTCGTACCGCCTCTAATCCTTCCAATACAGAAATACTCCCTGCATCATATGTATTATTTCCAGCCATTTACCTTCTCCTTTACCGGATCATTCCTTCTATTTTTCTCGACTTCTTTTCTTATGCCGCACTAATTTTGTTTCACGCTATAACGAGATTGTACCCTCAGATGCCGGATGTTGTTCCTTTCATCTGAGGGTATCATTTTCTATGATACCACCCGTTTTCGATCTTGTAAATAGAATCCTTGTCATTCCAGTATAACTTCACACAGCGTATCTGCCACGACCTCCATCGCATTTTTCATTTCTTCTACAGTATTTGTCTGCGCACCGGCTTCAATCAACAGAGACTTCGGCAGCAGATGCAGATTATATCTATATGCCCGCAGATAAATATGTCTTGCAAACCCGGGATACATTCGTTCTGACGCAAGCTGCATCTGAAGAGAAAACGCCAGATTATCCTGTATGTACGGATTATAAAGATAATCGATATCTCCGTTTGTGCGAGATCGGCTCAATCCATTAAAATACATGATCTTTGCAGTCGGCTTTCCGTTTATTTCTGTGACTAAGTGCGTTCCCTCGGCAACGCCATCCCTATGAAGGTCGATTGCCACCTCGATCGTTGGGTTTGCCTCCAGAATCGGTCTGACAGACGCTTCTGCGTTTTCATATGCATTACTCCTGTCGAGCTGTCCGTTAATAATATCATATACCCCTGTGTCATGGATTGTTTTGATTCCCCGCTTATTTAAAAGCTCTGTCAGATATTCCCCTATTCCGACAATACTTGTGGCAGGATCTCCCGGAATTGAATCGACAAATTCCTCCTGTGAATGAGTATGAAATATCAATACTTTCGGACCATCTTCCTTTTTATTGATCTTCATACTCCTCCCAAGAAGGTCATCTGCATTCAACTGTTCAGGACCAATCATCGTAGAGCTGTCTACCGTATAAAAATTACTAAGCAAATAATCAAAATCTCTTAACCTCTCAATAGACATATCGACAGAAGAAAGTGACGTTTCTCCCGACGGCTGCACATTTTGCGCCGTTTCAGGAGACTCTTTACTAATAAGATTTCCGTTTTCATCGATACAGTTCTCATCGTTTGCCTGCGCCTCTAAAATTTGAGCAACAGTTTCTTGATCTTCTGCCGTAAATTCCTCTCTCCTATGCTCCATCGCATACCCTGCTGTCGGAAGAAACAGATAAGATTGTTCTATAAAAAACTCGTGAACTGTTTTTTGCGGGCTTCTGTTCAAATATGCAAGCCGCGGCATGTACATCTCTTCCGCACCCGAAAAAATATGAGTTTGGAAACCATACATTCGAGCCGACCACATTCCTTCCGAAATCAAACAAATCATTGCCAGAAAGAAAAACAGAAACCGGATCATCCGCTTCTTCCGTTCTCGTTCTTTTTCTAATATCCGAAATCGATCCGCCATCAGACATCGTCCTTTCTATTACTTCTGACAGTGTATGCTTTGTTCTTTTCTCTTATGCTTCCGATCTGCCTGAACCGGCCGAAAAAAGCATATTGATCGCTTCCGATAAAGTATGACTGATATGATGAACCATTTCATCAACATCTTTAGGCGTGACAAACATTCCGTTTAAATGAGGAGAGATCAGCTCTTTTACAAATTCATATTTTTCTCCGGCGTTATAGGAACGCAGCACTTCCCCGACTCCTTTTAAAGAATCCGAAGATTCAAGAGCCCTTATAAAGTTTTCCATTGTATCATTTACAATCGTTGCTGCGTCTACAACTGTCGGCACACCGATTCCGATAACAGGTACTCCTAATGTTTCCATTGTCATCCCGTTTCTGTGATTCCCCACTCCACTTCCGGGATGAATCCCGGTATCTGCGATCTGAATCGTCCGGTTCAATCGCTTACTGTTTCTTGCTGCCAATGCATCAACTGCAATAATAACATCAGGATTCGTTTCCGATACAATCCCACGCACGATCTCCGCACTTTCCATTCCCGTTTGCCCCATCACTCCCGGCACGACAGCGCTGATCATCGGCGCGTCGTCGACTCCTATTGCATATTTTCCATATTCTTTTACAATATGCCGCGTCACGGATAAATGATCTGCCACGCAAGGTCCCAGTGAATCCGGAGTAACTTCTCTATTCCCCAGCCCTACTACAAGAATAGATAGATCTTTATCTTTTACTTCAAATTTTCGGATCAGTTCCTTTATAAAAGAACATACCTTTTCGGCAATCACGGTCTGACTTTTTTCATCAGGCATTGCCAAATTAGGAGTTTCTATCGTCAAATAAGTTCCTACAGGTTTTCCCATTGCCTTTGCTCCGTTTTCTGTTTTGATCTCCACTCTTGTAACACGAAGTTCTGATGCTTCATCATAATCTTCTTCAAGAACTACCCCTGATATTTCTACATGATCTGATTCAAACCTTTCTTTTTCTTCAAGCGCAAGATCTGTCCGCACACTATAATTTTTTATCATATCTCATCCTCGCTTTTTATGTTCTTATTATAGTATTCCTGCTGTTTTTATATTCAAACCGTCTTTTTAATGCAGATACTGTGTTTTTTTATTCCGGTTTTCCAAATAATGCAGTTTTTCTCTATATATGTTCCATAATTCCCAATATTTATTAAAATATGTATTGACAACCCTTTAGAGTTGGCATAAAATAAATGAGTATGTTTCAGCAGAACGTCCGTGTCCGAGTCTGCGGAAACTCAAATTACATTTGAAATCATAGATATATTTGGAGGTGTACGCATTGGCTAACATTAAGTCTGCTAAGAAAAGAATTTTAGTAAACGAGACAAAAGCTGCAAGAAACAAAGCAATTAAGTCTAAAGTAAAAACTGCTGTAAAGAAAGTGGAAGCTGCAGTTGCCGCTAAAGACGCTGAAACTGCTAAGACTGCTCTTCGCGCAGCGATCGTCGAGATTTCCAAAGCTGGAACAAAAGGTGTTTATCACAAAAAAACTGTTTCCAGAAAGATTTCTCGTCTTTCCAAAGCTGTAAGCAGCATTGCTTAATCTTATTAATAGAATTGATAAAAATAGAAAAGACATTTGCTCCCGTCAGGCAGATGTCTTTTTTTGTACATAATCTTATCATCATAAACAAAAAGACATTTTCATACAAAAAGACGCTTCGCGTAATGCAAGGCGTCTTTTTGTAATTATATCCTATTAGTTATTGATCAGTTTATCTTCATCGCTCCAACTGTAAAGTTTTCTGATCTCTTCTCCTACTTTCTCTGCCGGATGCTCTGACGCAAGTTTTCTCATTGCGCGGAAATGTGCCTGACCTCCGGCTTCGGACATATCCAGAAGAAAGTCTTTTGCAAACGTACCATCCTGAATATCTGTCAAAATCTGCTTCATCGCTTTCTTCGTATCATCTGTAATGATCTTCGGTCCTGTTATGTAATCACCATATTCGGCAGTATTGGAAATCGAATATCTCATTCCTGCAAAACCGGACTGATAGATCAAATCAACAATAAGCTTCATCTCATGAATACACTCAAAATATGCATTTCTCGGATCGTATCCCGCTTCTACAAGTGTCTCAAAGCCTGCCTGCATAAGAGCGCACACACCGCCGCAAAGAACCGCCTGTTCGCCGAAAAGGTCTGTCTCTGTCTCTGTACGGAATGTAGTCTCGAGGATACCGGCTCTTGCTCCTCCGATCGCAAGACCATATGCGAGAGCTTTATCAAGAGCTTTTCCTGTATAATCCTGCTCTACAGCTACAAGGCAAGGAGTTCCTTTTCCAACCTGATACTCGCTTCTTACAGTATGTCCCGGAGCTTTCGGAGCGATCATTGTCACATCTACGTTCGCCGGCGGAACGATTTGTCCGAAATGAATGTTAAAGCCGTGTGCAAACATCAGCATATTACCTTCTTCAAGATTCGGCTCAATATCGTTTTTATATAAAGCAGCCTGTTTCTCATCATTAATCAGGATCATAATAATATCTGCTTTTTTTGCCGCTTCTGCCGCTGTATATACTTCAAATCCCTGCGCTTCTGCTTTTGCCCATGATCTGCTTCCTTCATAAAGTCCGATCACGACATTGCATCCTGATTCTTTCAGATTCAGTGCATGAGCATGTCCCTGACTTCCATAACCGATGATCGCGATTGTTTTTCCCTCAAGAAGTGAGAGATTACAATCTTCCTGATAATAAATTTTTGCTGCCATTTTGCATTCCTCCTAAATGATAATTAAAAATATGCTACATCCTTACTTCCTCTGGAAAGACCTGTAATACCTGTTCTTGCAAGTTCCAGTATCTCATATCCTCGAAGAAGATTCAGAAAAGCTTCCAGTTTACTCTGAGTTCCGGTGAGTTCGATGATCAGCGAGTCCTCTTCGACATCAACTATCTTCGCTCTGAAAATATCTGCCACTGAAATAATCTCGCCCCTTTGGGATGCGTTTGCCCGCAGTTTTACCATGATCAGTTCGCGGTATACTGACTCTCCGTCTTTCAAAACTTTTATATCAACGACATCTTCCAGCTTCCTTACCTGTTTTTCTATCTGGGATAAAATCAGCTCATCCCCCGATGCAACTACTGTAATCCTCGTAAACCTCGTATCGGTCGTCGCACCTGCCGTGATGCTGTCTATACTGTATCCGCGTCTGCTGAATAACCCTGCAATACGGCTCAACACTCCCGGATTATTGTCTACAAGCAATGAAAATACCTGACTTCTCATGTGTTCCTCTCCTTCTTCTCTAAAAAAACAGAGTGCGTTCTGTTTTTATATTTTATAATATTACCAACTCAGCTATTCTTTGTCAAGATGTTGTGCTAAAATTTTTACATATTTGATGACCGTTCAGTCAGTCTAAAATCAAGAATGAAATCAAAAGTTATACGCAGCCGATCTTTTCTGCAATCTCGTTTAAATAAACCCATCTTTCTGTTTTTTCGTCAAGCTGTGCCTGTACTTTCTCCTGTTCCTCAAATAACTCTTTTAGTTTAACAGAATTGGTCGCATTCGCATTGATCTGCATTTTAATTTTTTCTATTCTTTCTTCAAGCGCTGCGATATCGTCATCAATCGTCTCAAATTCTCTTTGTTCTTTATAAGAAAATTTAACCTTCTGCGGCGCATTTTGTTTCCAGCTTTTCGGATTACTTTCCGCAGGATCTTTCGGAAGATTTCCGCGCGAATTTTCGGTTTTGTCTGTAAACTGCGTTGATGCAGATTCTCTTTTCTTTACATTCAAATAATCGGTATATCCTCCTTCAAACTGACGGATATGCCCCTTCCCATCTAACTCGAAAATGCGATCCACAATGTTATCTAAAAAATAGCGGTCATGCGATACGGTGATCACGATTCCCGAAAAAGAGTTTAAATAATCTTCCAAAATCGTAAGTGTGGGAATATCAAGATTATTTCCCGCCTCGTCAAACAAAAGAACATTTGCATTTTCGGCAAGTACGCCAAGAAGATGCAGCCTTCTCTTCTCTCCGCCCGAAAGTTTACCTATCGGAGCATACTGCATATCAGGAGTAAACAAAAAACGCTCCAACAACGCTGACGCACTGATTTTTCCTTCTCGTGTCGTAATATATTCTGCAATATCTTTCACATAATCGATCACTCTTTGAGAAGGATCCATCTCTTGTTCTTCCTGTGCAAAATATCCGATCTTGATCGTTTCTCCGATCTCAATGTTTCCACTGTCCGGAATCACCTGTCCCGCGATCATTTTCATAAGAGTTGATTTTCCGCATCCATTTGGTCCTATGATTCCAAGTCTTTGATTTTTTAACACAATATAACTGAAATCATCCAGTATCACTTTTTCTCCGTATTTTTTACTCACATGATGAAGTTCGATCGTCTTTTTCCCCATTCTGGTTTCTACCGAATCAAGTTCTACTGTTTGATCTTTTATCGGAGTATTTCCGTTTTTCAGTTGTTCAAGACGCTCCAGTCTCGCTCTTTGTTTCGTTGTTCTGGCACGACACCCGCGTTTCGCCCATTCAAGTTCCATTCTCAAAACACTCTGTCTCTTTCGTTCAGATGCTGATTCCATCTCTTCTCTTTGCGCCTTCAGTTCAAGAAACCCTGAGTAGTCAGAGTCGTATCCATACATTTTTCCATGACTGATCTCCAAAATACGATTTGTAACTCTGTCAAGAAAATACCGGTCGTGAGTTACCATAATAACGGTTCCTTTATAGGACCGAAGATATTCTTCCAGCCATCGGATCATCGCTTCATCCAAATGGTTCGTAGGCTCATCCAGCAAAAGTACGTCAAAATCATCTGACAGTATTTTTGCAAGCACAACCCGTTTTTTCTGTCCTCCTGATAAATGCTCGATTTTCTGATCAAACCGGGTGATATTTAATTCCGTCAGATTACTTTCTACTTTCCAATTCTCTTCCCCTTTTTTTAATGCATATGACCGAATCGTACTGTCTTCTGAAAAAACCGGATTTTGCGGCACATAGGCAAGATTCAGTCCATTTTGTTTTATAATCTGTCCTTTATCCGGTGTTTCTTCTCCTGCTATCATTTTAAGAAGCGTTGATTTTCCGGTACCGTTGATCCCTACGATCCCGATTTTATCTCCTTTTTGAATTCCGAATGACGCATCGTCAAATATTATTTTCTCACCGTATATTTTATAGAGATGTTCCACATTTATAATATTCATAAAAAACTCCTTGCAAACCATTTTCTCTCATTCATTTTGAGATGTCTGCAAGGAGTTGTCAAGTAGATTTTACCTATGCTTTTTTATTATTTTTATGATTATCTATTGTTTCTCTTTTATTCGTTTTCAATCTTTACATTCCGGCAAACCGTCGATTTATACCGAATTTTATTTACCAAAACAATAATAAGACTGACAATGAGCAAAAAGTAGAAATTAATTCCTCTGCTTACAAGCATGGACGGTATAAGATATGTACCGGTAAATACATGGGCAAACACAGTTTGATACATCAGCTCTGTAATTCCCTGCGCTCCCGGAAGCGGAAGCATATCTACCGCTATATAGACTGCGGCTTGAAGAAGGATAACTTTCATCATTCCGGTTCCGTGCAGCCCGAATCCAAGGTATACCATATATGTCAAAAGAAATACGCTACATCTTTGTAAAAATGTAACAAGCACAATAAACAAAAGCTTTCCTTTATGTGTCCTAAGCCATGAAACTGCGTTTTGATAACTTCCGATAAACTCGTGAATTTTTTCAGGACGCTTTTCAGAAGGTTTCAAAATGCTCATTTTAACAAACAGCTTTTCAAAAAAAAGCGCACATCGCAGCATAATATTCGGCATCAACATAATTCCCGCTATGACCACAACTAAAATTACATTTAATAAAAGTCCGAAAAGATAGAGAGGGAAAAATTTCCCTAACTCCGAATAGAGAGGCCGGTACCAAAATAATAAAATCGCCGCTCCTAAAATTACAAGTACAAATTTATAAACAACAGCAACTGTCATAAGCACAACCGTACTGTCCGATCCTCTGTTCCCGTCTTTGCTCATATAATAGAGCTGCACAGGCTGTCCTCCTGTTGCAGACGGCGTAATGCCAGAATAGAAAAATCCGATAAAAGAGTATTGGATACAACGAATCAAAGAACTTCCTTCTTTTCTTCGGTTTGCTTTCATTGCCTGAAGCAGATACCAGATCATATATCCTTCTGCGCATACAAAAAAGATAGCAAGAGCAGCCGCCGGAACCAAGTATCCTACTGACATTTTTGAAACGGCATTTGCAATTTCACCAAGATTTTTCCCACTGAAAAGTGTATAAAACGTCAAAAACATTACAAGTAAGAAAATCGTTACTTCAAGAATTCGTTTCTTAACGCTCATACCTTCTCCTCCGTCCTTTTCTTTCTTCTTCCCGGACATTATGTACATGCGCCATTGTTATATAATTTCCCGCAGCAGATAGATATGCCGGGCGGGATATCGGCGGAAAAGTAAGTGTTCCATACTCCGGATATGTCTTTTTCTCTCTTTCGGTAAGTTCTCTCAAACTACCTTCAAAAATTTTCTGTTTCCCCTTATATTCATAAAAATCCTTTGGCGTAACAAGCGAAAAATGCTTGTTCCATGTACAGACGCCTGCCTTTTCAAGCAACTCGGCAGCATAGGAAGAACATGTGTAATGATTTTTTTGATAAAACGGTTTTCCGAAAAGTAAAAACGGAAGTCCGAGAATTGTATAATGATAGCGATATCTGTTCTTCATCGCCTCATGAAGCTCCTCTTTAATAAACTGCTTTTGTTCTTGAGTGCATGGAATTGAGCAGATCATATAATCCGCTCCCGGAAATGCCCGCAAAATTTTTCTTTTCTCTTCTTTTTCAAATCCTGCAATCAGAGGAATCGACGGATGTCTCCTTCCGATACTGTATGCTTCATCCAGATTCTCATCAAGCCCGATTGCCACATGAATATATTTTTGTTTAATTACTCTTCGAATAATCGAAGCAAAAATTCCCGGTGTATCTACAAATGCTATGTATATTTCTGTCATATTAGTTCATCCTTTCCCCCTGTAATGTAAATCTTCCGGATTAACAATACATTTTTCCTTTTGTCTTTTTTACCGATCATCGTTCTTTATTGAAAGCGATATACTTTTTTTGCAAGACGATATCCCCCGATTGTCAAGCTTGCGCCGATCTTTCCGGGTAAATATGTAAAACCGCTCAAAGTACGAAAGCGAAGCCGATAGTAAAGAGCTTCATTATACTCTTTTACATGATTCCACATATCTTTTCGCTTTTTATAGGAATCGGCTGTATCGATAAGGAGCAGATGGATAGATGAAATTGTAAGCATAATTGAAATATTTCGCACCATGTATGCTTCTAATTTCGGATGGATTTTCTTTACTTCCGCCAGATCAACGCTGCGGGTTACAAGATCTGTTACCAAGATCTGCTGATCGATCCTTTTCATAAGCACCTTTTCATTTACAGATTGATCATCTCTGCCCAGGTAATAATGATACAGATCGATGTCCATATAATAAATAGTCTCGGCGTACGGAAGCGGCTTATATGAAAACAGATTATCTACATAAAATGTATGCTCCGGCAGTTTCACTTCAGATTCTCTGAGCACTTTCGTCTGAAACATGAGCGAGTGCATGATCAAATATTGGGACGGATAAAACTTTCCGATTTCATCCCATGTGCACTGTTTTTCAATCGGAAATACATTTTTGTAATCCATTGATTTTTTTATTCCTTCATCAAGGTGATCGTATACATAATTACATACGATCAGATCCGGGCGCTCGCCTGTAAACGCTTTTAGCTTGACAAGAAGTTTCTGATATGATTCTTTATCAAACCAGTCATCCGAATCTACGACTTTATAATAAATACCGTTTGCCAACTCAAGTCCTTTATTCACACCGGAACCATGTCCCCCGTTTTCCTTATGCACAACACGTACAATATCCGGGTATTCAATCTCATATTCATCGGCAATCTGTGCAGTACGATCAGAAGAACCGTCATCGATCAGAATAATTTCTACATCTTTCCCTCCGATAAGAAGAGAATCCACACATCTTCTCATATAATTTTCAGAATTATAACACGGAACTGCAAACGTAATGTATTTCATATAACTTTTCCTCCTCAGTGTGTTCCATATGCTCCTAACGGGCTGAAACACAGCGTTTTTTCATCTCTCATTTCTTAATGCTATTATTTACAGCCTAAATAATACTTGACCCTTCTTAAGATAACATCGAGGTATTTCTTAAGATTTGGGAAAGATTTTTAAAACAATATGAAAATATAGAAGAAATCATTCCAATCGGCATAATGATCAAAACAATAAATAAGATCATCAGCCATCCGATCAGCCGTCCGACAATTCTGCTCACAGACAATTTCATCTCATTTTACCTCCTAAATATCTGTATGTATTTATTGTAGAAAAAAGAAAAATTTTTTCCACATGGATTGTCTTACATTTCCAAGCATGCATCTTACACTTTCGTAAGGCGCATAAAAAACAATGAAAAATTTCTTAAATTCTCTTTTATCACTTGTATCTCTTTTGGAAAAGTTATAACATAAGGAAATAATTTTATATCAGCTTATCCAAAAAAGGAGTTTTATTTTATGAGAAAAAATCCTGAATTTGAAGAGTTATTTGATGATGATTTTGAAGTGACATATGAGGAATACGTTCCAAATGAATATAGGTCAAGTAACGACATCTATAACGACTATGATGATGATGACGATTATTATGATGACGATTATTATGATGATGACTATGAAGATGAATACTACGAAAGTGATGATGAAAACAGTGACTATGATCACACCGATCCCGATGACCGTACCAAAAAGAAAAAACGAAGAAAAAATTCTAAAATACCTCTGGCTGCACCTATCAGAAAAGGAGGACGTATCCTTTCCAACATTTCCGCTTCTCTGATCCGCAGCCTGACGGCTCTTTTAATTTTAGCTGTCATGATATTCGCCTCTTGGACATTTCTCCGTGCAAGTGCGCCCTACGGAGATATTATGGAAGCTGTTAATACAAAAACCGTTCCTCTCTCACTTGCCGCATACTTATCTGTTGCGCTTATTTTTCTTTTAAGCGAATTTATTGCACTTCTCTGGTCTATGACGAAAGTAAGAGTTCGAGATCAATGGGGAGTTCACAAAGAAGATACCGGCAGAGGACTGAATTCTTTCTTACTTGTATTTCTCACCTCCTATGCTGCATTCTGGATCAATCGGTTTCTTCCCGAAACTCCGGATATCATCTATGGACTAAAGGGCGGACTTGAAGTATACGGTTCTATGCATAATGTTTTATTCGGACTTTGTGCAGCGGGGATCATCTCCTGCCTGATCCGCAAATACCTTTAAAATATTCCACAGCAGAAAATAGCAAAAGGTTTTTCTATATCGGACGCTCGATTCGGATCTTCACAAGATCTGCCGAGCGTTTTTTCAGATTCTTTTTATATCCCATCCCTTTGTACCGTTTGATCTGACACACAGTTCTTCCCATTTGATCCGATACCTGTTCTTCAGTCACACCATATACAAACAAATTAAACGCACAGCAATTTCTCACTGCTTCTGCGCTGTAAGATGGAATTTTTGCCTTTTCACAATACTTCTTCATCATTCGGCTGATATACATCGTATTCAGAGGATTTTTGCTCCGATTATAAAAAAGGGATCTTCCTTCTTCCCATTCTTCCAAATAAGAAAACAAAATTTCTTTTGCATCTTCCGGTATATAACACGGCTCTTGCCTTCCTTTTAAAAACACATACAATCCGTCGCCATACTGTACAAAATCTTCCGGCCCTTTCAATGCTATAATTTCCGTAGAGGACAGTCCTGCCCTATACATTAAAGTTAAGATCGTATACACCATATGATTTTCCGCCGATGCTGTCAACAATCGATCTATATGCTCCAAAGGAATCATCCTCGCCAACTCTTTTTCCTTTACCAGTTGTTTCAAATACGGTTCAAAATAGTCTTTAAACGAACTTGTTTTTGACTCATCTTCTAATCTGTCGCTCCACTCTTCTAACAAAAATTTTGAAAAAGAATGAAGTTCCCTGAATTTTTTTGTCACTGTCAATGGACCGATCTGTCCATTTTTTATCTTTTTTTGCATATAGATATAATATTTCTGTACATCCGAAAAATCTGTTTCCTGAAAACACTTTTCCGTAAAGCGACAAAATTCTGACAGATCGGATTTATATGATGCTGCTGTAACATCACTTTTAAATTTCTTGCAAAATAATTCCCATACTTCTTTTTTTATACAACTTTTAAAAAAATCAAATTTTTTATTTTTCGTATTGACAAATTTTGATTCTGCGTTTTGGCTCATCAGTTTATCTCCCCCGCCTTGTTTGTATCAAGCTTTTTAAATGTTATTAGTTTTATTCATACTATAACATTTTATTTCTTTTTTAACAAGCAGCATTTTAATATGCTACTCGTCAAATTCCAATACTGCAATATGAAACTGCGGCGTTTCTTTTAATTCTTTCACAATTCCTCTTCTGGTTTTTAACCGCTCTGCCTGTTTGAAATTAGCGCTCATCCCGAGTGCGTGCTCGATCGTGTAGTAATAAGACGTCGGAAGGACTCCTTCTGTCACTCCCACTTCCATCCCCGGCTTTAAAGCTTCTGTGTCTTCAATCGTAAACTCCATTTCGCGCATACTTTTCTCCACTCCTCTCTTCTATGACTGTGCGATTCAAATATGACAGCTTCCATTCGCTGCGCTGCTGTTTTTCTTTTCGTTTATCAGTATATCATAAAACAAAACTTTTGAAAGCTCTTCTTCGGCAGTCTTAGACTTTAACGACCACTGTTGAAAAAAACTGTACTGCAAACGAATTTCATATCTATTTGCAATACAGTTTCTTTTTTATCATTCTTCTTATTTTATATCAAATTCAGGATGTTCATCTAAATGTTCCGATACATATTTTCCGTTTTTCTTTCTCTGCCTTACACACTCGGTCAGCAAATATTCAATCTGCCCGTTGACTGAGCGAAAATCATCTTCTGCCCAAGCTGCCACGGCATCATACAATTTTGCAGAAAGCCGAAGCGGAATCTGTTTCTTTTTCTGATCTGCCATGATCAATACAAACTTCCCGAATTTACAATAGGCTGCGCATCTTTGTTGCCGCACAAGACGACAAGAAGATTTGAAACCATTGCAGCTTTTCTTTCTTCATCCAGTTCTACAACTTTCTTTTCGCTGAGACGATCAAGCGCCATTTCTACCATTCCGACCGCTCCATCTACAATCATTTTTCTTGCGTCTATAATAGCCGATGCCTGCTGTCTTTGAAGCATCACTGCCGCAATCTCCGGCGCATAGGCAAGATATGTGATTCTTGCTTCCAGAATTTCCAGACCTGCCTCACTTACTCTTTTTTGAATCTCATCACGAATTCTTGCAGCCACTACCTCGCTGGAGCCTCTCAGACTTCCCTCGTCTGCTACACCATCGCCGGTTGTATCTACATTCGGAGAAACATCATACGGATAAACACGTACAATATTCCTAAGAGCTGTATCACACTGAAGAGAAAGATATTCTTTATAATTATCTACGTTAAAAACCGCTTTTGACGTATCTACAACTCGCCACATCACCGCAATACCGATTTCTACCGGATTTCCGAGACAATCGTTAATCTTTTGACGGCTGTTGTTCAAAGTCATAATCTTTAAAGAAATCTTCTTTCCTGCCGATTCCAAACCGGATTTTTCCGAAGTGCCTGCCAATAATCCTGAAAGTGAAGATTTTCTTGTACTGTTGTCAACATCACCACTTTGATTTAGATGTGTATCCGCCGCCGGATTTACACTTGTACAAAACGGATTTACCGCATAAAATCCTTCTCCTTTCAATGTGCCTGTATATTTTCCGAACAATGTCAACACAAGCGCTTCTTGAGGTTTCAGCACACGCAGTCCACAATACGGAAACCAGCCTACACACATCCAAAAAATACTGATCCCGAGCAGCAACGGATTTCCGATCATAGCTCCCACAACGCAGACTGCGATTGACAATAGATACAACAATGTTGTTAGAATCAAGACAAGCATTCCGTTTTTCTTATTATTCAGTACTTTTTCTTTCATCATTATCCCTCCTGTTCTTGTTTGATATCATTATGATATCATTTTGTTTGTATTTTGTAAATAGTAATTCAAATATTTTATTTTTTGAGTATTGACAAAACATTCTTCCGTACATATACTATACTCAAAGCTAGTTAGTTACTCAACTAACAAACTAATGCACAAGGTGGTGATACGATGCATATCAATCCTAATATAGAAAAACCTATTTTTATTCAAATAGCTGAGCAGCTTGAAGACTCCATTTTTACAAAAGTGTTTCCTGAAGAAACAAAAATCCCTTCGACAAATGAACTCTCCTCTTTATTGAATATTAATCCTCATACTGTCTTAAAAGGAATGAATCTTTTAGTAGACGAGGAAATCATATACAAGAAAAGAGGGTTGGGCATGTTTGTAAAAAAGGGAGCAGTCAATAAAATCCTATTAAAACGGCAAAGTCAGTTTTACGAACAATACGTTGCTGCATTGATTCAAGAGGCATCCAAACTGCATATGAAAAAAGAAGAAATTATTTCATTAATAGAAAGGGGTTTTGAACATGAACAAAATTCAGATTAAAAATATCACAAAAAAATATAATAATTTAACAGCCCTTGACGATGTTTCATTTTCCTTTGAGTTCGGAAAAATTTACGGCCTTTTGGGGCGAAACGGAGCGGGCAAATCTACACTTATCAATATAATCGCAAATCGTATTTTTGCCGACGAAGGAATGATTCTTGTAGATGACATTCCGGCAAAAGAAAATATGCAGGTACACGAAAAAGTGTTTTGTATGAGCGAAGCTGATTTATATGATAAAGATTTAAAAATAAAAGAACACTTCAGGTGGATCAATCGGTTTTATGATTGTTTTGATTTAAATAAGGCCTTGACTATTGCCAAAATGTTTGACCTTGACATCAACAAAAAATTCAGATCGTTATCTAAAGGTTACCAATCCATTTTTAAATTAACAGCGGCATTGTCATTAAATGTTCCTTATGTAATCTTTGACGAACCAGTCTTAGGATTAGATGCAAATCATAGAGAACTGTTTTATGAACTGCTTTTACAAGATTTTGAAAATAATGAACGAACAATCATTATCGCTACACACTTGATTGAAGAAGTAACAAATATTATTGAAGAAGTTGTTTTGATCGATCACGGAAAGATTATATTACAAGATACTGTTGAGAGTCTTTTAGAAACAGGATACAGTGTCTCAGGAATCTCTCACGAAGTTGATCAGTATTGCTCAGATAAAAACGTGATCGGGCATGACGAATTAGGCAATATGAAAATCGCCTATATATTAGATAACAAAACGTCCATCCCCCCGGACAGCAGCCTTCATTTTTCATCCATGAATTTACAAAAATTATTCGTAAAATTGACAGAGAAAGGCGGAAAATAGTATGAATAAATTAAAATCAATCATCCAATACGAATGCATGACCTCTTTTAAATATATATGGATCTTCTACGCAATCCAATATGCAATCGTCGGACTTATCACTCTGATCATCGGCATTGTCTCCGGAAGCTTTGAAAATGTCGGAACAAATTGTTTGGAAATCAATACTTTGTTTTTCGTAAGCATTTTGGGTGCCTTAGGGTTTAAAGAAGATTTTAAAACACTTATACAAAACGGATTTACACGTAAATATATTTTCATTGCGGCGCTTTCTTTATTTAGTTTTATGTCCGGAATCATGGCATTTATAGATACAGTCGTAGGAAATTTTCTTCATTATTTTAATAAGGATTATACATCCCTATACAGCGGAATCTACGGCTATGACAATATAGTGATGAACTGGCTCTGGCTCTTCCTTGTGTATGTAATGTTTTGTTGTCTTCTATATTTAACGATACTTATAATCAATAAAATAGGCAAAACCATGTCTATCTATTGCGGCATTCTTTTCATCGGATGCATAGTGCTTATCACTGCATTATTCAGATATGTATTTTCCGCTGAACTGGTAAAAAATATTTTAAATTTCTTTATGAAAGCAGCCGGTTTTGTGAAGGGCGATACAATTAACTACTTCTATCCCTCTTTCTCTTTATTACTCATTATCGGCATTTTAGGAACTACATCTTTTGTGGTCATTAGACGAACCGAACTCAAATAATCTGTCTGCAGCAAGAACGCTGATACCTAAAGTTACGTACTGCCTCGCATGTACTACACGGCAGAATTAAAGGCTGTCGCAGAACATTACGAACTGCGATAGCCCTTAGTTTTACAGTGATAAAGAAGTATTTATAATAATTTATTACTAACGCTGACAGACAGGTTTGTAGAACAAACAAGTTCTTTCTCCTTAAACCATGTCGGTAAAATAGTGGATATCCTAGCAATCTCACCATTACGAAAAATGGCAAAACGGTGAAAGTTTTTCGTGTTATCGTAGAACGCTGCCAAATCACAATATTTTAAAACATCTTTTAAATTTTTGAATGTCTCTACATAACGTCTTTCAATATCTTCTTCTGAAATTCCATGTCCACCCTTATTTATCCTTATTTTCACTCTTTCTTTTACAATCTCATCAGTGTTTATGCGTGGCATTCCTTTTAATTCATTTAATGCTTCATAAAGGGTTGACTTACCTGCACCATTGACACCGGCTAGTATACAGTTTCCAATGGGGTCAGTCAAATATAACGAGCCTGTCTACCCTTGTATTGTCTGGCATTGTAACTCTGTAGAGTGGAGATGTCAAAATCTCTAGTTTAAAAAGGGGCAACCCATCATAAACTCAAGTGTGGCTTACATGTGTCTTGCCGATACAAAAAGAGCTTCCCAAGCCAAACTACGACTTGAAAAGCCCCATAAAATCAAGGTTTTTTGCACCTATCTTAGAATTTACCTTCTTTTGCTGCTTCCTCGATGGAAACTGCAACAGCTACAGTCATACCAACCATCGGGTTGTTTCCTGCTCCGATAAGTCCCATCATCTCAACATGAGCCGGTACGGAAGAAGATCCTGCGAACTGAGCATCTGAATGCATACGTCCAAGTGTATCTGTCATACCGTAAGAAGCCGGTCCTGCTGCCATGTTGTCCGGGTGAAGTGTACGTCCTGTACCACCGCCTGAAGCAACTGAGAAATATTTTTTACCCTGCTCGATACATTCTTTTTTGTATGTACCTGCAACCGGGTGTTGGAAACGAGTCGGGTTTGTAGAGTTTCCTGTAATAGAAACATCAACACCCTCTTTCCACATAATTGCAACGCCTTCACGAACATCGTTTGCTCCGTAGCAGTTTACTTTAGAACGAAGTCCGTCAGAGTAAGCTGTTCTGGAAACTTCTTTAAGTTCGCCTGTATAATAATCATAATCTGTCTGAACATATGTAAATCCGTTGATTCTGGAAATGATCTTTGCAGCATCTTTTCCAAGACCGTTCAAGATAACACGAAGCGGTTTTTTACGAACTTTGTTTGCTTTTTCCGCAATACCGATTGCACCTTCTGCTGCTGCGAATGACTCATGTCCTGCAAGGAATGCAAAACAGTCTGTTTCCTCTTCAAGAAGCATCTTTCCAAGGTTTCCGTGACCAAGACCTACTTTACGCTGATCTGCTACAGAACCCGGAATACAGAATGCCTGAAGTCCCTCTCCGATTGCTGCTGCTGCGTCTGCTGCTCTTGTACATCCTTTTTTGATTGCGATTGCCGCACCCGTAATATAAGCCCAGCATGCATTTTCAAAACAGATCGGCTGAATGCCTTTGATCTGGTTGTATACGTCCAGTCCGGCATCCTTCGTAATCTTCTCTGCTTCTTCAAGAGAAGCGATACCGTAGCTGTTTAAAACTTCATTGATTTTATCAATTCTTCTTTCATATGATTCAAATAAAGCCATTTATGTATCCTCCTGATTTATTTACCTTAATATGTCGCTAAATCCCGATTACTCCTTACGCGGGTCGATGATCTTCGCTGCGTCATCAACACGGCCGTACTGTCCTTTTGCTTTTTCCCAAGCATCGTTCGGCGTATCGCCTGCTTTGATGAAATCTGTGAATTTTCCGAGGCTTACGAACTGGTATCCGATGATCTCGTTGTTTTCGTCAAGAGCGATTCCTGTTACATAACCTTCTGCCATCTCAAGGTAACGAGGACCTTTTGCAAGTGTTCCGTACATTGTACCAACCTGAGAACGAAGTCCTTTTCCAAGATCCTCAAGTCCTGCTCCGATCGGAAGTCCGTCTTCAGAGAATGCACTCTGAGTTCTTCCGTATACGATCTGAAGGAAAAGTTCTCTCATTGCTGTATTGATCGCATCACAGACAAGGTCTGTGTTAAGTGCCTCTAAGATTGTTTTGCCCGGGAGGATCTCAGATGCCATAGCTGCGGAATGTGTCATTCCCGAACATCCGATTGTCTCTACAAGCGCTTCCTGGATAATACCGTCTTTCACGTTCAGAGTCAGCTTACATGTACCCTGCTGCGGAGCACACCAGCCAACACCATGTGTCAAACCGGAAATATCCTTTACTTCTTTCGCTTTCACCCATTTTGCTTCTTCCGGGATCGGAGCCGGTCCGTGATTTGCGCCCTGCGCTACCGGACACATCATTTCTACTTCATGTGAATAAATCATGTTAAAACTCCTTTCAATATCTATGATTTTCTTCTGCATACGAACACATACTCGTGCCATACCTATTTTATTTTCTCATAAATTACCGCATTCGTCAATCAAACTTTGACAAAGTTTTCACTCAAAGTGTTCACTTTATGTTTTTATAATGCTTTTATACTATTTTAAAATTTTCTTTCCTATTTCCGAAAATCCTATTCTTTTAACAATGCATCTTTCAGCATCTCAAGTGCAGTTTCAACTGTTTGAGCTCTGTTTTCCATACGATTTCCGTGAAAACGGCATTCTTTTACTACTGTCTCCCCGTTCAGATAACATCCTATATACACGAGTCCGACAGGCTTGTCCTCTGTTCCTCCACTTGGACCGGCAATTCCTGTCGCGCTAAGAGCCGCTTCTGCACCTGCGGCTTTTGCCGCTCCTTCCGCCATCTCTTTCGCCGTCTGTTCACTGACTGCCCCATAAGTTTCAAGCGTCTCATGAGAAACTCCAAGCAGGCGCTCTTTCGCTTCATTTGAGTAAGTGACATACCCCTCATTCAATACTGCAGACGCGCCTGCCGCATTTACAAGTGTTCCTGAAATCAGTCCTCCTGTACAGGACTCTGCAGTCGTCACGTGAAGGTGTTTTTCAGATAAAAGTTCCGTCACCGTTTCCTCTAAAGTTTTCTCATATGCTTTTTTTTCTTTTAAATACCATTCAAGATACATGTTTACATCCCACCTTGTGTAAGTACCTGTTTATTTTTCCACACGTAATCGATCAGAGAAATGATCGTAAGTGCCACTGCTGCCCAAATAAGAATTTCTCCGATCAAGTCGAACACACCGCCTAAATCTGCAATAAGAACGATGATCATCGCCATCTGAAATACAGTTTTGAATTTTCCCCAATAGCTTGCTGCGATCACAATTCCGTTGTCAGATGCCACGAGACGGAATCCGCTTATAATAAACTCTCTTGCAATAATGATTATTACAATTTCGGCAGCTAATTTTCCGGAAGGAATCAGACAGATCATAGCCGAACAAACAAGCAGTTTATCTGCCAAAGGATCCATAAATTTTCCGAAATTTGTCACAAGATTATATTTTCTCGCTATTTTCCCATCTAAAAGATCCGTCAGACTCGCAACTGCAAAAATTGCGAGAGCAATCCACTTATTAGCCGCTCCGCCTACATCCGTAAGCATAAAAAATACAAAAAACGGTACCATGATAATGCGCAAAACAGTTAATTTATTTGGTAAATTCATAACAATTCTCCTATCAGATCATATTCTAAAGCTCCGGTTATTTTCACTTTTGCGAAATCGCCGGATATCAGTTCTTCTTCTGTGTTAATAAAGATCAATCCGTCCACATTCGGCGCATCGCGGTATGTCCTGCCGACATAAGCATTTTCATCCGCAACTTTGCCTTCAATCATAACAAGCATTTCTCTGCCGATCATATTTTCTGCATTGTCAAATGCAATTTCCTGCTGAAGTTCCATCAGATCCGCCTGTCGTTCTTCTTTTACTTCTTCTGCGATCTGATCTGGCATAACAGCCGCCGGGGTGTCTTCTTCCGGTGAGTAGGTAAAGACTCCTAAACGATCAAACTCCATTTCGTCGACAAACTGCATCAATTCTTCATGCTGATCTTCTGTTTCGCCGGGAAAGCCGGTGATCAACGTCGTACGAAGGCAAATATCAGGAATTTCTTTTCTCAATTTTTTTACAATATCTGTCAGTTCCTGTTTTGACGTTCTTCTGCCCATCCTTTTCAAAATACTGTCGCTTGCATGTTGGATCGGAAGATCAAGATAATGACACACTTTCGGTTCTTTTTTTATCACTTCTATCAATTCATCTGTAATTTCCTCCGGATAGCAATACAAAATTCGGATCCAGCGGATTCCCGCAATCTTGCATAACTCTTCCACAAGCCTGTGAAGACATTTTTCTCCATACAGATCTTTTCCATAAAGTGTCGTTTCCTGTGCCACAAGGATCAGTTCTTTGACACCTTGCTCTGCCAGCTCTTTCGCTTCTTTGATCAGTCGTTCCATGGGAACACTTCTGAAATTTCCACGTATTTTCGGAATAATGCAATATGTACAATGCTTATCGCACCCTTCCGCAATCTTTAAATATGCAAAATGTCCTCCCGTCGTCACAAGACGCTTTGCTCCTGAAACCGGAAGCGCATTAAGATCCGAAAGTATAATGCCCTGCTCTCCTTCCAATGCTCGGTCTACCGCATCTAAAATCTTATCATATGCCGTCGTTCCGAGAACTTCATCTACTTCCGGAATTTCATCTAATATTTCCTGTCTGTATCTCTGTGCCAGACATCCTGTCACGATCAACACTTTTACCTGTCCCGACTTTTTATATTCTGCCATCTCAAGAATATTTTGAATGCTCTCTTCTTTTGCGTCATGGATAAAGCAGCATGTATTAATTACAATAATATCTGCCTGTCTTTCATCATCTGTCATCTCATATCCTCTAGATGCCAAAAGTCCGAGCATCACTTCTGTATCTACGAGATTTTTGTCACATCCAAGAGAGATAAACAATATTTTCATATCTGTTCCATACCTCCTCTTCCTTTTTATTATACTTTTCACTTTTGTACTTTAATGTGGCAAGATTCATCCGCTAACATGAAAAAGGCAGATACCGTTTGGTTCTGCCTCATTGTTTTTACTCTTCTTCTGCCGCACTCTCGGCTTTGATCTTCAACTCGCCTTTGTTCAATTCTTCGATTGCGATCGACAATGGTTTCTCTCCCTCTTTCACATCGACAAGCGGAAGGTCTCCGGCAATCAGTTGTCTGGCACGTTTCGATGTTGCCATAACGATCGAATAACGACTGTTGACGATCTTTGTTTCCCCTTCTTCGACATCTTTGTTTACAACTTTCATCAAATCTGTATAAGACGGATGCAGCATATTTAATTTTCTCCTTTCAATCTTTCCAAATCTTCTTTTATTGTCTTCATGAATGCTTCATTCCGAAAACTTCTTCGGTGCTCTCCCTGAATGATCATATGCATTTCTTCAACGCACATATTCAGGTCGTCATTAACGACAAGGTAATCGTAATAATCCATTCCCTCCGCTTCCTCACATGCACGGTTCATTCTGGACTCGATCACATCCATCGTCTCTGTGCCTCTGCCTACGAGCCTTTTTTTCAGTTCACCGGCGCTCGGAGGTGTCACAAACAAAAGCAAAGTATCGGGAAATTCCTCTTTCACTTTTAATGCGCCTTGAATCTCTATTTCAAGGATCACATCTTTTCCCGCATCCAACTGCTTTCGCACATACTCTTTTGGAGTACCGTAATAATTTTTCACATATCTAGCATACTCTATCAATTCATCTTTGGCAATCATTTTTTCAAATTCATCTTTTGATATGAAAAAATATTCTCTTCCATCCTGTTCCCCATCTCTTGGCTGCCTCGTAGTCGCCGAGACAGAAAGTGCATACGTATCAGGATATCTTGACAGAAGTTCTTTCATCAGCGTTCCTTTTCCCGAACCCGAAAATCCCGATACAACGATCAAAATTCCTTTTCTGTTCACTTTGTTTCCTCCTATTCGATATTCTGTATCTGTTCTCTGATCTTCTCAATCTCTGTTTTCAGACTGATCGCGCGGTTTGATATATCCAGATCATTCGCCTTAGACAAGATCGTGTTCGCCTCACGATTCATCTCCTGTGCGATAAAATCAAGTTTTCTTCCGATTCCGTTAGACTCTTCCAATGTCTCCTTCATATGCTGAATATGACTTTTTAGTCTTACAACTTCCTCATCTGTACAGATCTTATCCGCAAAGAGAATCACTTCTGCCGCAATCCGATTATCGTCAATCTGCGTATCCTCTAATAATTCCCGCATCTTTTCTTCTAATTTTGTCCTGTATTCTGCAATAATCTGCGGCGAACGCTCTTCTATAAACCGAATCTGTTCACTGAGCAGATCCAATTTCAAAAGAATATCTTCTTTCAAACGTTCTCCTTCTTTTGTCCTCATCTCTACAAACTGTGAAAACGCGCCTTCCAACGCTTCTTTTAATCCATTCCAAAGCTCGTCTTCATCCTCGCTGCATTCTTCCATCGTAAAGACTTCGGGATATCTGGACAATGTACTGACGCGAACATCATTATCTAACGAAAATTCTTCTGCCATCTGATTCAGATATTTTAAATATTCTGCCGCAAGAGCCGCGTTATACTTTACCGACACCTGCGATTGAGACAGATCTTCATACGTGATAAAAATGTCAACCTTTCCCCGGTCTGCATATGATTTAAGGAGCGTCCTGATGGACGTCTCGAAAAAATTCAATTTCTTCGGCATCCGAATGTTTACATCGAGATATCTGTGATTCACACTTTTTAATTCTACCGTAAATTTTCTTGAGTCCTTCAGAACTTCACATCTTCCGAACCCTGTCATACTTTTTATCATCTTGTCTTTCCTCGTGTTCTTCTCCTTGGCAGTCTATATATCAAATTTATCTGTTTTTTAGAACTGCCGATTACTGCAATTTTAGTTATTATACCTCTAATGCGCGTAAATGGTCAACAGGTCTTTTTTCATTCTCCTCTTTATGATATACTTTCTTATATATTCATGTTCAAAAGAAAAATGTTTTATCATTTCCCTTCTGAACAATTCAAAATATGGAGAATTTATTATGGCTTTTGACGGAATTGTCGTGGCAGGTCTTGTCCACGAACTGAAACAAAAACTAACAGACGGACGAATTGCGAAAATCGCGCAGCCGGAAGCAGATGAACTGCTTCTTACGATCAAATCCCCCTGTGGACAACATCGGCTTTTAATCTCAGCAAACGCTTCTCTTCCGCTTATTTATCTTACAGACACAAATAAACCAAGCCCGATCACGGCTCCTAATTTTTGTATGCTTCTTAGAAAACATATCAGTAACAGCCGGATCACGGATATTTCACAGCCAAAACTGGAGCGTATCATCTGTTTTACAATCGAACATTTTGATGAGTTGGGCGACCTTTGCCAAAAGAAGCTCATTGTTGAAATCATGGGGAAACACAGCAACATCATTTTCTGTTCCGAAGACGGAACGATCATTGACAGTATCAAGCATGTATCTGCACAGATGAGTTCTGTCAGAGAAGTTCTTCCCGGACGGAAATATTTTATTCCTGATACAATGCATAAAAAAGATCCGCTCACAACAGAATGGAAAGAATTTTCCCTTTCCGTTAATGATAAACCGATGTCTGTGGCAAAAGCTCTTTATACAAGCTTTACAGGGATCAGTCCTGTTACCGCAGAGGAAATCTGTTATCTTGCCGGTATCGACTCAACTCTTCCGGCAAAAGAATACAGTCAGGATGTTCTTTTCCATCTGTATACCCAGTTTACGATCTATCTGTCAGCAATAAAAGAAGGCAGATTTGAGCCCGCTATCTACTATGACAAACAAGAACCGAAGGAATTTTCCGCTCTTGAACTGACGTATCTTTCAGCATATGAAAAACGTCTCTTTCCTTCTGTTTGCGAAATTCTTCGTACTTACTACTCTGAGCGGAGCCTGATTACGAGGATTCGCCAGAAATCCGTCGATCTTAGACACATTGTACAAACTGCTCTTGAAAGGAATCGGAAAAAATATGATCTGCAGATGCGGCAGTTAAAAGATACCGAAAACAGAGACAAATACAAAGTTTACGGCGAACTGATCAACGCTTATGGTTACAATGTTCCCGAAGGCGCCAAACAGATGGAGGCGCTGAACTATTACACAAACGAAACGGTTACGATCCCGTTAGATCCAACAAGCACTCCGCAGGAAAACGCACAGCGTTTTTTTGCCAAATACAACAAACAAAAACGTACTTTTGAAGCGCTCACCCAGTTGATCCGGGAAACAAAAGATGAAATTTCCTATCTCGAATCCATACAGACCTCTCTCGATATTGCAATGACAGAGGACGATCTTGCCGCCATCAAAGAAGAGCTGTCTGAAACAGGATATGTGCGCCGCAAAACCGTACGAAAGAAAATAAAACTTAAAAACGAACCGCTGCACTATATTTCAAGCGATGGTTTTCATATGTATGTAGGGAAAAATAATCTTCAAAACGACGCCCTTACATTTGATTTTGCCGCCGGATGCGACTGGTGGTTTCATGCAAAACAAGCTCCCGGATCACATGTGATCGTAAAAACAAACGGGGAAGAACTTCCCGACCGTACATTTGAAGAAGCGGGCAAACTTGCCGCTTATTATTCAAGTATGCGAGGCAGCGAAAAAGTCGAAATCGATTATATAGAGAAAAAACATATTAAAAAACCAAAAGGCGCAAAACCCGGTTTTGTTGTCTATTATACAAATTACTCTCTCGTCATCGACAGCGATATAAGAGGCATCCAAAAAATATCCGGCAGTTAGAATTAGCAAAGGAGTCTCTATTCTCTCTGCCCGGCTTTTCACTGTTAAAACATCACAAGGCGTCAAACATGCCGAAAAACACCGATACATGTCTGACGCCTTTTATCGTTCTTAATTCTGTCCCATAAGATAATCAATAAACTGCTGTGCCGTCCTTCCCGACAAACCTCCATGAGACAATTCCCATTTATTTGCTTCCAGAAGCAGATCTTCTTCCGGCATTTCTATTTTATTTTTCTGCGCAAGCGTACGAACAATCTGACGAAATTCTTTCTTATCGGGCGAGCCAAAGTAAATCGTCACGCCAAACCTTGCGACAAGCGATAACTTTTCCTGAACCGTATCATTTGTATGAAGCTCTTCATCTCTGTCTGCTTTATCCCGAAACGTCTCACGGATCAGGTGACGTCTGTTAGAAGTCGCATAAATCAAAACATTATCCGGCTTTCTCTCAAGACCTCCTTCTATTACCGCTTTCAAATACTTGTATTCAATCTCAAACTCTTCAAATGAAAGATCATCCATGTATATAATAAACTTATAATTCCGATTTTTAATCTGCGCGATCACATCATTTAAATCTTGAAACTGATGCTTGTATACTTCGATCATCCGAAGCCCCTGATCGTAATACTGATTTAAAACAGCTTTGATCGACGTAGATTTTCCTGTTCCGGCATCGCCGAATAAGAGACAGTTATTTGCTTTTTTCCCTTTCACAAAAGCCTCAGTGTTATCGATCAGCTTCTTCTTCGCAATCTCATAACCTACAAGATCATCAAGATGTACATGCGCAATATTTGTGATCGGTTCTACCGACATCGTCTTTCCTTCCGGATGATCGATACGAAACGCTTTATGAAGGCCGAATTTACCGACTCCGAATTCTTTGTAAAACTGTGTCATCTTCCTCTTGAAGTCTATTGCGTCCGACGAATCTGCAAGTCCTTCTGCCAGATTACAGATACGATCCCGAATACGCCGGTTAAAAACCTTCCCCGCATTGCTCGTATTTTTATATTCAAAAAGAATCTGCATACATTCTGCCGAAAATTCACGCTCCATCTCCTGAAAATCATAATCAAACAATTCTTTAAATATCTGAAAGTCATGAAGGGCAATCCTGTTAATGCTTCCGTCAATCTCTCCTACAATCTCACATGACGTGCTGTAAGCATTTTCATCATTTACAAGAAGAAACGTCAGATATGTATGCCAAAGATTCCCCTCGAATTCATGACTGGCAGAAATCTCTAATATCTCATTCATACATTCAAAAAGAAGACTTCTCAAATCTTCCCTGTTATAGTAATCATTTCCACAATTTTCCATGAGAAACGTCATGTTTTTTAATATTCTGCCATGCTCCATATTTTTATACAGCATCAGTTCATTTGTACGCATTGTTCTCTCTCCTTCCGTTTTTTCCTGCTTTACCGTTTTATGTTAAACATCCTGTCTTTTCTCCCAGAAACTACTGGATTACGGCATCTGCCGTCTCAATAATTGCCGAGTATTTTTAAGTTTGTTGCCTCTTCACGAAGTCCGCGAATTGCATTTTTCACAGCAGGGTCTTCAAGGTTTCCTTCAAAATCAACAAAAAAACAATATTCCCAAGGTCTCCCTTTGATCGGACGAGATGCAATCTTCGTCATATTCAGATCATTATAAATAAAATGTGATAAAATTCCATACAAAGAACCGCTCTGATGCGGCGAATCAAAACGGATGCTTATCTTGGAAGCATTTTTCAAAAATATTTTTTGATTCGTTACAACGATAAAACGTGTGGAATTGTCCTCATCATCATTAATTTCATCGACTAAAACTTCCAGTCCGTGGACTTTTGCCGCATAAGCACTGCATACTGCAGCTTGTGAAATATCCTGTTCTTCAATCACTTTCTTTGCCGCCACCGCAGTATTGACAACACTGATTTTCTGCCAATCACCATGGTCGTCTAAAAACTCAGACGTCTGCATAAGAGCTTCTGTTTTTGAATATACTTTTTTTATATCCGAAAGCTTCGCGCCCGGAAGTCCCGACAATGTATGCACAACCGGAAGGATCGTCTCTGCTACAATATAGTTTTCAAATTCATCAAGCAGGTCATACATCTCGTTCACCGTACCGGCAGTGGAATTCTCGATCGGAAGCACCGCATAGTCAGCCGAACCTTCCTCTATCGCTTCCATCGCTTCCCGAAATGTCCTCACATGAAAATTATTTACATCTCTTCCGAAAAACTGATACATTGCAGCCTGTGAATAAGCTCCTTCTGTTCCCTGAAATACAACACGGGCATTTTCACGATCCAGATTTTCGATTCTGATAAACGGAAGGCGTCCCAGCGCTCCCGCTTCCACAAGCTGACTGTACTGAAGCTTCCTGCTCATAGACATGAGCTGCTGATACAGCTCCTGGATTCCTTTCTTATTGAAATCCCCCTCTACTTTTGACATTACATCTGCAAGTTTTTCTTTTTCTCTTTGCCTGTCAAACACCTTTTTTCCTGATTTCACTTTATATTCTCCGACTTTTCTGCAGACTTCCATCCGTTTTTCATAAAGCTCTGCTATTTCATTATCAATTTTATCAAGTGCTTCTCTCAATTCTCCAAGCGATGTCATTTTTTCTCCTCCGATGCCCCCAAATTTTTCTTTTCACAACAGTATAGTATATTTTTCTTTCAAAATCTACATGTTTACAAAATTAATGACAAACTAAGATAACAGTTCATCCATACAGGTGTCCGCTTATGAGTAAAAGAGTGGCGTCTTCGTTTTATGATACGATACGCCGCCTTCTTTTTCATATTTTGTTTCTGTTTTTCCGGCTTTAAACTTTTCTTTTTGTTCATTCTTCTTTGCCGTATCTCTCTATTTTAGCAAATATACATTTATCTGTTTATAAAATTTCCGACTGTTTGTTTTCTCTATACGGTTGAAAAGAAAAGGGTTTTATTATATTATAATTAAAGATTTTTAGGAGGTTTTGTATGAGACATTTAATGAGTCCGCTGGATTTCTCAGTGGAAGAACTTGACAAACTGCTGGATCTTGCTCAGGATATTGAAGCACATCCGGCAAAATATGCACATGCCTGTGCAGGAAAAAAACTTGCAACACTTTTTTATGAACCGAGTACACGCACACGGTTAAGTCATGAGGCAGCCATGTTAAATCTGGGCGGAAGTATCATGGGATTTTCTTCTGCCGATTCCAGTTCCGCAGCAAAAGGAGAAAGTGTATCTGATACGATCCGCACGATTTCCTGCTATGCAGACATCTGTGCTATGAGACACCCGAAGGAAGGCGCTCCTATGGTCGCCTGTCAGCACTCTTCAATTCCTGTTATCAACGCAGGAGACGGCGGGCATCAGCATCCGACACAGACGCTGACCGACCTGCTCACAATCCGCAACGTAAAAGGACGTCTTAAAAATATGACGATCGGTTTATGCGGCGACTTAAAATTCGGACGTACCGTTCACTCTTTGATCAATGCTCTCGTCAGATATGAAGGAATCCGGTTTATCTTGATTTCCCCCGAAGAATTAAGGCTTCCCGATTATATCCGCCACGAAGTACTTGACCGGAACAACATCCCATATGAAGAAGTTGTCCGTCTGGAAGATGCAATGCCCTCTCTGGACATTCTCTATATGACAAGAGTTCAAAAAGAACGCTTTTTCAATGAAGAAGATTATGTCCGCATGAAAGATTTCTACATACTTGACAAAGCAAAAATGAAGCTTGCGCCGGAAGATATGTATGTTCTCCATCCGCTTCCGCGAGTAAATGAGATTTCAACCGAAGTTGACAATGATCCGCGCGCCGCTTATTTTCGTCAGGTTCAGTACGGCGTATACGTGCGCATGGCATTAATTCTTACACTGCTTGAAATTCATGTTGATTAAGAAAGGTAAAAGGAACAGATCATGGTAAAAAACACATTGAATGTCGGAAGCATTACAGAAGGCTTCGTCCTTGATCATATCGAGGCCGGAAAAAGTATGGAAATTTATAAATATCTCCACCTTGATAAACTGGACTGCTGTGTAGCCATTATCAAAAATGCCCGCAGTAATAAAATGGGAAAGAAAGATATTATGAAAATCGAATGTCCGATTGATTTCATGGATCTTGATATTTTAGGTTTTATCGATCACAATATCACCGTCAATATTATAGAAAACAAACAAATTGTCGCTAAAAAGCAGCTCACGCTTCCAAAAGAGATCCGAAATGTGATCCGGTGCAAAAACCCACGCTGCATCACTTCGATCGAACAGGAACTGGATCATGTCTTTGTTCTGACAGATGAAGAAAATCAGATCTACCGCTGTAAATATTGCGAAGAAAAACATCGAAGACAACGATAATAAAATCCGGCTTTATAAGTCGTAATATACAAAAGGAAATGGTGAGCTGTAAGAACAATTTTTTACACTGCATCCATTTCCTTTTTATAATCACTCTTATTTTACACTTGTTTTTTCTGCTGTATGCCAAACTGAATCGGCTTGCTTTTTATCAGCATTCTTCTGCGATCTTATAGATCAGTCTTTCCGTATCGTCCCAGCCAAGGCACGGATCTGTGATCGACTTTCCGTAAATGCGGTTTTCCTCGATCTTCTGGCATCCTTCTTCCAAATAGCTTTCGATCATTACCCCTTTGATCAGTTTTTTTAATTCACTGTTATAATTTCTGCTGTGAAGCACTTCACTGACAATTCGGATTTGTTCTTTAAACTGTTTATTTGAATTTGAATGGTTTGCGTCAATGATCGCCGCCGGATTTTTCAATTCCCTTTGCCTGTACATATCCAAAAGACGGATAAGATCTTCATAATGATAGTTTGGGATACATGTCCCGTATTTATCTACGCCTCCGCGCAATATGACATGTGCCAGATCATTTCCCTCTGTCGTCACATCCATTCCCCTGTATATAAAAGAATGAGAACTCTGTGCTGCCACTACAGAATTGAGCATTACAGAAAAATCTCCGCTTGTCGGATTTTTCATTCCTACAGGTATATCCATCGCACTTGCCGTCAGACGATGCTGCTGATTTTCCACAGATCTTGCTCCGATTGCCTCATAAGACAAAATATCGTCAAGATAACTTCTATTTTCGGGATAGAGCATCTCATCTGCCCCGGTAAGTCCGCTCTCCTCAATCGCTCTTATATGCATCTTTCGGATCGCTATGATTCCGGCTAACAGATCCGGAGCTTCGTCCGGCTTTGGCTGATGAAGCATTCCTTTATATCCTTCTCCTGTTGTTCTCGGCTTATTCGTATAAATTCTTGGGATGATCATCAAGCGATCTGATACTTTTTCGTTGATTGTCGCCAATTTCGATACATACTCACATACGGAATCTTCATTGTCCGCCGAGCATGGTCCTACAATTACAAGAAACTTGTCTGATTTCCCTTCAAAAATCTCTCTGATTTCCCGATCCCTTTTTTCTTTCAGTTTAAGAATTTGAGAAGAAAGCGGATATTCTGCTTTCAAATCAGCAGGAATCGGAAGGTGTGCATTTATTTTCATACCCATAGTTTTTTCTCCTGTTTCTTTTTAAATTAGTATCCTCTTGACAGATCCGACATGTATTTTAGCGAATCACAGCTTTATATTGCTAAAGCATTCGGGGTAACAAAATGTGTTAAGCAAAACGATAAGCCGGGTTATGTCGTGGACAATCATCTATCTAGGCACGACGTTGCCGCCGTGCTCAAGCGACCTACCTGAAGCGTGACGGGCCGCCACATTGCTTCTATCCGGTCTTGCTTCGAATGGGGTTTACATGTGCCCTCTCCGTTACCGCAGAGGCGGTAGTCTCTTACACTGCCTTTCCACCCTTACGCCGATATGGAATCCGACGCGGTTTATTTCTGTTGCACTGGCCTGGGAGTCACCTCCACCGGACGTTATCCGGCATCCTGCCCTATGAAGCCCGGACTTTCCTCGTCTGCTGCCTTTCGGCACTTACATCCGCGATTGTCTGTCTTACTTAACACAGTATCTGATTATACTATTTTCCTACTCCTTCGTCAACAAAAAGTGTATCTCCATCCGCTGCCGAAGTGGCAAGCAGATCACACCTCTCATTTTGAGGATGTCCGTCATGTCCTTTCACCCAGTGAAACGACACTTTATGCTTTTCTTTTGCTTTGAGAAGACGCTTCCAAAGATCCGGATTTTTAACCGGTTCGTTTTTCCCACGCTTCCATCCTTTCTTAATCCATCCGTCTACCCACTGTTTATTAAACGCATTTACAACATACTGTGAATCAGAATAAACTTCTACCTCACAAGGTCTGTTCAACGCTTCCAATCCTGCGATCACTGCCATCAGTTCCATTCTGTTGTTTGTTGTTCTGACATATCCCCGGGATAGTTCTTTTGTATGAAGCGTCCCTTTCGTATCTACATATTCAAGAATCGCTCCATATCCTCCCGGTCCGTCCGGATTTCCCCGTGCCGCCCCGTCTGTATATATTTTTACCTGCATAGAAATGTCTGTCCTTCCCTCTCGATCTTCACAATCTTGTCCTGATAATCTTTTGTGCATTCTTCGAGCATCAAACGGCTGCACACATCATAATTTCCCCAAAAATGCATCGGAAATACTCTTTTTGTTTCCGTTCGTTTCATGAAACAGTCGATTCCGAGACAATACTGTTCCCCCAGTCTTGGATCGACCGGAACAAACGCCGCATCAATCTTTTCTCCGCAAAGCTTGTTGATCTCCGACTGATAAGAACGACGCATATTTTTATTATACTCGTCCGGCTCCCCTTCCCAGTGCCACCAATTCAAATCCCCTGCGTGATAGATCGTCTGGTCTTTATAGCGAATGAAAAATGCCGTTCCCTCATCATTTGACCGGAGCGTTCGCACATAACATCCTTTTATGTCCGCCTCTTCTCCTGCTTTCATATAAATGATTTTATCGTTTTTCTCAGGATGAGAAGCCAGTTCATATACATCTGAAGAAATAATATATTGTATATCCCGGAATTTTTCCTGCAGCCTGAAAATTTCCTCGTTATAATGATCATGATGCCTGTGACTTACGAAAACATACATTTTTTTGTTTCCGTCTGTTTCCGGAATCGTTCCTTTGTAATAATCAAATAAAAAGCAGGCATCTTCCATTTCCACAAAAAATCCGCTGTGTCCGATATATGTGATCTTCATCATAAGTTAATACTCTCCACTACTTGTACTACTTCCGATAAAATGTATTCCATATCTTCTTTCGCTGTTTTTGCACTTTCCGGCAGATTCACAATAAGTGTATTTTTCCGAATGCCTGCCGCCATACAGTCGAGCATTGCTTTCTTGGAATACCTGAGATTATATGCCCTAAGCGCTTCCGGGATTCCCGGAATAAGCTGCTCTGCGACTTCTTCTACCGCCTTCGGAGCACAGTCCTGCTCTAAATATCCCGTCGCCCCTGTCGTTATGATCAGTTCGACAGAGCCCGAGTCTGCCAGCTGGCGAAAAACTGTCGCCACAACTTCTTTATCTCTTGGCAAAACTTTCGCAGCTTTCACTTCCAGCCTGTTTTGTTCAAGCATACGCTTCAAAGCCTCTCCTGCCGCACTTTTTTTCTTTGCTTCATAACTTTCTGTATCGATCGTAAATATTGCTGTTCTCATTGCTTTGTAACCCCTTTCATTTGTTTCTCTCTATCTGTTTTAATCATTTGTTTCCCCTTCTGCACAAATAATAAATCTCCGATACGTCTGTGAGCATTTATTCTTTGCCATCTAGTATCCTCTCTGCGATCCGGTTTGCATTTTCATAAATGTCTTCCACGCTTTCCCCGATTTTAAACTTCCCGTTTTGATAAACAGCTCTCCCGTTTATCATCGTCATTTTTACATTCAGCTTACTGGCGCTGTACACAACATTTTTTTCAATATTTTGTATCGGCTGCATATTCGGCTGCATCAGATCTATCATAATCAAATCTGCGTATTTTCCTTCTGCAAGTATATCACAGTTGTCAAGTCCCATCGCGTAAGCTCCGTTGACAGTCGCCATTTTCAGTACGTCTGCTGCCGGAACAGCCTCCGGATCATTATGAACTACTTTTTGAAGCCCTGTCACAAGAAACATTTCTTTAAACATATCAAGGCAATTATTACTTGCCGGTCCGTCTGTTCCTATAGCAACCGGAATTCCTTTTTCAAGATACGTTTTGACCGGGGCAATTCCGCTTGCCAGTTTTAAATTAGAAGCCGGATTTGTAACGACACATATTTTTTTCTTTTTCATAATGTCAAAATCTGCTTCATCTAAATGAACGCCGTGGAATAATCCTCCTCCGTTTTCAAAAAGGCCGAGAGAATCCATATATGCGATCGGTGTCATACCTGTTTTTTCCCGACATTCCTCCACTTCTCTTTTTGTCTCCGAACAATGGACATAAACAGGCTTTTTATATTTTCCGGCAAGCTGCGCGATCCCTTCCATCAAATTGCGGCTTGTCGTATATTCTGCATGAAATCCGAACTGATAGGACAAAAGCGGAGTTTCTTCACATTGATACCGAAAATAGTCTTGCTCCATCTCTTCTAAAGTACCGCCGAAATCATTGATATCTCCGCAAAAAACCATTCTAAAGCCCAGTTCTTCTGCCGCTTTTGCACTGTCTTGTTTTAATTTATACATATCAAAAGCCGCCGTAATCCCGCTTGTCAAATATTCCAAAATCGCAAGTTTTGTCAAATGATATACGTCATCGGATGTCAGCTTTGCTTCTGCCGGAAATACCTTATCAAAAAGCCATTCCTGAAGTTTCATATCATCTGCATAAGAACGCAGAAATGTCATAGCAGAATGAGTATGCGCATTTTTAAACCCGGGCATAATCAGATTTCCCTCTGCGTCGATTTCTTCGTCCCATTTTTCTTCTTCATTTAAAGCCGGTTTTTCTGTCCGCTCACTTTTTTCCGTTTTGGCTTCTTTTATGCGGAAAATCTTTCCGCCGTCAATATAGATCTCACCTTTAAAAACAGGTCGTTTTTCTTCCATTGTCAAAATTCTTGCATTGTATATTCTCGTCCTCATCCGTTTTCTCCTACTCTGATCTTTCATCCTCGCACATCTTTTCAATCGATCTTGTCACAAGACGTTCAAACTCCTGAGCTCTTCGATCTGCCACAGCCTGTACGTCAAGATGGCTTAATTCTTCACCCGACAATCCGCTTGCCATATTAGAGACGCATGAGATCCCGCACACCCGTATTCCCGCATGACGAGCTGCCATCGCTTCGCACGCCGTACTCATTCCGACTGCATCTGCACCTAATATTCCATACATACGCACTTCTGCCGGACTTTCAAAATTCGGACCGGACGTCTGAAGATATACCCCTTTTTTCAAAATAATCTTTTCTTCCGCGGCAGTTTTCTCAATGATCTGATTCAGATTGGCATCATAGATTTTTGTCATGTCGGGAAATCTTTCGCCAAGTTCCGATACGTTCTCTCCGATCAAAGGAGACGGAACGAAAGATGAAATATGATCTGTGATCATCATAAAATCTCCTACCTGAAAATCACGATTGATTCCACCTGATGCATTCGTCAGAAAAAGAATTTCAATCCCCATACGCTTCATAAGACGCACCGGAAGAACAACCTCCTGAGGCGTATATCCTTCATAAAAATGAACGCGTCCTTTCATTACCATTGCAGGAACTTTCCCTATATAACCAAGGAGAAATTTTCCATCATGTCCCTGCACTGTTGAAACCGGGAACCCCGGAATTTGGTCATATGATATCTCTTTTACAACTTTCATATTTTTCGCATATCCCCCGAGTCCGGATCCTAAGATCAGACCGACGCGGGGGATAAAATCTGTCACTGTTTTACAATATTCATAGCATTTCTCAAGTTTGTCAAACTGCGTACTCATCTTACGCCTCCTATTGAATTCTTTTGTCATACTGAAAGCCTAGACTATTTTTATTTTCTTGTCAAGAACTGCCGTCAGATAATAATACATACCATGCCGCCATTTGAATCATTTACGATCTTCTGCATAGAATCCTGAAGTTTTACCTGGCTTTCATCATTAATCATCGCTATTTTATTTCTCATGCCGTCCATCACAAGCTCTTCTACTGTTTTTCCGAAAATATTTGTTCCCCATACGCCCTCCGGAGTCTCACTCTCTTTTTTAATGTATCCGGCAAGATCTTCCGCCTGCTTCTCATTTCCGACGATCGGTGCGATCTCTGTCTCTATATTTGCACGGATCATATGGATCGACGGCGCCTCCGAACGAATCTTTACTCCGAATTTACTTCCCTGTTTGATAATCACCGGCTCTTCAAGCCGGATATCTTCTTTTGACGGACTCACGACGCCGTATCCTTTCATTTTCACATCGGCAAAAGCATCTTTGATCCGGGAAAATTCTTCCCGCATTGCCGACAACTCTTTCATCACTGCCATAAGCTCATATTCGCCGTGAATCTCTTCTCCTGTCACTTCACTGATCACTTCATAGTAATAAGATTCGGCAAATTCAATTTTCACCTGTACTTTTCCCGTATCCATCTCGATCTTTTCCGTCAGGATACGCTCTATGTACGGTCCTTCAGCCTCAAAAGACCGCGACACGACACTTCGGATATCATCCATCGTCTCCATGATCTTTCTTACATGCTCAAAAAGATCTTGTTTGATCTTATGTTCCCTCGAAAGCATTTCCACCCATTTCGGCACATAAAACTCGACCTCTGTGACCGGAAATTCATAGAGAACCTGACGCATAATTTCATGGATATCCTCTTCTTTCATCTGTTCACAATTCACAGGCAATACTGCCGTTTCGTATTTTTCACGAAGTTCTTCCTGAAGCTTCTTAGATTCTTCTGTATATGGTTTCTTACAGTTAAGCAATATCATAAACGGCTTTCCTATCGCTTTGAGTTCTTTTACCGTCCTTTCTTCTGCCTGAATATAATTTTCCCTCGGCAAATCCGTAACGCTTCCGTCTGTCGTTACAACAATCCCTATTGTAGCATGATCCCGGATCACTTTCTGCGTCCCGATTGCAGCCGCTTTCGTAAACGGGATCTCATATTCAAACCACGGTGTCTTTACCTGCCGCTCTTCGTCCTTTTCAATATGGCCGGATGCTCCTTCTGCCATAAAACCGACACAGTCGATCATTCGTATCTTCACTTCCAGATCATCTGACAGCTTCACCCCCGCCGCCTCTTTCGGAACGAACTTCGGTTCTGTAGTCTTAATTGTCGTACCGGAAGCAGACTGCGGCAATTCATCTTGCGTCCGTTCTTTTGCATGTATATCTGTCATATTCGGAAGCACTAAAAGATCCATAAACCGCTTGATAAATGTTGATTTGCCTGTCCGAACCGGTCCGACTACCCCGATATAAATTTCCCCGTTCGTCCTCGCCTTCATATCTTTGTATACTTGAAATGATTCCATAAAAATACCCCCTTGTTCTGCTGATACAATTTATGCATCCGCAAACGGGGGTATGACTTTATTTTTCCCATTGAAGCGCTCTATGCTCGGAACGCGACTCTCTAAGCATCAGGTCATCCACAGCTTCCGCCGGTGATTTCCCTTCAAAAAGCACTTTATTGACTTCTTCCACGATCGGCATGGGAACATCATATTTTTTTGCCAGCTTCGCCGCTGCCTTTGCCGAATAAACGCCTTCAACAACCATCTGAACTTCATCCATTGCTTCCTGCATTGACCTTCCCTGTCCGATAAGATATCCTGCTTTCCGGTTTCTGCTGTGGACGCTGGCGCACGTAACGATCAAATCTCCTATTCCCGTCAAACCTGTGAACGTCTCGATCTTCCCGCCCATCTTCACGCCCAGTCTGGCAATTTCCGCAATTCCGCGGGTAATAAGCGCTGCCTTTGTATTATCTCCGTAACCAAGGCCATCTGCGATTCCCGCTGCAAGAGCAATGACATTTTTCAAAGAACCGCCAAGCTCAATTCCTAAAATATCCGGACTTGTATATACACGGAACACTTTATTAATAAACGCAGACTGCAAATATTCCGCCGTTTTTTTTGTTTTTGCTCCGATGACACATGTTGTCGGAAGCTTTCTTCCGACTTCTTCTGCATGGCTTGGTCCTGAAAGAACCGCTACGTCCGCCTGAGGGATTTCTTCTTCGATCTGAGCAGACAATGTCAAAAGTGTACTCTCCTCGATTCCCTTTGCCACATCAACGATAATCTGACCTTTCCCGACGTAAGCTGACATCTTCTTCGCAGTTGCCCTTGTAAACGGCGACGGAACTGCAAGTACAAGAAAGTCTTTTCCCTTGACTGCCGATTCCAGATCACCCGTGATCGTCATGCCGTCGGAAAGTTTCACCCCCGGAAGCTTCGTCAGGTGTTCTCTCTTTTTATCCAGCATTTCAACTTCTTTTTCATCGATCGACCAGATCGTCACATGATGTCCGTTGTCAGCCAGAAGAACCGATAACGCCGTTCCCCAGCTTCCCGCACCGATTACTCCTACATTTGCCATAAATCAATGCCCCTTTCTTTTTGAACCGAATTTATTTTCTGTTCCTTTGACCAGACGCTTTATGTTCTCTCTATGGCGATACCATGCTAATGCAGTCAAAAGAACTGCGATCCCATATAGTTCATAACAGTAGCCTGCTTCCATATCGAACCATCCCCACTGTCCAAATAGGATCATTTCAATTAAAAATGCTGTGTATGCACAAAGAGAACCGACAGATATGTACCTTGTCACGATCACAGGAATAAAAAAGAATAATGCCGTAACAAGTATAAGAAAAAGACTCTGCGGCATATGCCACACACTGTTAATAAAGACAAGTCCTGCCATAACCGCAATTCCTTTTCCGCCTTTAAAGTTCATATAAAACGGAAAGTTATGTCCGAGAGTCACTCCTGCCCCTGCGTACATTACAAGCAACGGAAGACAATCGCTCCCCCGATACATAAAACGTACAATAAAATATGCAGCCACACATTTTAAAACATCTCCGAGAAAAGTGAAGATCCCCGCTTTCCATCCGAGCACACGAAGAGCATTTGTCGTTCCCGAATTTCCGCTTCCCTCTTTTCTGATATCTATATGGTTCATCTTACCGACCAGATATCCGGTCTGAAAAAGACCGCACACATATCCGACCGCAAGACAGATCAATCGTTCCATATTTCTTTACCCCTTTTCTTTCCGTTCTCTTATAAAGAATTTCAGGGAAGTTCCTCTAAAACCAAACGCTTCTCTGATCTTATTTTCCAAATACCGCGTATATGAAAAATGCATCAATTCCTTATCGTTTACAAAGATAACAAAAGTCGGAGGTTTTACCGCAACTTGCGTAATATAATAAAGCTTCAGTCTTTTTCCTTTATCTGACGGAGGCTGCTGCATTGCCACTGCTTCTGTCATAATCTCGTTTAAAACTCCGGTTGCGATCCGAAGTGTCTGATTCTCGATAACCATATCGATCATATCATATAACCGGTTCAATCTTTGACCGGTTGCTGCGGATACATACATAATTTCCGCATACGGCATATAAGAAAGCACCTGACGGATATCGCTTTCATACTCACGCATCGTTCTGTCGTTTTTCTCAATCGCATCCCATTTGTTCACAACGATGATCACGCCTTTTCCACGTTCATGAGCAATTCCCGCAATCTTTGCATCCTGCTCCGTCACTCCTTCTGTCGCATCGATAACCATAAGCACTACGTCTGCTCTTTCCACGGCTGTTACCGTACGGATAATACTGTAGCGTTCCAGTTCTTCTTTGATTTTATTCTTTCTGCGAAGTCCTGCCGTATCAATAAAAATATATTCTTTTCCGTTATGAAGAATCTCAGTATCAATGGCGTCTCTTGTTGTTCCCGCGATATCCGAGACGATTACTCGATTCTCTCCGAGCAGTTTATTGATAATCGACGACTTTCCGACGTTCGGTTTCCCTACGATCGCAACCCGCGGGCGGTCATCATCTTCCGCCTGAGCGCTTCCTTCCGGAAAGTTTTCCGCGACAATGTCAAGCATATCGCCAAGTCCCAATCTGGATGCTGCCGAGATCGGAACCGGATCCCCGATACCAAGATTATAAAACTCATATACATCTGCCATATATTTGTCAAAATTATCCACTTTATTTACAACAAGGACAACCGGCTTTCCGGATCTTCTGAGCATGTCCGCGACTTTAGAATCCGCATCCACAAGTCCCTGCTTCACATCAGTTATAAAAATAATAACATCCGCCGTATCAATCGCAATCTGAGCCTGCTCTCTCATCTGTGATAAAATGATGTCTTTGCTGTCCGGTTCTATACCGCCTGTATCGATCATTGTAAATTCTTTATCAAGCCATGTCACATCCGCATAAATCCTGTCTCTTGTCACTCCCGGAGTATCTTTCACAATAGAAATCATCTCTCCTGCCAAAGCATTAAAAAGGGTTGACTTTCCGACATTCGGGCGGCCGACAATGGCAACTACTGGTTTACTCATATTATTTTCCTTTCAAATCAATCTTTCGGTTTTGCAGTCCGGATCTGTCTGTTTTTCTCCGATCACCGCATCTATAAAATCCTGTCCGCTTGATTTTACAATATCAATAGGCACTTGTAAAGCGTCGGATACTTGTCTTACCGTAAAATCATCAAGAAACACATCTTCATCTGTCTTTAACATATTGCACGGAATGAGCAGTCTGCTGCCAAGACGCTCTCCTTTAAGCTGCGCTGTCAGATCCTGCGCCGTGATCAGTCCGGACACAGTAATGCGTTCTCCGAAAAAGTCGTTTCGGATAGAAAAGACATGAATTTCCAAATTAGGAAATTTCTCTTCTATCTTTTCCGCCATGGCGCTTATATAAGGATATGCCAGCTTTCCTGTGGCAATCGACAGTTCTTCCTGCCGCTCGTCTCCTGTAAGGCTTTTATACCCTTCTGTAAATTCTTCAAAAAGAAGACGGAGCATTCCGACCCCATTTTCCAACTGAAGATATCCGTCATACCGCTCTTCCTCCGGCACCTCCTGTCCTGCGAGCAAATACCACTCATCCCCTGCATGAATGAAATGAATTCCGTACTGCTCATAAATGCGATCCTGCCATTTGTGTATAACTGATAATACTTCTTTGGCATCCTCTTTCGTAAACGGCTCTAAATGATACAGACCGTCTCTGAACTTTGTAAGCCCTACCGGAACGACAGAAACGCTTCGAAGAAGCGGAATATATGCCGTCAGGTCTTTAATAGAACGTTCCAGCTCAGCCCCGTCGTTTTCTCCTTTGCACAGTACGATCTGTCCGTTCATTTCAATACCGCCTTCAAAAAGTCTGTCTACTTTTTTCAGCGCATCTCCCGCAAAACGATTGTGAAGCATCTTGCAGCGTAGTTGTGGATTCGTCGTTTGAAACGAAATATTGATCGGTTCTAACCTATACCTAATAATCCGCTCAATATCATGATCACTCATATTTGTAAGCGTCACATAATTTCCCTGTAAAAAAGACAATCTTGAATCATCGTCTTTAAAATAAAGAGTATCTCTCATTCCCTCCGGCATCTGATCGATGAAGCAGAACATGCACTTATTCCGGCAGGAACGATACTCATCCATCAACCCCTGCCCGAACTCTATTCCAAGCTGCTCGTCTGCATCTTTTTCAATCTCAAGCTCCCACTGTTCTCCGTCCTGTTTCTCAATCAAAAGTACGATTTCTTCGTCTTCCACGTAAAACTGATAATCAAAAATATCTTCAATCTCCTGACCGTCGATCGAAAGAAGTTTATCTCCGGGTTCAATGCCTAATTCCTCCGCAATACTGCCGGGCATGATTGATTTGACAATATGCTCATGTTTTTTTCCTGTCATTTGTTATTCCCCTTATTTGCTGTTCATTCTATCACATACTATAACACATTTAAACCTCTTCGCAAAGACTGTACTTCACCAATACAACATACATACAAAAGAAGCGGCGCTTGAATTTCAGGCTGAAAAATGATATGATTCTAGTGCTGTAAAGTCGTTTGCATTTTTCTATGCTCCGGCTTAAAACTCAATTTATACTATTATTTAACAGGAGAATACTATGTCAAATATCGAACTTTTAGAAAAAACTCTTCCGGCCGCACCGCTAAAACTCATTGCAATGGAAAGCTGCAGAGAACTCGGACAAAAAGTAAATGATTATATTGTTTCTTTTCGTGAAAATACAATCAACGAAGTATCCGAATCTTCTCTGTATGTAAACTACAAGTCAAACAACTATCTCGTAGACTGCTGCTGTCCCCGTTTTGGCACAGGAGAAGCAAAAGGACTTCTTAAAGAAACTATCCGGGGAACAGATCTTTTCATCATGACCGACGTTTGCAACCACAACCTTACTTACACTGTAAACGGACATCTAAACCACATGTCTCCTGATGATCATTTCCAGGACCTGAAACGAATCATCTCCGCTGCAACCGGCAAAGCAAAGCGTATTAACGTCATTATGCCTTTCCTGTACGAAAGCCGCCAGCACAAACGTACAAAACGCGAATCTCTTGACTGTGCGCTTGCTCTTGAAGAATTAAACGCAATGGGAGTTTCAAACATCGTCACTTTTGACGCCCACGATCCCCGCGTACAAAACGCGATCCCTCTAAGCGGATTTGACAGCTTCAATCCGCCGTACCAATTTATGAAAGCGCTGTTTCGCGCCGTTCCTGATCTTATCCCCGATAAAGATCACCTTATGATCATCAGCCCTGATGAGGGAGCGATGCACCGCGCCGTTTATTTTTCCAATATTCTCGGTGTCGATATGGGAATGTTTTATAAACGCCGTGACTATTCTACAATCATCAATGGTAAGAATCCGATTGTGGCTCATGAATTTCTCGGCGATGACGTTGCCGGAAAAGATGTTATCATCGTAGATGATATGATCGCTTCCGGAGGAAGTATGCTTGATGTCGCAAAACAGTTAAAAGAAAGAAAAGCAGGCCGTGTATTTGTATGTACAACTTTTGGTTTATTCACCGAAGGATTTGAAAAATTTGACGAATACTATGAAAAGGGATATATCAATAAAGTTATTACGACAAACCTTACATATCTGCCTGCAGAATTATACAAAAAACCATATTTCGTAAAAGCAGATATGAGTAAGTTTCTCGCTTTGATCATTGATTCTCTTAATCACGATATTACAATCGGTGCTGTAATGAATCCGACAGACAAAATTCATGCTCTGCTTGAAAAATATGCCCGCGGCGAACAGATTTGATCGTGCATACAGTATAAAATATATTGTAACTAATTGATTTTAAAAGACCGGCGCTTGAATGTTTGTTTGCTATACAATGAAACTTAGAGCTATAAAAACGGTACAGTCAAAAGATTCTTTTATCTTGAGACTGTACCGTTTTTATAGTTTCCAAATGTATCCCTCACCGCTTTGCAAACTTAATACAGTTTAGCACCGATCAATCTCGGACGGTATCCTTTTTTCTCTAATGCTTTTAGTATCTCCTGCTTGTGTTCTGTTCCAAATGCCTCCATCGTAATACGAAGCTCTACTGCCGCATTTCTGTTTGTACTTACAAATTGGTTATGCTCCAGCTTAATTACATTTCCCTGAGCTTCTGCGATTGTCTGCGCCACCTGGACAAGTTCACCCGGTTTGTCAGGAAGAAGTACAGATACAGAAAAAATCCTGTCGCGTTGGATCAATCCATGCTGTACAATAGATGACATCGTAATTACGTCCATATTACCGCCGCTTAATACACAGACTACCTTTTTCCCTTTGCAGTCAAGCTGCTTCAATGCCGCTACTGACAAAAGACCTGAATTTTCAACGATCATCTTATGATTCTCTACCATGTCAAGAAATGCGCCGATCAATTCATCATCTTCTACAAGAAGAACGTCGTCTACATTTTCCTTAACAAAGGGCAGAATTTTATCTCCTACAGCTTTCACGGCCGTTCCGTCCGCGATCGTATTGGCGCTTTCAAGTTGTACGACTTCGCCTGCCGCAAGCGCCGCTTTCATACTTGCCGCCTCTGCCGGTTCTACTCCGATTACTTTTATTTTCGGATTCAACATCTTAGCCAGCGTCGCAACGCCGGAAACAAGTCCGCCTCCTCCGATCGGAACAAGAATGTAATCAACAGTCGGAAGTTCCTGAACGATTTCCATTGCGATCGTTCCCTGGCCTGTTGCTACATCTATGTCATTAAACGGATGTACAAACGTATATCCCTCTTTTTCTGCCAGCTCACACGCATAGGCATAAGCATCGTCATAGACATCTCCGTGCAGGATCACTTCCGCGCCGTAGCTCTTTGTACGGTTCACTTTTATAAGAGGTGTAACCGTAGGCATAACGATAACTGCTTTACAGCCAAATTTTTTTGCGGCAAAGGCAACGCCCTGAGCGTGATTTCCCGCCGATGCCGTGATCAGTCCTCTGCCTCGTTCTTCATCCGATAACGTACTGATTTTATAATAAGCTCCTCTGATCTTGTATGCTCCGGTATGCTGCATATTTTCCGGCTTTAAATAAACCTTTCCTCCGCTTTGCTCGCTTAAATAATCACTGTACACAAGCTTTGTAGAATTCGTCACTTTTTTTACAAGCTCGCTGGCTTCTTCAAATTTCTCCAATGTCATCATTTTTCTTCATCCTCTCTGTAAAACAATGCGTTTACAAACTCATCTGCATCAAATTTCTGAAGATCGTCTATCGTCTCTCCGACTCCGATATATTTTACGGGAATTCCAAGTTCTGCCTGAATCGCAACTGCAATTCCACCTTTTGCCGTTCCGTCCATCTTTGTAAGAATAACACCTGTAATGTCTGCCACTTCATTAAACTCTTTTGCCTGTGCCAAAGCATTTTGTCCTGTTGTCGCATCTAATACGACAAGTGTCTCCCGAAAAGCTTCCGGATACTCTCTGTCGATCACACGGTTGATCTTCTTAAGTTCCTCCATCAGGTTCTTTTTATTGTGAAGTCTTCCTGCCGTATCACAGAGAAGCACATCTGCATGACGTGCTTTTGCCGCAGCTACCGCGTCATAGATTACAGCTGCCGGATCTGCTCCTTCCTGCCCTCCGATCATATCTGCATCGGCACGGTTCGCCCATTCTCGAAGCTGTTCTCCCGCCGCAGCACGAAAAGTATCGGCTGCCGCCAAAACAACCTTTTTCCCCTGACTTTTCAACTTTCCCGCCAGTTTTCCGATCGTAGTTGTTTTCCCGACTCCGTTTACTCCGATCACAAACACGACAGATGTTCTGTTTTCAAACTCATATGCCGTCTCTCCTACATCCATTTGTTCCCGGATACTGTCAATCAATAATTGTCTGCACTCAATCGGTTCTTTGATATGTCTTTCTTTTACTTTTGCCCGGAGGTCTTCTAATATTTCCATTGTAGAGTGTACTCCGAGATCGCCCATGATCAACGTCTCTTCCAGCTCCTCATAAAACTCCTCGTCTATTTTTGAAAAGCCATGAAAAATACTGTCCATCCCGGATACAATATTATCTCTTGTCTTTGCAAGACCTGATACAAGACGCCTGAAAAATCCTTTTTTTTCTTCCATTTATCTAATTAATTCCTTTCTCTGATTCCTTTATCAATTCTCAGCGATCCAATTTATCTTCCAAAAGATCGACTGAAACAAGCGTTGAAACGCCTTTTTCCTGCATCGTGATTCCATACAGTCTATCTGCTGCCGTCATCGTTCCTCTACGATGCGTAATTACGATAAACTGCGTATTTTTCGTCAGTTTATGCAGATATTGTGCAAAGCGGGTCACGTTATTATCATCCAGCGCCGCTTCAATCTCATCAAGAAGACAAAACGGCGACGGTTTTAAATTCTGGATCGCAAATAATAAAGAAATTGCCGTCAACGCTTTTTCGCCGCCGGAAAGCTGCATCATATTTTGAAGTTTTTTCCCTGGCGGCTGGGCAATGATACGGATTCCCGCCTCCAAAATATCCTCATCTTCCATCAACTCCAATGTTCCTTTTCCGCCTCCGAACAACTGTCGGAACACTGTGTTGAACTCTTCTTTTATTTTTAAAAACTGCTCGGCAAACTGTTTTCTCATTGCAGCATCTAATTCATCAATGATCTGCATCAGCGTCTGCTCCGCCTCGACAAGGTCGTCATGCTGATTTTTCAAAAATGCATATCTTTCGGAAATATTTTTAAAATCTTCAATCGCATTGACATTGACTGTGCCGAGTTTTCGGATCTCATTTTTCAGCTCTTGTATCTGACGCTTCATATACGCAAGATCCGTCAGATTTTCGTCACGAAGCTTCATCGCATGATTGTATGTGATCTCATATTCTTCCCACATATAATTCATCTGCTTTTCAGACGCCGCCTCGTAAGATTGTTTTTGACTGTCCAGGCGGAAACATTCTTTATCGAGAGCCGAAATATGTTTTGACAAGTCTTCCCGCATTTGCAGAAACTGTTTATGCTTCCTGTTTAATGCATCTCTTCCCTCTGTCTGTTCTTTTATTTCTTTTTCAATTTCATCAAACAATTCTCTTGAATTATCAATCGTTCCCCGAAGCTCTTTTATCTTGTCTTCCTTTTCCTTAATCTCATCTGACGCATAATCTTTATTTTTATCCAATTCTTCCAGTTCTGCCTGAAACTTGACGATCTCTTCTTCAATACGTGAAATATTTTCCGATACGAAAAGATTCTGCTGTTCCATTCCTGCCAAAGATAAATGTGATTCTTCTGAGATCTTAAGCTGTTCACTCTCCGTATCTCTTTCTTTTTCAAGCAGAGCATGAAGTTCTTCGATCCGAAGATTGAGTTCTTTTTCTAAATTTTCAGATACCTCAAGTTCCATCCTGATCGACTCTTCGTTCTCTATTATCTCTCCTAACTCTCTTTCAAGCTTTCCTTGTTCTGCGACATAACCTGCACAGCTTTGTTTTGCCTCCTCCATACGCGTCTTCGTCTGCTCGGCATTCATCTTCGCTGTATTTTCGATGACCGATGCCTTTCTGAGTTCCTGACGGATATCATCTACCATATTGTAGCATCCCGCGCGTTCAGATTTAATCCTGCTTACATCTGCCTCGGCGGCATCCATATCTTTTTTCAGCATGGCTACCGTCTTTTCAAATTCTTCGATCTCTCGTCTTCTGCTCAGCAGGTTGCTGGAATTTTTAAATGCGCCTCCCGTCATCGATCCTCCCGGATTGATCAATTCTCCTTCCAAAGTAACAAGTCTAATCGACTGCTTATATTTTCTTGCAATGAGAATTCCGTCATCGATCGTTCTAACGACAAGGGTTCTTCCTAACAACTGCTCTGCCAGTCCGGTAAAACGCGCCTCTACATAAACAAGCTTATCTGCCGTACCGATCACTCCCGGTTCTTTAAGCGCTTCTTCATTGCGAATTCCGCCTCCGCCTCTCATACTTGTAAGCGGCAAAAATGTTGCCCGGCCGAACTTATTCGTCTTTAAAAAAGAAATCATTTTCTTGGCTGTATCTTCATTATCCGTAACAATATTTTGAATACTTCCGCCCAAAGCAGTCTCAATCGCAATCTCATATTCTTTATCGACTTTGATAATATCTGCAACAACGCCGATCAATCCCGGATTTTTATCCTTATTTGCCATCACTTTACGGATACTGTTTCCATATCCATCATAACGCTCCGTAATATTTTTCAGTGATTCCAGCCTGGATGCCTCTCTGTGATATGCTGTTCGTCCGACATTCAATTTTTCCTGTCTGACATTTAACTCTTCTTGAAGTTTTTGTATCTTCTGTTCATTTTCGGTAATCTGCATATTATAGAGCCGAATCTTATCTTGAATCTCAGACAACCGCTCTTCATGTTCATGCAGCTGCTCTTCCTGCTCTTTCGCCTTTGCCGACACTTCTAAAATATTTCTTGCAAGCACGGATTTTCTTGTTGATATTTGATCTCTCGTTGTATCAAAATGTTGGATTTTTGCTTTCGTAGAAGCTCTGTTTCCAAGAAGATCCATAATTTCCTGTTTCCGCTGTTCGATCTCTTCTGTATGCTCCGCAATCTGTGTCTGCACATCGATCAGTCGTTTTTTTACAACCGTATCTGCCTGCGACGCTTCACGCAGCTTTTCCGAAAGATTTTTCTTTTCTTCTTCAAAAGACGCTTTCTGCTCTTTTCTCATATTGATTTCCGATTGGACGGTATTCAACCGGTTATCATAATGCTCATCATTCATACGAGCCGTATTGATCTGTTCTCTCAATACATTGATCTGACCTTCCAGTTGCTGCTTCAGTAAATTTGTTTCATTCAAACGATTTTTTGCAGTTTCGATTGCAAGGTCGATCTCTTCTACTTCCTCTTCAATCGCCTCATACTCCGTTTTCATCTTATCATAACTGATATTTGACTCTTCTAATTCTAATGATGCGATCTCCAGTTTCTTTTGTGTTTCTTTTAAACAGTCACGGATCCTCTCTTCTTCCAAAAGGAACATATTAATATCATATGTCTTTAACTCTTCCTTTTTCTTTAAATACTCTTTCGCTGTTTCCGACTGTTTTTCCAAAGGTCCCAACTGCTTTTCCAGTTCCTGTAAAATATCGTTTACGCGGGTTAAGTTCATACGTTCTTCTTCAAGTTTCTTTACCGATAGGTTTTTTCTCCGCTTAAACTTTACGATTCCGGCAGCCTCGTCGAACAATTCTCTTCTTTCTTCCGGCTTCCCGCTTAATATTTTATCGATCTGTCCCTGACCTATAATCGAATATCCTTCTTTACCGATACCTGTGTCATAAAACATTTCATTAATATCTTTCAGCCGACAGGACGCTCCGTTGATCAGATATTCACTTTCTCCTGAACGGTACAGCTTTCTCGTCACAGTAACTTCTTCATAATCAACAGGCAATTTGTGATCCGCATTATCCAATGTGATCGCTACAGAGGCATAACTTAACGGTTTCCTGTTCTCTGTTCCCGAAAAGATTACGTCCTGCATCGTACCGCCGCGGAGCTGTTTTACCCGTTGCTCTCCCAGTACCCAGCGAACTGCATCCGCAACATTGCTCTTTCCGCTTCCATTTGGTCCGACAATACCTGTAATTCCGTTATGAAAGTCAAATTTAATCTTATTTGCAAAGGACTTAAACCCCTGCACTTCTATACTTTTTAAATACATAGAACACCTGCTTTATCTTTTTTTCAGCACATGAATCGCCTCATAGGCAGCCTGCTGTTCCGCCGCTTTTTTAGTCCTTCCTTTGCCTTTACCGTACGACCTGCCCCGGATCGTCAGTTCCACAGAAAATGATTTGTTATGATCAGGTCCTTCCTCGCCTATCAGATGATATTCTATCTCTCCTAGTTTTTCAGCCTGAACAATCTCTTGAAGGATAGTTTTACTATCATAAAAGAGTTTCTTATCTTCCTGATCCGTCAAAACAAAACGATGTATAAACTCTTTTGCATTAGTAAAACCACCATCCAGATATATTGCTCCGATCAAAGCTTCCAGTGCATCTGAAGTCACAGAATCACGAAAACGCCCTCCTGTTACCTCTTCCCCTTTTCCGAGAAGAAGATAGCTTCCAAGATCGATGTCTCTCGCGCACATAGCCAATGACTGCTCACACACCATGCTTGCCCTTGTTTTTGTCAGCTCTCCTTCCGGAACTTTCGGAGACTGCCGAAACAAAAACTCACTGGAAATCAGTTCTAAGACCGCATCTCCCAAAAACTCTAAACGTTCATTGCATCTGTATTTTTCCATCCGATGCTCATTCGTATAGGAACTGTGCATCATTGCCTGTTCAAGAAAAGAAAAATTTCTGAATCGATAACCTATCTTCTGTTCTAACTCTTTTAATTTCTTATGCATTTTCTACTCTTTCCCGGTGTCTTGCACCGTCCTTTATTTCTTTTCCATGTAAAACGAAAAAGCCCACAGGGGCTTTTTCATTTTACACCAAATTATTCCACTGCTTTTTTGATCTGATCAACAGCATCCTGAACTGTTGTTATTTTCTCCGCTTCTTCATTATCGATCTCAATGTCAAACTCTTCTTCGATTCCCATGATGATCTGGAATACATCAAGAGAATCTGCTCCGAGATCATCTACAAATGTACTGTCCGGTCTAATCTCTTCCTCACTTAAATTAAGAACTTCCGCGATAATTTTTTGAAGCTTTTCAAATTCCATAATATCTTCTCCTTACCTGATCTTTAAATATTTTCCTGATTTTTTTGAATAACTGACGTTATCTTTTCGTTGATCTTCTGCTCTTTAAATGTCACACATTGAATAATCGAATTACATACTTCTTTTGATGTCGAGCTTCCATGTGTTTTGACAACAAGACCTTTCAATCCGAGCAGCGGTGCTCCGCCATGTTCGCTTGTGTCGAAATCTTTCAACGTATCTTTCAAGGCCGGTTTCACCAAAAGACCGCCTATTTTGCTCTTCAGATTTGCCATCATACCACTTTTGATCTTCTTGACAAGCGCCCCTGCAACGCCTTCATAAAGCTTAAGGATCACGTTGCCGACAAAAGCTTCACATACGATGACATCTACATCGCCATAGGGGATCTCTCTCGCTTCCACGCTTCCGATAAAATTGATATCAGGACACTCTTTCAGAAGCGGAAACGTCTCTTTCACAAGGGCATTCCCTTTCTCTTCTTCCGCGCCGATATTCACAATGCCAACCGTAGGATTCTTCTTACCTACAACGCTCTCCATATAGATAGATCCCATCTTTGCAAACTGGACAAGATGAGACGGTCGGGCATCTACATTCGCTCCGCAGTCGATCAAAAGGGAAACTCCTTTCAGCGTCGGAATCAGCGGCGCAAGCGGCGGACGCTCTACCCCTTTAATCTTGCCGACAAGAAGCTGTCCTCCAACGAGAACCGCGCCTGAATTTCCTGCCGAAACAAAAGCGTCTGCCTCACCGTTTCTGACAAGTTTCATTGCCGTCACAAGAGAGGAATCTTTCTTGCTGCGGATTGCTTTTACCGGCGGCTCTGCAGTTTCGATCACTTCAGTCGCATTCACAATATGAATCTTTTCATCCGGATATGTATACTTTGCAAGTTCTTCCTTCAATATCTCTTCTTTTCCTGTGAGCAGAACCTGAATATCGTTCCGCTTTTGTACTGCTTCTACAGCGCCTTTTACCATCTCCACCGGCGCATTATCGCCGCCCATTGCATCAAGCGCTACTCTTGTCATGTCAGACATCTTCATTCCTCCTAACGCTACTGAAATCATTCTAATTGATATTATTGTAAAAATCAACTAAAAAATGTCCGTCGGACATCTTTTTATCATACGCATAGCAATAAAAAAAGGACGTAAAATCATATTTTACGTCCTCTTCATTCAATTCACGATTAGTCAACGGAAATAATCTCACGTTTATTGTATGCGCCACAAGCTTTGCATACACGGTGAGGCATCATGAGTTCGCCGCACTTGCTGCATTTTACAAGGTTCGGAGCGCTCATCTTCCAGTTAGCTCTTCTTTTATCTCTTCTTGCTTTAGAAGATTTATTCTTTGGGCAGATTGACATAGGTTACACCTCCTTAAAATTCTTAAATAAGTCACGGACAACTG
>OFMG01000061.1_pt1 | contig 152019 bp, 132 predicted proteins | sample 1541751 | NCBI WGS metagenome assembly OFMG01 (sample SAMN04209232, study PRJEB22552) | human gut metagenome | biome: gut; material: feces | host: Homo sapiens | place: USA: Oklahoma
CCTCCATCAAAATTTATTTTAATCTGTCTATTGCTTTCTAGTGATAAGGTGTTTATAATACTCATGAAGGGCTCCTTTGTTTGTATTATTAATGGCTTTGAACACCTTAATTTTACCACAAATGGATGCTCTTTTTTTATTCACTTGATAAGTGAAAAGCAATATTCAATTAAAATACAGCAACTATGTGGCTTTCAGCCACTTTCACGGCTGTGCCGTGAATAATCTAGGCTATCTATATATGAGCGTATTTTTTCTTGTACTTTTTTCATATTTTATTACTTTTTTACATTTTTCATAAAGTTTTCGGGAATTTTATGTGTATTATTATATTACCATTCTCCACAATATCTGGATGGAAATAATCACGGCCACTCACCCCTATGATATGCCATTTTGAAAAGCACACGGCATCTATACATCTGGCAAGTTTATATTCTGCCAGTATCTCCCTATATACATACATTACATATTGATTTCTATTATATACGTTTTACATTATCTCCCATCTTCCAAACTTCATCTGCATTTTCCATTTCTCCCAGCCTATGAGTAACAGATAATATTGTCATCTGTGGATAAGCTTCCCTTATATTCTTAAAAAGCTGTCTTTCCGTTTTCTCATCTAAAGCAGAAGTTGCCTCGTCTAACAACAATACTTGAGGCTTTTTAAGCAATGCTCTTGCAATAGCAAGCCTCTGCCTTTGTCCGCCTGAAAGGTTACTTCCTCGTTCTCTTATCATTGTTTCATACCCCTTCGGTTGCTTTTGAATAAAATCGTGAATACAGCATCTTTTACAACATAACTCTACTTCTTCCATTGGTATTTCTTTCCAATATGTAAGAACATTTAAAAAGGACTCCTCAAACAGCTCAACGTTTTGAGGGACATAAATCATTTCACTGTTAAATACTCCTTCGGATTTTCCATTTTCAAAATTACATGACAACTTTCCTGTTGACTTCAAAAGCCCTTTAATCCCTTTTAGCAAAGTACTCTTGCCTTTTCCTGATTCCCCTGCTATAACAATGTATTTTCCTTTCTCTGCCTGAAAATTAATCTCATTTATAACTTTTACATCACCATATCCCACTGACCACTTTTCTGCTTTTAGCACGTAGCCTTTCTCTTTTTCCTCTACAAAGCAGACTTGATCTTCTTCTGTTTCTATTACGTGTTTGATGCGATTATAAGAAACCTTGTATTTACTGATTTCTTCTATAGAAGAAGCAATACTTCCCAAAAACCAACCCACATTTCCACAAAGCTGAACACTATACATAATTTCTGAAATCTCATACTCCCCTTTGGAAACAAGCAACATGCCATAAGCAATCGGTGTCAGCATTGTTAAGCTTCCTAAAATTCCGCTAATAAAATAATGTAGCGTTCTTTGTTCTAGATATTTATCTTCTTTTTCATTTACTTTACAAAATAATTTTTCTACCTTGTCTAATACAAAGCTTTTTAATTGATATACACGAATTGTTTCCTCTCCTGCAATACAATCCGTTTCGCATTCCTGTATTTTTTCTTCCTCTTCTGCAATTGTCTGTTGATAATACCGATGTTTTTTTCCATAATACTTATTTACTATCTGAGAAGACACCGACAATATTAAAACTACCATACCAATTTGCCATGTTTTCAAAAAAATAGAAATAATACAAACTCCACCTATGACAATGGGCAAAACAGACTGTATCATTGTCGTTCCCAAAAATGTTTCTACTTTTTGAATATCTTTTTCTAAAATTGACAGCCAATGTCCACTATGCTGTCCCTGCAATTCTTTTAATGACATATTTTGCAAATGAGTCACATAATTTTTTTTCAATCCTATAATTGCTTTATTCAAAAAAATTTGAATAATACACTTGGAAATAACCATCAAAAAAATGCAGCCTGCCACCAAAAGAAGATTTATCGCTACTAAACTAAGAAACTGTCTTTGGTTTTTGGAATTTGTAATAAGGGCAAACACTTGGCTAAATAAAGATGCCAAAAGTAAGGTAGAGCCACATTTTGCTAATGGATAGAGAACATATCCACACCCCAACGCCAGCTTGTGTTTTTTTTCAAATAACTGTATTTTCCCCATTTCTATTCATTTCTCTCCTTTTCATAGAGTTTTGCATAAACACCTTCTTTTTTCAACAATTCAAAGTGGGTTCCTGTTTGCACCAATTTTCCATCTTCCATAACTAAAATAAAATCATACTCTGACATATTGCTCATATCATGAGTAACTGTAACCGTCGTATATGTACGGGTAATATCCCTAAGATTATTTAAAATATCCTGAGCAGTCTGATAATCTAAAGAGCTGGTAGGTTCATCTATAAGCCATACATCTGCTTTACGCAAAATTGCCCTTGCAATACCAATTCGCTGCTTTTGTCCTCCTGAAATATTACTGGAGAACTCCGAAAGAGTTGTATCAAGTCCTTTCGGAAGCTTGCAAATCCATTCCCATATCTTAGCTTTTTTACATGCATTTTCTAATTGCTCCAAAGAAATATTCCTGTTTCCGGCAATCAGATTTTCTCTGATTGTTCCCGGAAACAAATACGTGTCCTGCAACACTAATGCTAAATGACAATACAGTTGTTCCGGCCGGCATTGAAATAAATCATAGCCCAATACAAATGCTTCTCCTTTTTGCGGTCTATTTAAACCGGCAATGGCTTTCAACAATGTTGTTTTACCACATCCACTTTCTCCTACAATGGCAACATGCATTCCTTTTTCGATTTCTACTGAAATATCGCTTATCCCGAATTTTCTATTAGCATACATAAACTCCATACTGTTTAAAATAATATCCGGCTTTTCTTCCTTTTCCACGTCTTTCCCCGAAAAAAATGGAATTTGCAGAATTTCAAAAATTCTTTTTCTGTGTCCTGAAAATTGTCGATACTGTGCCAACCATTGTGGAATTCCCATCATTCCATTTGTAATATAGCCTAAAAAAATAGTAAACAGTAATAAATCTCCTACTGTAACTTTATGCTGTATAAGCAAACAACCGCCCACTGCTATAATTACAATTTGAGGAAGTATCTGAATAATATTTAAAAACGGCTCATAAACCAACTGAGAAAACACTTTTTTATTTTTTGCCCGATATAATTCACAAAATGTTTGGTTTAAATAACCAGTCCATTCTTGTTGGGCAGAATATGCTTTTGTTGTCGGTATCTGCCAAACACATTCTTGAAATATTTTATTTGCTTTTCCCTCTTTATTTTGTAATTCTTCCGAAGCAGCACCAATCTTGACACTGAATTTTTTTGCACAAACAAAAATAAGCGGAACCATAAGGATGCTTAAAAGAGTTAATTGCCAGCTTATAAAAAAGCAGATAATAATTGGCCAAATGAAAAGAATCCACCCATACACCACCGTCTGTAAAAAGTATCGAATACTTTCCACACATTGGCGGCTATCTGTTTGCAAACGTGTCAAAATTTCTCCTGTTCCCATATCTGAAAGAGTACTATGAGGACAATCCAGTAATTTATTCATTAAATACACCTGAATATTTTTTCTTCCTTTTATTACAGTCCTACCAATCCACATTCCAGATATAATTCCCATGATACCTTCTGCTAAAATCAAACAAACCAAAAATATACACATGCCTATGATGGCTTGATTTTCTTTTGCAGCATCTATAAGCATACGCAGTAGCCACGTTTCCATTACATCAAACCCGCCTCTAAATATAAGTACCAGCATAATTCCACCAAGAAAAACTCCTGATACTTCTGCTATTTTATAAATTGGCTTCCAATCTTTAATAACTTGTTTCATCATCTTATCCTTTTCCTTCTTTTAAATATAACTTTAATTTTTTTCATTTAGCCTCCGCTAAAGTTCCTACCAAACATAACATTTAAAAAAACAATAATTTCTTCACACAATTTTTCAATATCTTTATCGAAAATGTTAGGACAATATACCGGCAATAAACTCTCTTTTCTAATATTTTCTATTTTTTTAATTGCCTCATCTTCTGTAATCCGAGTCAAATGTGTTACTAACGTGGAAGATGGTGCTTCATTACGAAATGGAAATAATACCAGTGCTAATGTTTTACCATACACTACTGAATCAAGATATCTAATCGTTCTTTGAATATAAGTTATATCATCATCTGGTCCAACGCATAAAATAAATGCATCAGGATCACCCGCTAAAATAAATCCATGTTGATACACCGGATAAAATCCCAAATTTCCCATACTTAAAGGAACTGTATGTGACTGTGAACCCATAAGTAATAAATCTGGTCGATTTTTCAATTCTATTTCATGCAAAGCATAATTTACTGCCATAATAAATTCTTTTTCATGTATATTTTCTGCAGAACCATAGCCAAATGGAATAACCTTATGCGCTCCAAACAATTCCCCATTTGGTTCACTAGATAAAAATCCCACTTTATATCCTAATTTCTCCATGAAATTTTTAAATTGTAATTGTAAAGTAAATTTTCCTTGTTTAGAACCTGTTCCCACTACAGCAACAGTGGGAACACTCAACTGAAATAACTTATTCATATAATGCTCTTTATCTACTTCTGATACCAAAGAACTCCAGTATACTTTCAGCCCATTTTTTTTCATTTCTTGAATTTCTTCTCTATAATCCGATAAATCATCATATGAAAATAAGTTTTTCTTCCATTTGAGACATTTAAAAAATATTTCTCTAATCCAATCTCTTCCAACTAATTGGCTTAATATTTTCGTATGACCCAATATTACTGTATCAAAAGATAATGTCCAGTCAACTTTATCAATATTTTGAACCCAAAAATCAATTCCATTTTTTCCGACTAGCCCTGTTTCTTTGCAATCGGCAACTATCTGAATTTCAAACTTTAGCATACAGCTCATCGCTGGTCATAAGGTTGATTACCATCTTATATCTTCCGTCAAAAGCGCCTCTAAGGGGCTGGTAACCTCCAAATCCGTCATGATCTACTTCATAACGTCCGAATTCCATAAATACATAGTCATTGCATCTTACTTCCGGATTTTTTACTTCCTCGAAGATACTTCTTCCTTCAAACATCTTAGGAATTGGCACGCCAAACATATCAAAAATCGTAGGCACTAAATGGATATGAGAAACCGGATTTTTATCCACGCCTTTTCCAAATCCTTTAATCATCAGTGGAATATGTGTAATTTCTTCATAATAAAGCAGGTCCTTTGCCTGTAAGAGAATGTCCGTACATCATATCCCCATGATCAGAGGTATAAATAATAATCGGTTCTTCCTCATACTGCGCTGCCGCATCAAGAACCCTTCCAATTTCATAATCTGCAAAAGTATTACAACCTAAAAATTCTTTTGGGCTAAGTTTAAAATCCTCTCTACACGCCTTTAAATATTCACTTCCTGCCCATATTCTATGGTGTCCGGCTTATCTTCCAATATATCCTTCATATTTTCTTTCACAGGAATCTCGTAGTCTTTATACAAATCCACATATTTTTTCGGACAGATATGAGGACCGTGAGGCTCATCTAAAGACATAACCAGAAAATAATCTTCGTCTTTGTGTTTTTCAATAAAATCCACTGCTCTATCTGCACAGCGATGTCCGTAGGTCATATCTTCTGTGATATTATATTTTTCAATACTTTCTATCTGACGAATACGGTATCTTTCCTCCGGCGTAAGCTCATCTAAAAAGCACTTCATATCATACCAGTAATCCTCATCCCACCCCTTTGGACATCTTCCAAGTCCAAAGTAATCTCCACCATCAAGATGCCACTTTCCTACATAAGCGGTATGAACACCTGCATCACTTAGTCGCTGTCCAATGCTCTGTACATTATCGGAAAGTCCCATACAATTTGACCAGCTTGCACAGGAATGAGGATAACTTCTTGTAAAGATTGCAGACCTTGCGGGCTGGCATACAGGCTGTGTGGTATAGGCTTTATCGTATCCCCTCTGCCGCAAGTCTGTCCAGATTTGGTGTAAGCATTGCAGAATTTCCGTAACACCCCAACATATCCGTACGCTGGGTATCTGTCATAATAAAAATAACCTGTCGTCTTTTCATAATCTTCCTCCTGATCGTCAAATACGTTGATACAAGCAGAGACTATTGCCTAAGCAACAGCCTCTCGCTTTTACATAAGAAATGGATCTTGCTGCATATCCAAATATTCTCGCAGATCTTTTTCATAATCTGCTGCAAGCTCCTCGTTCAGCTCCGTAATCATAATGGGATTTTGCTGATAAGGATCTTCTTCATTGTTATACAACATTTTCACCTGTTTTTCTCCCGGTTTATATCCATTATTTATTACAAAAGTATGTATATGTGTCCGAATACCTCTCCACCCATAACACTTACTGTTCAGCCCTTGTTTTTCAAAGGCTGCTACCATTTCCGGCATTCCCGGATAAGAACATAAAAACGCATCTTGCGGCGCATCACTTTCCTGTCCCAGTATTCCCGGTGCATGATTAAATCCTTGACAGGTATCCGGCACAGGAATATCCAGAAGTCCTAAAAGTGTAGGCATGTGGTCGGGACTTGCTACCAGTTCCTTGTATTTTGCAGGAGTCAGGCGCCCTTTCTGACGAATATACAACGGAATATGTATGGACTCCTCATACCACACATTTTTACCCATGTGTCCATGTGAACCTAACATTTCTCCATGATCTGCAGAAAGTACCACAATCGTATCTTCTTCCATTCCATTTTCTTTCAAAAACTCTAAAAGTCTTCCAAACTGTTCATCTACACCGGTAACTGCTGCAAAATACTGTCTGGTAATAGTTTCCATATCCGGAGTCCGTTTTTCCTCAGGCACATTTTCTCTGAAATACACCGGCATATCCTTGTACTGTTCATAATATTTATCCGGTACCAATTCATGCGGAAGATGAGGTGGATTGTAAGAGACAAACAATGCAAAGGGCTCCGCCTGATTTTTCTTTTCTTCCATATATTCCAATGCCTTATCCGTCTCAAATTCCGGCGACCAGCAACCCGGCTTAATCTGTTCCGGTGTATCCGCCCAATAATGGGGATCTAAATGTTCATCACAAGCACCATAAGACAGCCAATAATCAAAACCTTGTCTTCTTTCCCCCGGTGGTGTATAAGCATCCCAGTGACTTGCCCCGGAAATCGGATTTTTCTCAAAGTTCTGTTCGGAAGCATCTAAATGCCATTTTCCAATATAACCTGTATGGTAGCCTGTATCCTTTAATACATTTCCAATACAGGTTTCCTGCGGTTTTAACATTAAGACTTCACTCAATCCTATTTTACAGTTGGTCCACATTCCTACACTAAAAGGATATTTTCCCGTAAGCAAAGACGCACGATGGGGAGAACAAAGTGGAAAGGTACTGACCGCTTCGGTGCAATCTAAGCTTTCCCTTGCAAAGCTGTCCATGTGTGGCGTACACACTTCATCTGATTTTGCATACCCCATTGCCTGATATCGCCACTGATCCAGAAAAACATATAATAAATTTGGTCTTTTCTTCATGATTTTCCTCCTTACCAGTAAGGGTTCCATGCTCCACATCTTCTTCTAAGAGCTTCTAAATAGAAATAATCCCCCCATGTATTACACTCATCCACACCTCTATCCGTACAGGTATTTTCTTTAGAGTCCCTTGCATAGGTGCCATGCAACAGAAGTCCATTCGACTGTTCGATGGATTTTACCGTACATCTCTCAATCAGAGCACGCAGCATTTTATCGGCTGCCATACGATATTTTTCTGCTTCCTTTTTTTCCAAATATGGAAGCATTTCATAAATACCACAAATCGCAATGGCAGAGGAAGAAGAATCTCTTGGCTCTGTGCTCCCTGTGTCAAAGTCAAAATCCCAATATGGAATTAAATCCTCCGGTAAATGCTCAATAAAGTAATCGGTTACATCTCGGAACATCTGAATATATTCTGGATTTTTTTGATAGCGATAGCTCAAAGCTACACCATAAACACCCCAGGCCTGTCCTCTTGCCCATGCAGAACCATTTCGATTTCCCTGATGCGTTACGCCATGAGAAGGCTTTCCGGTTTCCGGATCAATATAATATGTGTGATAAGTAGAATGATCCTCTCTTAACACGCACTGCATTGCTGTATGAATATGTTTGCATGCCTTTTCAGCATATTCCGGATTTCCTGTTGCCTCTGTTGCCCAGTATAATAAGGGAAGATTTAACAGACAGTCAATAATTAGGCGATAATCCTTTGGATCTCCTACATTTCCCCATGCCTGAATAAACTCTCCGTTTTCTCTGTATCTGGTAAGCAAGTGATCGGCTGCCAATATTGCAGCCTCTTTTCCCTTTTCGTTTCCGCAAAGTTTATATGCCGCAACACAGGAAAGACTATACAGAAATCCCATATCGTGATTATTCACATCAATTTTTTTCTGAATACGATTTAAAAAGCTGTTTACATGAATTTCCCCTGTTTTCTTAAATTCCTCATCGTTTGTAAGCTCATAAGCCAGCCATACAACACCGGTCCAAAATCCTGTGGTCCATTCTGCATTTTCTGTCTGCCAATAAAATCCCTGCTTCGTATTTGGTGACTGAAAAAAATCTGTAAAATCTTTTAAATTTCCTTTTACAATATCTGTTGCCTGACGAACTGCCTGTTCAATCAACTCCTGACTACACCCTTGATATTTTTCAAGGTTTTCAAATGTCTGTGCCATAATTTTCTCCTCTTCCGCTATGATCATACTATTTTTCACAATAATACGTATCTGTTTTTTCTGAATAAATGCCGGCTCGACACATTTGTCCCAATCCGGTGACACTCTCTTTTACTCCATCTACCTTTTCATCTGCATACTTATTAAACCATTCATTTAACCTTGCTCTCATTTCGACTACCGTTTTTTCATATTTCGGTTGTCCGCATAAATTTTCTTTTTCCTCCGGATCCTCCGTTAAATAATATAGCTCATGAGGTCCATACGGATATCGATGAATATATTTCCAATCTTGATTGCGAATCATACGCACCGGACCATATTCATCAAACACCACGATTTCTTCATCCCTCTTCCTCTGTTCCTTTTCCCCTCGAAGAAGATATGCAAAGCTTCTGCCCGGCAATTTTTTATAATTCTCTCCATCTATGTGACAAAGCTCTAAAAGTGTGGGAAAAATATCATATGCACTAAGAATAGTTTCTTCTCTTTTTCCTTGCGGAATTACCCCCGGTAAAGACATAAGAAATGGTACTTTTACAGATGTTTCGTACATATTAAAAGGAAACGTTCCATTTCCTTTCCCCCATACACCATGATGCCCCATACTCATACCATTATCTGCTGTATACACAACAAGAGTATTTTCTCTTAACCCATTTGCCTCAAGAGTATCTAAAATCCTTCCGATTTGCTCATCCATTGCGCTGATTGCCGCAAAGTAACCTCTGAGATTTTCTTTTCTCTTTTCAGTTCCAAATACCGGTCCCGTAGTTAAATCCGGGTGATCTGCCTCATCAGGAATACTTGGGAAATCACAATTTTCATAGTAATCCATCCATTTTTTAGGATGTTGTCCTTCTCCCCATGGAGAATGAGGTGCTGTAAAATGCACAGAAAGATAAAAGGGTTCTTCTTGATGCTGAAACTCGTTTAAGTATTCTATTGCTTTGTTTGCAATTACTTCTGTAACATACTGATTGTGCAAAACTTTTATATTTCCATTTTCCACAATATCCGGATGAAAATAATCACATCCCCCTAATCCAATGGTATACCACTTAGAAAAACCATGTTGAGGGCAAACACTGTCACCTAAATGCCATTTACCTGCCAGAGCACACCTATATCCATTTTCATTTAGCACATCTGTGTATGTAGTTTTTCCTTCTAAATAAGAAATCGGCTTGTTTTCACAGGAATACCCATTCCAGTACGGATTTTCTCTGCCTGCCTCTTCAAACTTATCTTTATCAATATTTCCGCTTCGTATCCAGTCATGCACACCATGAGAAGAAGGAATATTACCGGTAAGTACAGAGGCTCTTGCCGGAGAGCAGACCGGCGATACACAGTAAAAATTTTGAAACTGCATTCCGCTTTCTGCTATTCGATTTAAGTTAGGTGTATACAATTCTTTTGTTCCCCCACAGTTCATCGCCCATGAACCTTGGTCATCTGCCATGATGAATAAAATATTCATGTAGTATCTCCTCCCCCCACTCTAAATGTAAATCCGTATCTGAAGAAAATATTAATGGTAAAAGTACATATTCCGACTGAAAATACGCTTCTCCGCAACCACCCCAACGGTCTCCCAAATACCAATATTGGACTTCACCTGATAAAATATTCTCTGTTTTAATAATTGCAGTAGGTTGAGATTGAAACGTAGTTTCATTTCCCAGCTCAAAACGCTTCGACCACCCATGGTCAATACAGCGGGAATATGCGTAAGACGACTGATTTGGTTTCCAGCCTGTGCATCCGCTGGTTAAAAGATAATAATATCCGTTTCTTTTAAACATCACCGGCGCTTCTCTTAGTTCTCCCGACCATAAAGTACACACTTTACTCTCGATTGACAAATAATCCTCTGTCAAACGATAAATATGTAAATCCTGATTATCTCTTGCAGCAGATATAAAATATGCACACTTATCATCATCTACAAAAAGAGTACAATCCCGTGACATGTATCCCATTGGATTGAAGCTTCCAAGATATGTATAATCTCCGTCAATGGTATCACACACAGCTACCGCACATCTGGCAAGTTTATAGTCTGACGGCATCTCCCAATGTGCCCACATCACATATTGTTGCGTTTTTTCATTGTAAATCACCTTAGGGCGCTCTATATTGCAACCTGTACCAATAGAAGCTTTCTGTTCCGGTATATCCAAACGCAAATCTCTGTCCGAAAATTTTTCCTCTACCTCCGAGTCCAGAGTTAAAATGTGATTACAAAATTCCCAATTTAAAAAATCCTTCGATTTATAACAGGAAACTTTGTTTCTCTGTGTTCTGTTTTCTCCAATCCAGTAATAAATCCCGTTTTCTATTAAAATCTGCCCTCCATGAGCATGTAAGATTTCTCCATGATTATCTTTTGGAAGAAACACACTTTTCATTTTAATTCCCGTCCTTTTCTTCAACTGTCCATACTTCTTTTGGCAAAAACTTCTTCGGTGTACCGATTTCTTCAAAATGTTTCCTTATCTTTTCTGTCAACGTTCTTTGTACCTCAGTATACTCCGGTTTTCCAAATACATTTGTCATCTGGAGAGGATCTTTTCTCATATCAAATAAAATATGGTCATGGAATTCTTCCTCACACCATCCCTTTCCCACATAAGCAAGTTCAAATTCCGGTGTAATAATTCCTGCTCTCGGCACATCACTGGGATGAATATAAAGAACCTGTTCCGTTTTTCTGTTTTCCAAAAGATGTGTTGATAAGTCTCTCCCCTGTACCTGAAACGGATAAGGAATTTCCATCATTCCAGCTAACGTAGGGGCAAAATCCACCACATTTATCCATGTATTGCAGCGTCTTTCCTGAATGTTCTTCCATGGCATAGAAATCACACAAGGAATATGATATACACTTTCATAGAGATTATTTTTCTCCATAAGTCCATGTTCCCCCATATATTCGCCATGATCTGTGGTAAAAACAACCATAGTGTTTTCCCATAATCCTGTATCTTTTAAACATTGAATAATTCTTCCAATGTTATCATCAATACATTTTACAGCTCCAAGATATTGAGCTTTCAATCTACGCAAATGTCCTTCTCTTTCGAAAAGTCCATACGGATAATAGTGCAATCTTCCCCATGTATCTCTTTCTGCCCAATCCGGTATTTCTCTTTCCCAGAAGCTTTCCGGTATTTCTACTTTTAATGGGTCAAACATTGTATCATAAGGCGGTCTGACTTCAAATGGTTGATGAGGATCCGGTATACTTACCGTAAATAAAAAAGGGCTTGTATTTTTTAGCTGATTATTTAAAAATTTAATTGTCTCATCTGTAAGCCAATCCGTTGTATAACTTCTTTTATTTCCTACTTCTCTTTTCGGTCTTACTTTTCCATTTTCATAAGCAACAGATTTACAATGTCCAAATTCTACTTTATAATCCCAATCCTCAAATCCCAGAGGATTATATTCTCCTAAGTCATCTCCTCTTTCCTTATGGTCTGCTAAATGCCATTTTCCCAGATATCCTGTATGATATCCTGCTTTTGCAAACGCTTCTGCAAATCCATGTGCATCCTTTTTTACAGGAATTCCATTTCTATATGCTCCGTTTTCGTGGGGATAATTGCCCGTAAAAAAGCACCCCCTTGAGGGGGTGCAGACAGCACTTGGTGTATAAAAATTCTCTAACAGAACTCCATTTTCCGCAAGAAAATCAATATTCGGCGTCTGCACTTCCTTTCCTCCATAACAGCTTAATACATCTCGTCTAAGCTGGTCCACATGTATAATCAATACATTTTCCATGAAATATCATCAACCTTTCACTGAACCAATCATAACACCTTTTACAAAATGTTTCTGAACAAAAGGATACAACACCAGTACCGGTAAAGAAGATACAATAATTACACCATACTGAATTGTTCTTGCAATCTGTTTCATCAATTCCAGAGAATCCGGATCTACAGTTGATGGATCTACAGACTGCCCTGTAATCAAAATATCTCTTAAAATCAGCTGCAATGGATATAAATCACTATCCGTTACATAAATCAATCCATTAAAGAAGGAGTTCCAATGACCTACCGCATAATAAAGTACCATAATTGCAATAATGGATTTTGACAAAGGAATTACTACTTTCAGGAAATACTGGAAAATACCACATCCATCGATTTCTGCAGCCTCCTGCAATTCGATAGGCATTGTATTCAGGAAATATGTTCTGCACAAAATTAAGTTAAATACGGAAAATGAGCCTAAAATCATTAACACATAAGGAGTATTTACGAGCCCGAGACCTTTTACTACTAAATAAGTAGGAATCAAACCACCGGAAAAGTATTTTGTCACAATTAACAGTTTCATGATAATTCCGCGTCCCATCATATCCGTTCTGGACAATGCATATCCTGCCGGAATCGTAATAAATAACGCCAGCATAGTTCCTACAACCGTATAACGAATGGTATTGTAGTACCCTGACCAAATTCTAGGATCTCTAAAAATATACTTGAATCCTTCAAAGGTTACTCCTTTGGGCAAAAGAAGAACTTCTCCTGTGGCAACCAAATTAGGATCACTAATTGATGCAATTATAACAAACCACAATGGATATAAAATAACAACCGAAATCAGAATAACCGTAGCATAAACAATAAAAAGAAATACGATATCTGATTTACTCATTTTTTTCAACTTATTCATTGCCTACTCCTTCCTACCAAAGACTTACATCTGAAACACGTTTTGCAATCTTATTTACTACAACTAACAGCAGCAGGTTAATAACATTGTTAAACAAGCCAATTGCTGCTGAATAGCTAAACTGTCCATTTTGAATACCAATTTTATATACATAAGTTGAAATAATTTCTGAATATTCAAGGTTAATACTATTCTGTAATAAGAACGCTTTTTCAAATCCTAAGTCCATGATTTCTCCGGCTCTCATAATTAACATAATTACCATAGTCGGCATAATGGAAGGTAGATCGATATAAAGCAACCTTTGAAAACGACTTGCTCCATCTACCGTAGCGGCTTCATGAAGCTCCGGTCCAACAGATGTCAATACGGAGATATACATAATAGAGCCCCATCCAATACCCTGTAGTACTCCGGACCATACATAAATGTGTCTAAAATTCTCTGGATTTGATAAAAATCCTACCGGATCAACTCCAAAAATCATTAAAAGCTGGTTTACAACACCATCACTGGATAAGAAAATTAAAATCATACCACAATATACTACCATTGAAATAAAGTGTGGTGCATAAGTAATCATCTGCGCTGCCTTTTTCAAACGTTTCTTAGTAATATAATTTAAGAATAAAGCAAAAATAATCGGCATTGGAAAGCCTGCAATTAAAGAATAAAAACTTAATGACAAGGTATTCCACAGCAAGTCTTTAAACTGAAAAGATTCAAAAAAAGTTTTAAAATGTTCCAATCCAACCCATGCACTACCCCAAATCCCATCATTAGGACGGTAATCTTTAAAAGCCAGCTGTATTCCATACATTGGAACATAACTAAATAATACTACATAAATAACCATGGGAAGAATAAACAAATAGCACACCCATGTTCTCTTTAAGTGTCGAAGAAACTTCCCACTTTTTTTTCCTTTTTTTGTATTTGACATATTTCCCTCCATAAACACAATCTGGTACAGCACTGCACTCACACAAGCACTGTACCAGATTATACTTCTTTGCTATTTATCTGTTTCTAAAGAGTCAACAAATTCCTGACAAAGTTTTGTATATTCCTCTACTTTAAGGGATTTTAGTGTTTTCTGATGTTCTTCCCATTTTCCTTCATCAATACCATTGATTACAGAATCTGCAATAAATTTTTTCAAGTAGTTATCAATGTCAGCTAATAAAATTGTTCTTCTTTCTGAATTTTCCAGAGTAGCTGTCCCGGAAGGAAGTTCCATAACTCCATACTGCATCTGATCATTTACAGCCTCTAATTTATAATCCGGTGGACAATTCTCATCCGTTATTACTTTCTGAGCATATTCATATTTCCAGAGAGAAGGTGTATCACCTGAAAAACTTTCTGCATTTCTATATTCTGCCTTAGACTGATATCCACCATTTTCTTTTAAAGTTGTTTCGTCCATTGTAATAAACTGAGGAATCTGTTCTCCATCCTGTTCCAGAATTCTCCAAGTTACATCCTCTGCACCACGTCCCCAGTCAAGAGCTAATTCCAGACTTGAATTGATATAATCATACCAGCGAACTAAGGCTTCTGGGTTTTTACAAGTTTTGCTGATTACAAAACCACCTGTTCTTGTTACGTTGTTGGTTCCAATCATCTGTGTACCGTCTTTTCCTTTTAATACAGGAACTGCACGATAGTCTGTTTCGTTTACAACACCTGCTTCATTTGCACGATAACCTGCAACAACACCTAAGTTATCTCCGGCTGCACCTCTTGATGCATACTGATCTCCACTAAGTGTAAAAGCTTCTTTATCAAACAATCCTTCTTTATACAAGCCGTTCATCCATTCCAATGCATCATAATACCCCTGCTCTGCTGCACTGAAAGTAACTTTTCCGTCCTTTGTGAATACATGGCTGGCTGTTTCTAACACGCCGAAAGGTCCAAAGAGATTTTCAATGGTTCCGCCCCATCCCCAGGCATCGCGGAATGTAAATGGAATTTCATCTGCTTTTCCATTTCCATTAGGATCTTTATCACGGAACGCAATCAATACTTCTTTAAATTCATCAATAGTAGTAGGCATCTGTAATCCCAAATTGTCTAACCACTTCTGATTAATCCACAATTGTGAGTCAATAATATTTTGAATTGCTTCATCTCCTGTTGGCAGTGTATGGACTTTTCCATCTGGTGAGTATAAAGCTGTTGGATAATCGTCTCTTGATTCAAAGAACGCTGTTGTATTAGGTGCATACTCTTTTAACATTTCATCTAACTCTGCTAACTGTTCATAATTCTTCGCCATATCTACAGCACCAATAATTGCATCTGGTAAGCTATCTGTGCTGAACATGATATTAATTTTTTCTTTCCAGCCTGAAGCAGGAATTTCTACCCACTCAATATGAACATTTGTAGCTTCTTCAGCAGCCTTCACACATTCCTTTTCTGCCGCTGATTTTAATGTACTCTTTTGTGGTACTGCAATAGTAAAAGTTTCTTTCTCTTTTAAAATCGGCAGACCTTCTTTATTTAAGTTATCAGATACCTCTCTCTTTTCATCCTTTGAGTCTTCTTTCTTATCTCCACCAGCTGCCCCACAACCAGTTAATAACATAGTACCAACTAAAGCCATACTAATAATACGAACCCACTTGCTTCTCATGTTAATCCTCCTTAACTTTAACATATTGCTTCTTCTTTTTTTATCATCTATGCTGGCCGGCATTTTCTTGATGCTTTATATTCTAAGCAAAAGATTCTTATATGTATATCTCGTATTCTTGAATACTATATTATTTTCTTGTATATTTTCACCTTTTCCCTCTTTCTATATCGTTTTTTTGCATTTTTCAATCATCTATTCAACAAAAAAATATCTTTTCCCTTGAATTTTCACTCCTCACTCTTTAATCTGAAGCTATTTTGAACTCTGCCATACATGATCTGCCATTTCTTCTCGCCATATCAAAAACCAGAACTACACTATTTTCAGTCTTTTCACAAGTAACACTTTCATCCAGAAGGATGCTGTCTCCGACCTTTTTTTTAATAGTAATTTGAATCTGTCCTTGATTTTTCATAGTTGGATCAGAAACAGAAACTTTTAACGTTCCCTTGGCAGTTTCCTGGAGCATAACAGAAGCAGCTCTATCACTTGTTATTCCATTTACATTTCCTCCCTGCTCCCGCCAGAAATTTATTCCTGTAATTCCCAGTTCTTCATGATATACAGCCTGCACCTCACTGCTATTTTTCAATATGCTTACCTTCGGTGCCCTTACGTAATTTTCTGTTTCTTCCGCGCTTGTTTCCGGCAGCAGCACATAACTATAAGATGCGTTTTCCGGATTCTGTCCATGATCCATCCACATTTCCAAATAGTTTTCTGTACTTCCTCCCTCAAAAGTTCCTACGTCTTTCCAGCTTCCATCTGTTTGTCCTCGGCGAACCTGAATTTCTGTATTTTTTTCTGGGAAATAATATCCTGTTCCTTTTGCCCGATTCCCCTCTAAATGTGCCCAGCTCACCCGTTCAAAACATCTCCCAGACACATCCACACTACGTTTGACTAACTCTTTTACGTTAGCTTCTTTTACCGGAATATCTGTTTTCTCTCCATTTACCAGAAACTGATTGCTTCCATCTTTTCTCAGTTTCTTATTCTCAACAATGGTTTCCACCGGAAGCTCCATATTTTTATTGGTGATACCTGCACCCAAACAAACAATTTCATTCTCAAACATAAACCAAGACTTCTTTCCCTTCAAGTCCGGCGCATAAGAAACAACAGGATCGCCCGGAATTTTTTGGATCTCTCCTGAAAAAGACATTCCGCTAATGCCATAGTTCTCAATGGTTGTTCCTCCTACCCAACTTTCTTTAGAGCAAAAGTCTCCTCCCTGTGCATAACCCGAACTATCCGGTTTACCATTTCCTATATCAACCGGTACTATCGTAGTTCCACAAAGTCTTAAAGGATTTACTGTGTTCCAATAATTTTCTGTATACTGATTATCATCATCATAAATATAAGTCATTCCATTATTCTGATGCCATCCAAAGCGATTTTCATGATTCATAATCTCTGTGTTTTGGATACGTTCTGAATACATGGATACTGCAAAAAGATATTTTTTTCTTCTATGAATTACTCTGTCCATAAGAGGATATGATTTATGTACAGGTGCAGCATAACTTACAATAGATGTATTTCTTAAAAGTTTCTGTGCTTTGTGTTTTATGTTTATATCTTCTACATTTTTTAAACTGTCTAAAAAACCTTTATCTGCCTCTACCCACTCTTTTAACATGGCAAATACTGTTTCTTTTGAATTCTCCCCTAAAAAATCCAGCAATCTAATAATAATTTTCATGGCTTCACGTCCTATATCCCGGTTGCTCCATGTTGGTCTGGATACAGAACGCCCTTTCAAACAATCCAACATACAACCTTTATATATGGCATTTCCAAATCCATCCATAATATATGATTCTAAATTTTTCCATACACTAGTCGGATATTTCCATGGTGTTTCGTAAAGTAAATACGGAATTTTAGCAGCTCCCTTCATAAACTCAATCCCATAAGCCCCCAAGTAAGGCACCTTTACATGATCTAAATAAGAACCATCCGAATAAAACCCGCTTTCATATCCCTTATTGGAAATTTTGCTGCTTTCCTCCACATTTTTAATAACAAAAGTCTCTGCAGATGCAAGCATCCCTAGATATACCAGCTCATTATCCTCTCTTAAAGCACCTAATCCCACTGCTATTGTAGAACAGTCAATAATATTTGCCCCTTGCCCCTTGCGATATCCCTGTCCATGGGTGCTGGCAGTTCCAATTCCCCCTTCATGGAAAGGATCCAGTTGAAAAAAAGCAATTCCCTCTGTATATTTCCATATCTGTTCTTTTGTAAGACTGTCAAAAATAATCATTAAAGAAGGAATTAATTCCTTAGGAATACCTATTTCCCATGTCCACCAATTATCTGTTTGGGTTTTCGGCACATAACACTTGTTACATAAAAAATCTAAAATATTGATAATATCTTGCAATAATTCTTGATTTTTATAAAACAGTCCCCCTTCTGCCCCATAAGCTTTACATAAAACCAGAACATTTTGAAAAGCTGATGTAAATTTTATTGCATCGTCTATGTAAGGAATGTCTTTGTTTTCTTGTTCTTTCTGATTTTCTTTCCACGGAATGCCTTCACATATTTTCTGCCCCTTATAAAAATACTTATTCCATACGTTCTCTGCATCTCTATGAATCTCATTCAGCAGTTCTCGCCCTTCCTCTGTGGCATTTAATCCTTGCCCTGTCAATAATTGTTTCCATTTCAAACGAATTTTTCTAAAATCATCTTTTGATACATCTGGTAAATGGTTCGGATTTTCATGCAATATTTCCAGTCTCCACTTCCTCTCTTTTCCAGTATCATCTTTAACGCTTACCACAACATTCCCTTTATTTTCTGCTGTTATACATACATCCTGATTAGAAATTTCATCTATTTTTAAAAGATGATCTGCTTTGGCTGCTTCTGCTCTTCGTTCTCCTTCCGCCTCTCCGACCCTTAGCTCTCTCTTAATTTTATAATAACCTGCATTTTTAAGAAAATTGCCATCATATCTTAAAAATCCCGTACTCCAAAACACCTTATTTGAAAAATCTTCTGGTTTTTTTAATCTCATAGTTTGTCCTTTAATAAGTCTTATACTTTTCATGCTTTTCTCCTCTTTCTAATATAAATAACAATATGATTTCATAAATAATAAAGAAAAAAGGCTGAATTTTAAATAAATCCAGTCCTTTTTTCTTTATATAGGCCAATGCAAGCCTCGCTGATTAGACAATGTATAATCCCCCCGTTCCTTATAATCCGGTGTTTCAAGTCCTACAAGCTTTCCATTCTTTATCCACTCGTCTCTGTCCTTTCCATACAAAGAAGAACATAATCTAATCAGCATCTCTTCCTTTACATTTTTAAATTCATCTTTGTCTGATAAATCATGCAACTCATTCTTATCTTGAAGAATATCAAAAATCTGTATTTTATTTCCATACGGATAATAAATCAATTTGTAATTTTCCATACGAATCATTCGTGTAGCTCTATATCCCTCACTGATTTCTCCATATAAGAAATCTCGTCTTTCTTTTTCAAATAACGATCGACCTTCTACAGTATCCGGCACTTGGATATTACATAAATCCAACAATGTTGGCATAATATCTTCCAAACAGGCAATTCTATCATCTATCCTTCCTCTTATGTCAACAATCGGCTTTCCTGAAAAAATTAAAGGTATATGTGCAGAATTCTCATAAAAAGTACGTTTTCCTACCATACCATGGTCAAACAGCATTTCACCGTGATCACTGGTAAATACAAGAATCGTATCATCCAAAATACCTTCTTCCTTTAACGCTCCAATCACCAGCCGAATTTGATGATCAATATGTGTGCATTGTGCATAATACGCTTTTTTCGCTCTTATCATTTCTTTATGAGAATAATATCTTGCCGCTTCCATTAATTCTTTAAAAATAAAACTTTCGTCTTCCCAATCTCCGTATTCCGGTTCTTGTATATCCTGATCAGAATACATATTCCAATATTCTGACAGCGGAACCAGTGGTGGATGGGGAAACGTATATGAAAGATAAAAAAATGCAGGTTTTTCCGGATCTCTTCTCTTGATTTGTTTTACCATTTGACCTGTAGCCCATGTGGTTGGATGGGCATTTTCTCCTAAAGGCCAAGTTCTTGTATAGTAGGTATTGTTTCCCATTCCGTGAAGAAATTCCTGACCGATATAGCCGTTTTCCCCCAACCATATTTGATAATCATCCGGCCCGCCAAATTCGTACCTTCCCTCTTCCTGAAGAATAACATCTTGAAATCCTATACGATTTCTTTGAGGATATACATGTAATTTCCCCACTGCCATAGTATGATATCCTGCCTGATGAAATGCTTCAGCCAAAGTTGCAACCGATGGCATTTTCATTCTATCGCTATAAACCCGATCCCCATGTGCTTTGGGAAATAAACCTGTCATAAGGCTTCTACGTGCCGGTATGCATACCGGGCAAGTACTATAACAATTGGAGTAAGTCACCCCATCTCGTGCCAGTTGATTAATGGTAGGTGTCATAATCTTATCATTTCCTGTAAAATTCAAAAATTTTTCACCCCATTGATCAACTTGAATAAATAAAACATTATACCTTTTCTTTTCCATAATTTTCTTAACTCTTTACTAATCTTTATTATTGCCGTCTTCCCTGTACGCTCCCGGTGTTACGCCTTCGTACTTTTTAAACATTTCAATAAATGCTGTACTGTTGGCATAACGCAAAATTTCTGCAATTTCAGAAATTTTCTTATCGCTACTTTGCAACATTTCTTTTGCTCTCTCCAGTTTAATCTGCTCTACATACTGTGAAATTGTGATTTCCATATTTTTTTTAAAGAAATGGCTGAGATTAGATACCGAGGTTTCAAAATAAGCGGCTATATACTTCACACTGAAATTATCGTCCAAATAATGCTCATGCACATAACTTAGCACATCTACAATATCACGTTTTTTATATCCTGATGTTTTTTCCTGAACAGGCTTGGGAAGCAACTCTGCTTTTTTCTTCATATCCTCTAAAAATCGTTTAGCAAAATCATCTATAGACTCATTTGCATTCTCTTTTTCTTCTAAAACTTTGTTCATACTAATGCCGAAAATTCTGGATACATCCCACAAAATACCTGTTATCATTGTGGTATCTATTTGCTTCATATAATCTGAAATTTCATCAATCAATAAAGCTGCCCTTGTGCCATCACTGTTTTTTACTGCTTCTTTTAAAGACATAACTTCTCTTTCCGGATATAGATTTTTTTCTTTGCTTCCGGGCAGTTTATTCATTCTCTCCTTTGCCTGCTGGTACGATTGCCGCAATTTACTAATATCTGTAGTTAAATCTCCAATTCCAATCTGCACATTTCCTGTAGCCAGTGTGGTAATCTTCTTTTCCAATTCTCTGGCAGATTCATCTGTACATACAAGATAAATCAGCATCCCTTCTACAATTTCAATTCGATATGCAGTAGAAACACTATATTTATTCATCTGCTGTCCAAACCATTCATAATATCCCTTATTTTCAGGAATATTATCTGGCAGAACCACAAAAAATTTATATTTTCGATTAATATAAATCTTACTTTCCAGACATCTATTCCATAATTCTTCCTGTGGGCGTACCTCTTTTTGCAAAAGCTCATATAAACAGCTCTCTATTCTGAGCCCATTTCTTTCTTCCTCCAGTTCCTCGTTATGCAAAATTAATTTTCTATAGTTCTCATATCGTATCTTTGAAAAGAAACATGCCAGCACAACACCAATTCCAAGGCTGCACAGCACCCATATTGCATAGCCTCTTAAATAAATATTCAAACTATCCGTAATACTTTTTTTAGAAATCATTCGGGTATATTTAAATCCGCACTCCATATCACTTTGCCATACATAAGCGTCCTTATCTGAAAGTGCTTTTTCAAAACTTTTCTCCCAATTGTCCTCTATTTTCCAATTTTCTGTAGTATAGAGAACTTTATCCTGATAAGTAAGAAAAATTTTATCTTCTTCTGACTGTTCAAACTGAGAATTGATTTTCCGATTTCTCACAGGAAATAGTAAATATTTTGTCTCTTCCCCTTTAGAGGTCCATGTTCTGATTGCAGTAACAAACAGAATCCCCTCCTTTTTCTCTCCCTGTAAAAGAGCCCTGCAGGCTACCACCCCTCCCTCTAAATTTTCAGCATTTTCAAAAATTTCTGTCTCTATCTGACAAATTTTATCAAAAAATAATTCTTCCGAAAATAAACCTACAGAAGATAAAACAATTTCCTTTTTCTCATCATATAAATAAATCCCATCCACAAAGGGAATTTTATCTTCTTGTTCTTTTAAATCATCTTCTATGTCCAAATAAACATTTGGTGTATCCCAATATAATTCATTATAAATTTTGTTAAATCTGCATTTATCCCCAAAGTCCCTAATAACGGTTGTCTGTTGTTTTAGGAAATCATCCTGACGTTCAAAAGTCATTTTTACTTCATTCTCTACTTTTTCATATTGATGTTTTTTAAATAAATCTAACACACAAACGCTAATAATAAGAAAAGGTATCAATAAGATTATGTTGTATGTCATAACAAATTTTAAGTATTGTGTCTTTCTTTTCACTGTTTTTCCCCCAAAAGTAATATTGATTCAGAAAAATTATAGCATTTCAGTAGTATTTCTTCAACTATGAATGAGCAAATCCAAAATATTGCACAAAATAAAGATACCCTCTAATGAATGATGTATAATCGAAGTACCAGCAAACAACATACTCTCGCAAACAAGGGGTGTCCGTTGCAAACAGCCTGTTTATTGTATTGGGGATGATGTCACTACTTCACATACCCAGTCTTCGTTATCGGCTCTGTATCCAATCGAAGCAGCGTATTTTCATCAATCACATTTAAAAGGCTATTAGGATTACAGATGTTTCTCTCTACGGATATCAGTCTGTGAATTCCTTCCTATGTTTCCAGTACAGACAGCTTAGGTTTCAACAGATTGTTTTCCGTCTTTCCCATTGTTCCAGGACTATAACTCTGATTTTTATGTCTCATCCATTTCCTGCATATACTGTTTCATCATCCCGATTCTGAAACAATTAATCCATCCTCTCACTCTCTCATTAACCCGCTTGCTTGTAACTGTTAATGTTCTTGCGATAGCCTTCTTTTCAGGTATTCTATTAGTTACAAGTGCCTGTCTGATTGCATTATGGCAGCTTCTGCCGGGTCTGAATCCATAGCTGTTGTCACCAAAAACTTCTTTGTAAATGTCAGATATTGTCCGTGCAATTGCCTGTCGAATCATTCTGTCAAGGGCTATTCGTATTCCTTGGTTGCGTTCCTGCTTTTCCTGTCCATCCGATTTTTGGCTCATGTATTATTATAAATATAACGATTTGTACTATAAATCGTTTCAATCCTTCAGCTTTTACACCTACTATGAACATCATCTGACTTTCTAAACCTTATCCACTAATGCTGCACATCGGTATCTGCCATCATCGCCATAAGGTTAAAAGGCGGCAGAATGCTGTCGATTTTTTCCAGCAGAGCGTCGTCAAAATGATTCCGCACTTCGCATTTCTCATCCAAAATCATGGTTGGTTCCTGCTCTCTTGCCACAGGCGGCCATGCAGGCAGCTTCTCTTGTGCCGGCACTCCCGTTTTCGCAAAATTCATAAACGCCCCAAACATCTGCTCTTCCAGATTTTCCGTAACGCCCGGAATAGAACACACTTCCACCAGTTCGGTGTTATGGAAGAAAAACGGAATATCCGAACAGTGCCATGCAATTTTTCCCATCATAGGAAATTCCACGTTAAACTGGTACAGATAGGTGCCTGCCTTTTCTCCTTTGGCATGCATGGCCGCCAGTTTTTTAGAAGGCCGGCGCATAACACGGTCAATATTCAAAAGGTCGGTAAAGTCTTTACCCGGATAAGTTGCTTTGAAAAGTGTTTCCATTTCCCCGGTGTGTTCTCCGTATACCTTGCTTACCATCGCGCGGCGTTCCTCATCTGTGAGCGCTTTCTTATCAAACATCTGCGGCGCAAAAGCAAATTCTCCATAAACAGAACCTATCATCACAGGAATTTCATAAGCATGCTCTCTCATGCCAAACTGCAGCGGATTCCCCTGAAACCAGTCATTGGCCTGCGGTCCGTTTCCCACATAAGCGCCTGTAGCAGCCACCTGTGGCATCACCTTGGTATATACCTGAACAAGCTGTGCATAAGGAATGGTCTCCAGTTTCTCTACCTCCTCTTTTGTCCAGCCAAGTTCGTTCAGCATGGCGGTAACGATGGCTTCCCCGTTGCCTCTGCTGGACGGAAGTAAGTTTTCATCTGCAACACCACTCATAATCAGGCTCTTGTGGAATAATCCGTCTGCTGCCGGAATCTGCATCAAATCCGCTACCTTCATACCGCCGCCGGACTGTCCGAAGATGGTGACGTTGTCCGGGTCTCCGCCGAAAACAGCAATGTTGTCATGCACCCACTGCAGGGCAGCCACCATGTCTGCATGTCCGGCATTTCCGGAATTATAATACTTCTCGCCAAAAGGAGATAAGTCCAGATAACCCAGAATATTCAGTCTGTGGTTAATAGAAACGACTACCACATCCCCTTCCATACACATATTATGTCCGTCATAAGCCACCTGCTCAATGGAAGAACCGGCAAAATATCCACCTCCGTGAAGCCATACAAGAACCGGGTTTTTCGCATTTTTATCCAGCACTTTAGTCCAAATATTCAGGTTCTGGCAGTGCTCGTCCATCGGCCAGTAACGATGGGGAACCATAAGCTCTGCTGTCGGCGTTTCCTGTGTCATCAGCGGACACACAAATCCATAAGAGCAGGCGTCCCGGACTCCTTCCCAATGGGAAGGAACCGGCATCTGAAACCGCTCTGCATAGGCATAGGGAATCCCTTTAAATACATAACTGCCATCATAAAAATATCCTTTTAATTTTCCGGAGGTTGTTTCCAATACCGGAACTTCATCATACTGAAATGTTTTTAACATCATTTTTCTCCTTTTAAAATTTTACTGTTTGGTACACCCCTTTATTATTATCCAAATAAGTCTTACCTCCAGTGTAGTAAATTTTTTCGCACATGGCAAGAGTAACAGAAAAACCCTGACAAAATCATGCAGAATGCCTGGAATTGTAAGTAAAATTAAGCATATGGGGGGATTACCATGGATTCGGAATAGTAGAATAAAATTTTTTCATGTGATAAAATTACTATAATAGTTCATTCATTGGCCAGAGGTGTCGAAGATGATGGAATACCCTTAGAAGTTACCGTTTGGAGGTTAAATAATGATTGGATTAAAACGAGGAACGATAAAACTGTGTGAACACGAAAAAGAATGGGAAACTGAAGCTCAGAATACAATTTCTCGTTTGAAGCAAATCCTGGGTAATGTCATAAAAGATATTCAGCATGTGGGGAGCACCTCTATACGTTCCATAAAGGCAAAACCCATAATTGATATTGCAGTCGCAGTTGATGATTTTGATAATATGCTCCGTTTTGAAGAAGAATTAAAAGACAATGGCTTTTACTATCGCCCCAATGCCCAAGCATCTGTCAGAGGTCAGTTGTTGTTTGCTTGTGGTAATTTTTATGAAGGTACGGGAGATGTGCAAACTCATTTCATCCATGTCGTCCGTACAAATAGTATGGATTGGATAAATTACATAAATTTTAGAGATTATCTTAACAACACACCTTCGGTTGCAAAAGCGTATGAAGCCCTAAAGGTATCTCTTGCCCTGCAAGCTCCCATTGATAACGGCAGAGAAAAGTATCTCAAAGGAAAACACGATTTTATCGTCTATACTCTGAGAAAAGCACTTGTAAAATCCTATCTCGGAAAGACAGTAAATATAAAAATAGACCGACCTATTGGAAGCATACACCCTAAACACCCAGGCCTTGCCTATCCCATTAATTACGGATATATACCAAATGTATTCGGTGGTGATGGTGAAGAACTCGATGTATATTTGCTTGGTATAGATGTTCCTGTCGAAGAATACACGGCCCGTATTATCGGAATCATTCATCGCCATAACGATGTGGAAGATAAGCTGGTTGCCGCACCTGAAGGATTAAATTTCAATCAAAATAAAATTTCAGAAGCAGTTCATTTTCAGGAACAATATTATGAAAGTGAAATTGAGATATGCAAGTAACAGATAATTGTCTAAAAAGCCGGTTGGGGCACCTTCCTTACGAAGGGTGTCCCAACCGGCGCCTTATGATGAATCCTCAGTTCATCATTCTTTCTTCTTTACGCTTTTACTGCCCCGTTAGTCACGCCCGCGATAATCCATTTCTGGCAGAAAATATACACCAGAAGAATCGGAATCAATACCAGCAGATAAGACGCAAAGGCCAGATTGTACTCTGTATTAAATTGTCCCTTGAACACATACTGTGCAAGCTGTAAGGTCTGATATTTCTCCTCGCTTAAAAGCACCAAAGGCATGGAAAAGTCATTCCAGGTCCACATAAAGGACAGAATAGCCACGGTAGCGCTCATAGGTTTCATCAAAGGAAAAATAATTTTATAAAAGGTCTGAAACGGAGTTGCACCGTCAATGTACGCTGCTTCGTCCAGCGCCGGGGGTATGGACTTTACAAATCCCGTATACAGGAAAATATTCATCGGAAGACCGAAAATAATATACAGGAAAGTAATTCCGAAAATATTGTCCATGTGGAAAGCAGAAGCCTGTTTTACCAATGGCAGCATAATAACATTGAAAGGAATAAACATGGCGCTGACAAAGTAATAATAAGCCAGGTTGAAAAGTTTACTCTTATCTTTATTCCTTGTAATGGCATAAGCTACCATAGAGTTTGTGAGAATGGTAAATACCAGATTGATAACCGTGATAAACAGAGTGTTCATAAACTTTCTCGGATAATCCGTCATCACCCAGGCGTCTGCGAAGTTCTGCAGGCGGAGTTTTTTCGGGAAAGACAGCACATTCGCCATTTCTGACGGGTCTTTCACCGCAATCAGCACTGCTATGTATAAAGGTCCGAGGATAAACACCACTGCCAGCAAAATCAGCAGTATGGTCATGGGCCAGTTGTATTTTTCTTTTACATGACATTTACTTTTTCCCATCAGTTCATCTTCGCCTCCCTCTTCTCAAGTACTTTCAGCTGGAATATAGAAATTCCCGCAATAATCAGAAACAGAATCACCGCATTGGCTGACTGGTATGCGAACTGTCCGCCGTCAAAGCCTCGTTTGTAAATCAACACAGAGATACTGGTTGTGGATGTACCGGGACCGCCGCCTGTCATTGCCATAATCTGGTCGAATGCCATAAGGAAGTTCTTCACGCTCAAAACCATATTAATGGTAAAGAACGGGGCAATTAACGGGAAGGTAATCTTTGTAAATCTCTTAAATCCTGTTGCTCCGTCCAGGTCTGCTGCTTCATATACGTCACGGTCCACAGTCTGCAGTCCTGAAAGATAAATCAGCGTATTAAAAGCCATAGCCTGCCATACAGTTACGAACAAAATTCCCAGCCATGCGTGATTGGTTCCCAGAATGTTGGTGCTCAGCGCTTCAATTCCCAGTTTCTGTCCCCAAAGAGGAATGACATTGCCGAAAATAAAGTTAAATACAAAGCCGATAATGAGGGTTCCCAGCATATAAGGCAGGAAATAAATTGCCTTAATCGTGTTTTTGAATTTGATTTTTGCATTCAGACCACAGGCAAGGGCAAGACTCAGAACGTTTACCAGAATTGTGGCGCACAGCGCAAATTTAATGGTAAAGGCATAGGTCTGTCCCATGGTCGGGTCTTTGAAAAACTGAATGTAGTTCCGAAATCCTACGGTATTCCAGATACCATACCCTTTCCAGTCGGTAAAGCTGTAGAAAATACCCTGAAGAAACGGTATGGTATGGAAAATAAAGAACAGAATCATAAACGGAACCACCATAAAATAAAACGCTTTGTTGACAGTGGATTTCTTTCCGTGTTTTTTCTTCATTCTTCTACCTCTTAGTTCACGTTCAATGTGTCATAATCTGTATCCAGCTTCTTTAAAGTAGCTGCAATATTTGCAGAATCGTCTTTGCCGTTTTCTTTTTCCAGGAAGAAATTGGACAGTGCTGCACTTAAATCAAAACCGCTTGGATAGTAATGGTCTGGGAAGTCTACTACATTACCGGCTTCAATGTCTGCTTTTACACCTGCAACGCTTGGATCATTCTGCTCTACACCTTTTACTGCGGAGAAAGCAAACTGTTCATCTGCATAAAGCTGTGCGTTTTCTTCCTGTACCATAAAGCTGATGAAGTCTTTTGCACTGTCTGTGTCACCGCAATTTGTTGTAATACCCAGAAGCACATCCACGCCGGAGGTTACTTTGTTTTTCTCTACATCATCTGTAGCCGGGAATTTAAACTGGTCAATGTTGACATCTGGATTTGCTTTTTTGATTTCTGTAATCGCCCAGCTTCCGTTCATCATCATGGCAGCTTCACCTGCTGCAAATTTCTTGTTTCCGTCATCATAAGAAGTTCCCATATAGTCTTTCTGTGCGTGTTCTACCAGCTTCAGATAATTTTCCAGAACTGCTTCATGAGTACCTTCAAAAGTTGCTTTTCCTTCTCTCTTATCATTGTAGAAGTTTTCCGGCTGCATAACCGGCGCCATAGAGTTCCATGCCGGAAGAATGGTCCATGCGTCTTTAAAGGTCAGTTCAAAAGGTGTTACTCCTGCTGCCTCTAATTTTTCACAGACTTCCATTAATTCAGAAAATGTAGTTGGAATTTCAATACTGTTTTCTGCAAAAATATCTTTGTTGTAAATAATTCCGGAAGAGTTTGTTGCATAAGGAACACCGTAAGATTTTTCTTCCTGGTCTTTATTCAAAGCATACAGCATATTGATGTAAGATTCGTTAATATTGTCCAAAAATGCTTCCCCGGATAAGTCTGTCAGAACTCCTGCAGACTGCAGCTCCGCGTAGTTGAAGTCACCGCCCATAGCCACCATATCGGGAAGGTCGTTCTTTGTCATGCGGGTTTTCAAAACCGTACCTGCGTCTGCCGGCTGTGTTAATTTTACAGTTACTTTATCCTGAGATTCATTGTACGCATCTACTAATTTCTGTAAAGTTTCTTTATTTTCTGTCTTTGTACCGAAAAGTTCCAGTTCTGTCTTTCCGTCTGAAGTCTTCTTTGTTTCTTTTCCCGTTTCTGCACTTCCGCCGCTGCAGCCAGCCAGCAGACTCATACCCATCATTGCAGCAAGTCCAAGTGCTGTTAATTGTTTCCCTTTCATAACAAAATCCTCCTTATAATATTCCTTTGGGGTCTCTTGCCCTCTATCTGAAATTTATTATAAGGAGAATGGCTTTTTTTCGGTATAAATTATCTGATATGACGAATAAAAAATTTCTTACTGGTTTCTATATTGCTCCGGTGTCATAAGATAATGCTTTTTAAAGGTTTGTATAAAGTAGGACACATCATTATATCCCACACAAAGCGCCACGTCACTGATTTTCAGTCCGCTTTCTTTTAAAAGCTCTGCGGCTTTCTGCATCCGCAGTTCTATCAGATATTTGGAAAAGGTCTTCCCGGTCTCTGCCTTAAAGAGGCGGCTTAAATAACTGGGATTGACAAAATACTTGTGAGCCGCCAGTTCATTGACCGTAATGTCGTGCTGGTAATTCCACTCCAGATATTTCAGCAAATCTTCTATAATGGAAGATTTCTGTCCTTCCCCCTCCGACACATCAGAAAGCAGGTCAAAAATATAGCGCTGCAGTTCCTCCATAGAATGAAAGGCGTACAAATCTGTCTTAAAATTAAACAGCAGATAGGAACTCTTGTCCGTCTCTCCACTGTCCTGACCTCTTTGAATGGTATACACCTTGTTAATCACATTCATAATCTGAATCAACGAAGTGAAAAGGGAATAAATACTGATTTCCTCTCTGTTTTCACACTGCCGGAACAGCTTTCGCGCCATGTTTACTGCGTCCTCTGTCCGGTTTTCTGTCAGACACCTCTCCAATTCCATCTCCTCTGCCTGGGAAAACAACTGTACCACATTCACTTCCGCTTCGTAGCGGTATATCTGCTGCTCCGGCTGCAAAAGCCGCTGGTTTATGGCATATACTGCCTCCCGGTATGCGCCTGCACCCTCTTTTGCACTGGTTTCTGTTCTTTCATGGCACTGACTGACGCCCAGCTGCAATTCTGCCCCTGTTTTATTCCAACAGGAGACCAGTTTCTTTCTAAGAAGCGCCTCTGGCAATTCCTTTCTGTCGTCAGCTTTCAATATCAAAATAAATTCCTGTTTGGGATAAAAATAGGCTGCACTGCTTTTCTCTTCCCGGAAAATTCCCAAAATGCTTTGAATCTGCTCTTTGGACAACTGCTGATTTCTGCTCTGAACCGCCGCAAGATACCAGGCATCCTCCTCCATTTTCTGAAATAAGTCCCCCAGAATCTCTTTTGCCGCTGCCTCGTTTTCCAATATATGAGAAAAGTCCATGAACTCTCCCCTGCGAACCGCCAGTTGTTTCTCTATTTTCTGCCGCAGCTTCTTCTGCTCTTCTTCCACTCTCTGCACTGCTTTTTCCAGTTCTTCTTTTTTCACCGGTTTTGTCAGATAATCCTTCACTCCATAACGGATGGCCGTAGCTGCATAATCAAAATCTGCATATCCACTTTGGATAATCACGCTGGTTTCCGGGAATTTTTCCCGCACCTGTCTGGCCACTTCCAGTCCGTCCATATCTGGCATCCGAATATCTGTCACCACCAGGTCAGCCCCCTCTTCCCCCAGAAATTCCAGTACCTCCCTGCCGTTTTCCGCTTCCTTACAGAATTCTATCTCCCGGGTCAATTCCCCAATCCTTTTCACCAATGCCTTTCTGGCAAAAAATTCATCATCTGCAACAATTACCCGCATCTCTTTACCCTCTCTTTTCCTGTGAAACTTCGATTTCCTTCACCCGCAGATATACCCGGGTATATTTCCCCGGACAGCTTTCCAGCCAGATACCGCAGGAATCCCCATAATAATTTTTAATTCTGGCGTTTACATTGCGAAGTCCAATACCGGCTGCCGCCTCAAATCCCACTTCCCCTGCAAGGGCTTCATTCATGGCCTGCACCTTCTCTTCTTCCATGCCCACGCCGTTATCCTCCACCATAAGGACAATGGTTTTGTCTGCTTCCCTGCAGCCTTGGATACGCAGAATGTCCTGCTTCTTTTTCCCGGTAAATCCGTATTTATAAGAATTTTCCACAATGGGCTGCAAAATGAACTTCAATATCTTACAGTCAAGCAATTCCTCCTCCACAGAGATTTCCACAGAAAAGCGCTCCGGAAAACGGATTTTCTGAATACACATATAGTTCTCTGTCTGGGTGATTTCTTCCCGTATAGAAACAATTTCCCTTCCGTCAATATTGTACCGGAACATATCGGACAATCCGGAGGCAATCTCCGGTATATAGTCCACATCCTGCAGTTGGGCTATGGAACTGATGGTATTTAACGCATTGTACAGAAAATGGGGATTTATCTGAAACTGCAGCATTTTCAACTCTGCCTGCTTCTGATTCAGCCTATAAATATAATCTTTAATAATATTATCATTAATTCGTTTCGCCATGGCATTATAACTCTGTATCATCTGCTGAATTTCCTCAGTTCCCTCTGATTTTTCCTGAGGAAACAGGGCAATCTCCTGTCCCTCTAAAGAAACGCCCGCCACACTTCCCATGAAATCGGACAATTCCTTTACCGGGCGGCTGACCCATTTGGCCAGGGCATAGCTGCCTGCCGCAGTAATCAGTACCACCGCAGCCAGTACTACCAGCAGTACGGACATATTGCCCAGAATCTGCAGCGCCAGTCCCCACACCGGAAGATACTGTACCAGATACCACCCCGTATCTTCATGCTTTGTCACAGAAATCACAGACTCCTGCCCATGCAGCTTCAAAAGCCCCTGTTTTTTCTCTGTCTGCACCAAAGTTTTGCATTTTTGTATCAGTTCTTCTATGGTCTCTGTCTCAGAAGCGTCTCCCTTTTGCGAGTCAAACAAAACCTGTCCCTCTCCCAGAATCAGAAATTCAAAGCTTTGATTCATTTTCGCAGAGCGATACCACTGATTGGACAGCTTATCAAAATCCAAGTCCAAATATATAGTAGCTATGGGTTCCTCCTGTACAATATTCCACACAGGGCGGATAACAGACACTACTTTATGCTCTACCAGACTAATGGTTTCCTTGTGCACCGGACTGAAATAGCCCGGCATACCTTTTTCCCAGTGTACATCTTTGGTCAGACTGTCCATTCTCTCAATATAATCGTCTTCTATTTCCTCTACGCTCTTATAAAGTCTGCCGTCTTCTGTCACAATCACAGCACGCAGCACATCATGCCCCATATCCACCAGCAGCTTCAGATACTCTTCCAGATTTTCTTCTGCAGCTTTCTGACTTTCCGGGTCAATATCACTGTCATCACTGCACAGAAGATTGCGGATTTTATCATCTGAAAAATGCAGGTACAGAAAAGAATCTGTATTGTCCAGAACACTGTCCAGGTTCATAGCAAGCTGCTGATTGTATTCCTCCATGTGCTCAATTTCCGTCTGCATTTCTCTCCGGTAGCTTCGGATAAAGAATACCAGAAAAGCCAGAAGAGAAACCGCAAACAACGCTCCGAATCCATACATCATTTTCTGTTGAAAAGACTTCTTTCCCCCTCTTCCCCTCATTTTCTTCTCTCCTTTGCTTCCAGATACACATCCTTATACTTTTGCAGACTTTTCGTATATTCATCCAAATATGCATCTATCTCTTCTTCACCTGCGTCCGGCATTAGTTCCAGAATATCCTTATCCCGGATAACGCTGGTCTGCAAAGGCAGCCAGGACGCGTCCATAACCGCTTTGCCCTCCCGCAAAAGCTCATGTACTCTGGGAGCATACTCCGCCCGGTCTCTGCTTCCTTCCATACTGCCAAGAGAACATTCTGCATCCAGATAAGTCTGCAGATTCTCCGGCTGCATTAAAAATTCCACAAACTGCTCTGCTTCCTCCGGATACTTACAGTCTTTGGAAATTCCCACGCTGCTGTCTATCCACATCGTCACAAGCTGCTCACTGCCTTTATCCACAGGAAAAGGGATAAGTTCCAGATCCATTTGTGGATTTCTCTCCATAATGCTCTCATAGGCCCAGCTTCCCTGCATAAACATAAAGCCTTCTCCCGCTGCAAACTTTGTCATGGCTTCATCGTAATTCAGATTGCTGCATTCCTCTGTCGTATACGCATGCAGTTCTATGAGTTTTTCCAGGGACCCCCGGCTGACCGGATCCTCTGTAAAGGAAGTCTGACCTGTGGCCACTTCGGTCCAGAAATTTTCAAAATTCCCTCTGGACGCGCCTTCTATACTTTCCCAGTTCTGGTGCACGGTCCAGCTTTCCTTGTCTGCAAAGAGAAAAGGAACCTTGCCCCGCTTCTGTATTTCCCGGGACACCTGACACAATTCTTCATAAGTTTTTGGAATTGCAAGCCCTTCTGCCTGAAACAAGTCTTTATTGACATAAACCCCCTCAAAGCTCATAGCCAACGGCATCTGGTAAATATGGGAATCGTAACGAAGATACGGCAGATATTCCTCCTTAATCCGCTCTGCACAGTTCATGTCATCCAGAGGCCGAAGACAATTTCCCATAACATATTCAAAAGTTTCCACACTCTGCAGCCCGCCCAGTTCTACAATATCCGGAAAATCTCCTTCCACAGCAGAAATCCGCAGAGCCGTGTCTGCATTGGTATTCATATTCTGATAGACTTCTATCTCATCTTGAGATGTATTGAATTTTTCAATAATTTCCTCTAAAACCTCATAAACCTCCCGCTTCCGGTTGTAAAGTTCCAGACGGACTTTTTCCTTTTTCTCCTCCGGCTGCTGCTTTTGGCAGGCAGGGAGCAAAAAGAGAGCAGAGGTGAAGAAGATACCTCCAAATATATAGATGTATTTTCGTTTCATGTTCCTACTCCGTGTTTCTTACTTCGCAACATCTTATTCAACTTCCTATTAAAACCTTCTTTCCGTGAAAAGCAAAACCATATTTTCCAGTCCCCATATGGCATTTCCTGCTCCTTACTGCCTGCAATTTTGAGATAACCGCTAGCCAGAAAAAGGCTCCAGATTGCATTTTTTGTCTAAATCAAGCTGATGATACACAATTTGTTCATCCATCTGCGTTGTAATACTTTCTCCGGCCAACAGGCATTCAAAGGATTCTTTTATCTGGCAGGAACCTTCACGAATCACTTTTCCTATCAGGCTATTGCTGCTTGTATTCGCCCAGTAGGGTCCCACCTTTTGTTTGTCCAGATAATGAATCACAGACCACGGATTATAAATATCTGTCTTATTTCCAAATGTAAAACCATCGTACCAGCGTTTTACCTCACGGAATTTATCAGAAAGTCCATACGCTTTTAAGAACAGATTATTACTGATAATATCTTCAAATTCCTGATATCCTATGGATACCCTTCTTAACATCGTACCTGCCTCCTTTCGTTGCCGGAAATCGGATTTCTTTCTATCTGTATTGCTCTTTCTTCATTATATCTGTTATGGCAGGAAAGAACAACCGGTTTTTCGTTACAGAAAAATGTAAAACTGCCGCTTCATAAGCCTTCACTCTTACAAAGCAGCAGTCCTTATCTCACACCTTAAACCGATACCCCACCCCCCAGATGGTCTCGATATACTGTGGTTTCGCCGTATTAAATTCAATCTTCTCGCGAATCTTCTTAATATGCACCGTCACCGTTGCGATATCTCCGATAGATTCCATATCCCAGATTTCCTTAAACAGCTCATCTTTGGTAAATACCCTGTTTGGATTCTGGGCCAAAAACGCCAGCAAATCAAACTCTTTGGTCGTAAAATTTTTTTCCTCCCCGTTTATCCACACTCTTCTGGCAGTCTTGTCAATCTTCAATCCACGGATTTCAATAATATCATTTTCCTGCACCCCGGTGCCAATCAATCTTTCGTATCTGGCCAGATGAGCCTTTACCCTTGCTACCAGTTCGCTGGGGCTGAAAGGTTTTGTCATGTAGTCGTCCGCTCCAAGACCCAGACCCCGGATTTTATCAATGTCATCCTTCTTTGCAGACACCATGATAACCGGCGTATTTTTCTGATTTCGGATTTCCCGGCAGATTTCAAAGCCGTCTACCTGCGGCAGCATCAAATCCAGAATAAACAAATCATAGTCCTCTTCCAGAGCTCTTTTCAGTCCTACGTCTCCCCGGTTTTCAATTTCCACCTCAAATCCGCTCAGTTCCAGATAATCCTTCTCTAAATCTGCAATCGCCTCTTCATCTTCAATAATCAAAATCTTACTCATTGACTGGTACCTCCTGATATTTTCTAAGAACAAAATACATCACTGTTCCGATATTTTCCTTGCTTGTCGCCCAGACCTTTCCGCCATGGTCCTCCATAATCTTCTTTACAATGGAAAGCCCGATTCCGCTTCCGCCCTTGGAAGAATTTCGTGAAGAATCTGTACGGTAAAAACGGTCAAAAATATTAGGCAAATCTTTGGCCGCAATGCCCTTTCCGTTATCCTCGATTTCCACCTGAATGAAATCTCCCACGTCCTTTACCCGCAGGTTAATCCGCCTCTGCCTGCCTGCATCTGTATATTTCAGAGAATTGCTCACAATGTTATTGACAACCCGTTTAATCTGCTCTGCATCTGCAATGACCAGCACTTCCGGCTCCACATAGTTGGAATAAGAAAATTCCACGTTCTTGGAACTCAGTTCCATTTTCAAATCTTCTGCGCAGTCATCAAAAAAGTCTGTAACCGAAATTTTATTAAAGGTATACGGAATTTTATTGGTATCCATTTTGGAATAAAAGGTCAGTTCATTAATCAGCCTGTCCATCTCATTGGCTTTGTTGTAAACCGTTTTAATATAACGCTCCATTTTCTCCGGGGTGTTGGCCACGCCGTCCATAATTCCCTCTACATAGCCCTTGACCGCTGTGATAGGCGTTTTTAAATCATGGGAAATATTGCTGATAAGCTCTTTACTCTCCCGGTCAAACTCTATTTTTTCCTCGGCATTTTCCTTGAGCCGCTGGCGCATATCTTCGAAATCCTGGCACAATTCTGCGATTTCACTTACACCTTCTGTAGATACGGAAAAATCCAGATTTCCCTCCTTAATCTTTCTGGTGGCAGTGCGGAGTTTGTCCAAAGGCGAAATCACACCGCGGTAAATCCACCAGGTCAGTCCCAGCGCTGTAACTGCCAGAATAATAATCACCGTTACCAGCATATTGCGAAATAATTCTTCTGTCTGCGGAAGCGTCTCTAAAATGTTGGAAACAATAAATACATTTCCTTCCTGTACCTCTTCTGTATGAAAATCCACTCTTTTTACAAGGGCCTGTACCTTACCGCCCAGATACATACCGTCGCTGGCACTGGTGGTAAATTCCTGTACCTTTGCCAGCTTCTTTACAAGCTCTGAAGGGTAATCCTCGCACCCATAATAAATAATTCTGTCATCCTCGCATACCAGAAGATACGAATACATACTCTGCAGCTCTTTGTTCAGTTCAGTCAGATATTGAATATTTTCAAATTTTTCCGGTTCTGTATCCGCCACCTTCTGAATTACCTGTGCCTGTTCATTTGTCAGATTATTTACAAGCTCTGCTGTATTCGATAAACTCTGGTAAGTGGGATTTTCAATGCCATACTGTTTTTCAATTACTTTAAACTGATACTGAGAAAATGCCCAGAAGGCCAGCCCCGTAAAAAGAAGGGGTTCCAGCACAATGATAAAGAAAGAAATGATGATTCTTGTTTTTAATTTCATGACTATTGCCTCTCCGCCAAAGTTATTCTAAATCTTACTTATGTATATTATAGCATAGTTTTTTCTCTTTTCCTCTAAATAATATAGAATCAAATCTAAACTTTCTATAAAAAACCTGTCAAAATCTTTTGACTTTCTGCAAAACTCACTCTAAAATAATAAAAAAATGGTAATACAAACGAAGGAGAAATCATGTTTATAGATAAAGGCCAACTGCTTTCCAGTTTAACACAATTATATGATACCCAGATTACCCAGGCGGTTTCCCTCTATTCCCATCCCGGAATGGGCAAAAGCCGGCTGCTGCAGGAGTTTTCACAGGAGAGAACCGTACTGTACTTTAAAGCCCCTGCCCTTCCTTTTGAGGAGATTTTTTCTCTTTTCCAACAGCTTTGCATCCGCAGACTGGGTACTTCTTATGAAAACACAAAAAAATTTGCAGATATTTTCAAACTGCTTTCCAAAGACTCTGTCCGTGAACCTGTGGTTCTGATTCTGGATGACTTCGTCAACTGGACTGCCGCAAACCGGCGTTTTCCCACTATGCTGAGTTCGCTGATACAACGGGCGGACCCAAAATCCCGGCTTTTTGTACTTTTGTGCAAGCCGGCCTCCTTATATGAAAAAGAAAGCCCCAGAGAAGCTGCCTCTTTCCTCCTTGAGCCTTTTTCATTCTTTGAAATGCGCAGACAATATCCTCAGATGAAGTTTGAAGAACAGATTCTGCTTTACAGCATTACAGGCGGCGTTCCGGCTTATCTGCAGTATTTTCCTGCTGACTGCTGTGTGCGGGAAAAACTCCGGGAATTGTTTTTCACTGCAGACGGGATTTTTTACCGGCTTGTGGAAGCCCGCACCAGAGAATATTATTCCGCCTCCTCTGTTATGCGCGCCATCCTTTCAGCTATAGGCACGGAAACCAAAAAGCTGCAGGAAATCTGTGACTATACGAATCTGACCCCCAGTGCAGCCGGAAGTCTGCTTTCCTCTCTGGCTTCCCGCAATCTGGTCAGCCGCATTGTTCCGGTCACAGAAAATCAAGGCAGCCGCCGGGCCCTCTATCTGATTAGCGACGGCATTTTCCGCTTCTGGTATACCTGTGTACTGCCGTATCTTTCCGAAATCGAAGTGGGCGAAGGCGCACAGGTATTTGAAAAGCAAATCGTTCCTCTTTTGGAAGATTACACTATCCGGGTGTTTCCGGATATCTGCCGTGATTTTCTGGAACTGGAAGAAAAGGCCGGACGCACACCATTTCCTATGCAGCGCATTGGCCGCTGGTGGGGACAGCATCCCACCAAGAAGAGAACAGAATACATTTCCATTGCCGCCTATTCCAGAGACAACATTATGCTGGGCGCCTGCTTCTGGACAGAAGACTGGCTGGACGTTGACGCGCTTTATGACTTGCAGAAGCATGCCAGTCTTTTCCCTGATGAAGAACAGTGGTATTATCTGTTCTCCAAATCCGACTTTGTCAGTGGATTTGAAACCATATCCGGAAACCATGTGCATGTATTCAGTCTGGAAAAGATGTGCCGTATGGCCGATGAGTATCTCTCTTCCACAATTTAACAGTGCATATTTCAAATTGGATTTCATTTTTGCAATATTATAATTATTGTTTGCATATTTTTAGTTTGTTTTTGTGTATCCCTGTCAATGCTATACTTTACAGAAGACAAGGAGAACACAAATATGAACGAAAAGAGAATCCGGCAGTTCCGGGAACTCGGACTGACTATTTCTTATTATCGAAAATTAAAAGGGCTGACTCAGGCTGACCTTGCCCAGAATGTAGGGCTGAGCAGAACGCATATCAGCAACATCGAAGCGCCTCAGGTGAAAACTTCTATTTCTCTGGAAAGTTTATTTGACATTGCAGATGCCTTAGATGTTCCGGTAAAAGACTTATTTGATTTCAGAAATTAATCACAGATGACGAATAGGCTGTCGCACGCGACAGCCTATTCTTTCTTCTGCAGTGTCTGGTACAACGAGTGCGAAACTCATGCGGCGCTGCCGGAACCGCTTCCTTTTCCTTTACATGCCTGTTCAAATTCTTTCAGTTTTTGCCTTGCTTCCCGGCTGATATTTCTGGGCACCTGGATTTCCACAGTGGTATACTGATCACCATGGACGGATGAATCCTTCATAGATACGATTCCTTTCCCCCGCAGACGGATTTTTGTTCCTGACTGTGTGCCCTCCCGGATTTTGCAAAGCACATTTCCATAAATGGTACTGACCGGAACTTCACCGCCCAGAACAGCAGTGGTAAAAGGCACTTTTACAGTCGTGTACACATCCATACCCTTCCGTTCAAACCCCGGCTTATCCTGTACCTGAACCTTCAAAAGCAAATCTCCCGGCTGCCCGCCTCGGGTACCCGGATAGCCTTTTCCTTTCAGACGAACGTATTTGCCTGATGCAATGCCTGCCGGTATCCGCACCTGCAGATTCTGAGGCTGTCCTGAATGTTCGTCCTGCAGACGGAATATCTTTTTACAGCCAAATGCCGCCTCATCAAAAGTAATCGTCACATCTGCATGCAAATCAGCGCCCCGGCGGCTAAATCCACCTCGTCCAAATCCGTCCGTAAACGGTCCGCCAAAAGATGCGTCTCCATGGAACTCGTTTCCGAAAATATCCTGGAAAATATCCCCCATATCCTCTCCTGTAAAATGGTATTCCCGATAACCGCCCTGCCGGGTATTTTGTCCCTCTGCTCCCGGATTGCTGCCGTCAAAGGCTGCATAGCCGAACTGGTCATACAGCCTCTTCTTCTCTTCGTCACTTAAAATTCCGTAGGCTTCTGTCACTTCTTTAAACCGCTCTTCCGCCTGTGCATTTCCTGCATTGGTATCGGGATGATATTTTTTTGCCAGCTTTCTGTATGCTTTTTTTATTTCATTTGCCGTAGCGTTTTTGCTCAATCCAAGAATCTCATAACAATCTCTCTTTGTCTTCAATTTTACCACCTTCTAACTTTTCCCCTGCTTGTTGCCTTTACAATCTATTGAAACATAAGACATGCCCTGAGGACCTTACGTCCTTTGAAAGTCATTCTTATGGGATTTTTGTTCTATCTGTAATATAACATCCATTTTTACAATTGTCAACCACCTGGCAATTTATTTTTTCTCCTCAGTCCAAAACAGGAAAAGCCGCTTTGCAAATCCCTGTCAAAAAAACTTTCAACAGTTTTCTGCAAAACGGCTCTTTCCACCTTTTTGTTTCCTTTTATAATACAATACCTGCAAATTCAAATAAGATTCCCCACAACACGCTGACACCATATAAAATCCCTATAATACCCAGATTCTCTTTGGCGCCTTTATTGGTCCTGCAGAGTACCAGAATACCGACTCCCGCTCCTGCCAGAAGTCCTGCCATCATCTGTCCTGCTCCCAGAATACCACTCAGATACATCTGCGTAATAATGACAGACGCCGCACAGTTTGGAATCATACCAATCAGTGCAGCCAGAAAAACACCCAGCACCGGCTGATTGACAATGAAACTGCCGATTCGCTCCTGTCCTACCGCTTCTACCAAAAAACCAATGGCCGCAGACACCAGGAAAATAAAAACGGTTATCTGCAACGTGTGTATCAATGCAGATTTTAAAATACTTCCTTCTTCACAATGGCAATGCTCATGTTCACACAGTTCATGAATGCCTTTTTCGTGATGTTCGTGATGTTTACGGTGATGTTCTCTGTATTCGGCCCGTTTTCTGCTGCCAACTCTCCAGAGAAAATCAATGGCAAAACCGGAAACGGCTCCAATAACCACTTTTAGCCCCAGAATCTTAAAAATTGTCCCCGCTGCCACGGATTCCGAAATGAAAATAGGCAGCATTTCATCTGAAGTTGAAAGAAAAATGGCCAGAAGCGTTCCTACAGAGATGACCCCTCCTGCGTAGAAACCGGAAGCTGCCGCCGAAAAACCACACTGTGGAAATGCGCCCAGCACACCTCCGATAAGCGGTCCGAATCTGCCGGCTTTCTGCACCATCTGCTGCGTTGCTGCTTTTGTCCTGTGTTCCATGTATTCCATAATAAAATACGTAAGAAACAGGAAGGGAATGAGTTTTACTGTATCCAGAACTGCGTCCAGACAAACGTCGATAATGATTGACATGCTTGCTCCTTTTATCTCAAAGGGACTGTTTCTCTCCCAGCCCCGCCCTCTTGCTACAGGGTTTGAATTTACCACAAATTTGAAAAAAAAGCAAGAACCATCGTTGTTTTCCTTTATCGGTACTTTTCACCTAAAAGAGAGCATCGCATCTTTCATAAAGGCAGTATATATAATATCCTGGTACACGTTTCATGCTGCAGCGCTTTTTTCATTTCATTTTTAATAATTTTCTGTCTTTCTCTCAAAATATGCCTGCGGGTGTACACATGCAGGACATACTTCCGGTGCTTCATCTCCCATGTGAATATATCCGCAGTTATTGCATTTCCATCCCAACGGCGCTTCTCCCTTAAATGTTTCTCCCTTTTTCAGAGAATCCAACAACTTGAGATACCGTTTCTCGTGGGCAGCTTCGATTTCAGCAACTAATTCAAATTTTTCCGCAAGTTCAGCGAAGCCTTCTTCTCTGGCTTCTTCTGCCATACGTTTGTACATGCTTGTCCATTCTTCATGTTCACCTTCGGCAGCATCTTTCAGATTCTCTTCCGGATTATGAATTCCGTGAAATTCCTTAAACCACATTTTTGCATGTTCTTTTTCCTGGTTTGCAGTCTCTTCAAAGAGATTTGCCATCTGCACAAATCCTGCTTTTCTGGCAGCTGAGGCATAATATGTATATTTATTGCGTGCCTGTGACTCACCTGCAAAAGCTTCCATAAGATTCTTTTCTGTTTTTGTTCCTGCGTACTTTGACATACAAGACCTCCCTTTATTCATTATACTCACAAGTGTAACGAACCTCAAAGAAGATGTTAATAGAATTGCCCTTGTAAAAACGGGCGTGCCGAGTAAAAGGCGGGCGGCTTTAGAAAAAGCCATCGGTAATTTGCTGGGCCTTTTTGCAAAAATCTTCCTGAGATATTTCATCCGTAATATACTTTTGAAAAAGATTTCCCATAGCTGTAATATCCTCCATCGTATTGGCTGACAAAGGTCTTTCCTTTAATTCTACGTTTTCCACATAGTCTCTCAGCCCCTCAAATCCAGGAACATCTAATTCTTCTTCGCAAATAATATCTATTCTGGCGGGCAGTCTGCTCATACATTCTGAGTATGCAATACTACCTTCACGGCTGGCTGCATACTGCAAAAATTTTACCGCATTGTCCTGTCTTTTTGAAGAACGGTTCAGAACATACTGCCAGGCAGCAATATTCGTGGCCTGCCTTGTAAACTGAGGCAGCGGTACAACCTGAATCTGCTCTTTTCCATATGCTCCTGCTCTTTGAAAGGTGTCCATGGCTCCGCTGTACATAAAGATACTGCTTATGTTTGAATTCACTTACCATTTCGTCATTTACTGTAAAAATATCCACAGAAGCCTCTCCTGCTGCCAAAATAGTGGAAATTTTTGCATGGCGGTTATCTGCATTCTCTGGGCAGGAAAGTACCTCTATTTCCATCTGTAGTTCTTTTTCTGCCCGCTGGATAAATTTCTGAAATTCCGGATTTTCTGCATCAATATGCATAATCGTCAAATCAGCCTCCCTCGATTCTTTCAGAGCTTTCTCTTTTTCCTGTTCCTCTGCCATACAACCCGTAATACCCAAAATACAAACCCCAATTACAAAACCCAACACCCGTCTTTTCAAAAACCTCTCTCCTTATCTGGGCCACCGGTCCTCCTTTTCCATCAGGGGAGCAAAACCCTTATGAGGCTCCGCCTGATACCAGTATGCCACGCTTGCCACATCATCCTGACGCTCAAAAAGTCCTCTGTACCCCACACCAATCTGCTGAATGGTTACCTTCAAATTTTCTTCAAAACAAATAGGATCCTGAATATGCCAACGGTAAAATCCCCGCATAGGCATACAGTCATCATTGTGATAATCGTTGTGAATCACCTCATCATGAGAAGAATAATAGGGATATCCCATATAAGGCGTACAATAGTTCTGCTCCACGGTTTTGCCGTCCACCTGTTTTGCAAAACTCCAGGAACCACCAAAGTAATCCTCTGTTCCTGTTCCGCATATCGTAGGGTATTCCTCATCCCCATCAATATAAAACTTCATTTCTCCTTCGCCCCACCAGTAGCGTTCTAATGTTGTCAAGGCCATATAAGTTCCCACATAATGACCTTTTCCTCTCACATTATCCAAAATCACATAATCTTTTTGAAGCTCCGTAATTTTTTGTCTTCTCCACTGTGCATGAAAATAAGCAATATCTTCTGGTAAAGGGTCATCCCAAAGGCAGTAATCTATCTGGTAGAAAAATGCCGGTATCGGATTCACATGCTGATTTTCCAATGTAATTCTTGCTTTCTTTTTAAACGGCATTTGAAAATAACTGTTCAGTCCCCTGCTTGGAACTGCCGCAATAGGAAGTGAATTTACAATACACTCCCTGCCAAAGCCACAGCAGAAAAAATCTCCCAGAGGGCTTTCCACAGAGGGTTCCTCTTCATCATCCCAATACATACGCAGCACTAAATCCCTTAAAACAAAGCAGTCCGCTTCTGTAGTTTTATTAGTCACAGTAATCCATATATGATTGATGGTTCCCGGCCCTTCGATTTCTGCCAATGTCACAGTCTCGCCGCTTGGTATATCCCGCAGGCACGGGCTTCCTTTCCTTGATGGTCCCAGGGGGCTCGCCGCCATTCCCCCTTTGCCTTTTTCTCCTGTAGGATTCTCTGCATTAATGGCACGGCTTTTTCTGTGCTTCGCCAATGCCAGAGTTCCCAGGCTTCCTCCTAAATCATAGTTCATCTTATTCTCCTCCTGTCTGCTTTTCCTGCTCTAAGCCTTTACACCGCCTGCCATAATTCCATCCATAATCTGTTTCTCAAAAATTGCCACAAAAATAATAATTGGAAGCAATATAATCCACCCCATAGCACTGACCAGCTCCCACGGCACTCCATACATATTATCTCTCAGAGGAAGCTGTACAATAGCAACAGATAACACCTGAATATCATTAGAGTAATATAACGGCGTAAAGAAATTGTTCAGGCAGGTAATAAAATTAATAAGAAGTTCTTCCCCCTAAAGTCTATGCTCTCTTTTTCCTTTTCTTTCCCGTCTTTTTTACAGGTGTTCCTGCTTCCTCACCCTGCGTCTTTTCACTGTGTCTCTTGAGCCGTCTCTTCTTCCTCAACTCTTCCTTTTTCTGCCGAATCAAATCTGCCTCTTCTTCCTTTATCTGTTTCAGAGTCCTGACCACATAATATTTCCCCTCATCTGTCTTTTTTATCCTGGCCTTTCCTTTAAAGTACCCATGCTCCGGACAATAAGCCAGGCAGAGATGGGATTTGGGATTCAGGGAAAACCAGCGTATTTTCTTTCTGGCTGTCTGACCACAGAGAAAGCACTTTGTTTTCGTTACTTCCCGGTCCTCCATCGCTTCTTCTTTTGAATAAAACTCTCTGGAAATATACTTAGAATAGTTTTCAAAAACCCGATAAATTTCTTCACCTCTGGCTTTGGGGTTCTGATAGCAGTCAATAGAATAATGTTCCTGTACAAAAGCTTCGGGAATCTTCTGCAGGATTTCGGCAGTGTAATAAGCATCATTCAGTGCTCTGTGAAATTTCCCCTCTTTTCCCATACACAGGAAATCTATGGCATATTCCAGGGACCTGGAAGTTTTTTCTCCTTCGTAAAACAATCCAAACAATTTCTGCACATCATAATAGAAAACAGGTCCTTTTAAAAGATTTATCATTCGGTAATACTTCAGATTGCGCTGCAATTCAACCAAATCCGAACATCCCCATGTACAAAATTTCACATCAGATCCGCACCATTTCATAAACTGCTTTGCCGCTTTGGCAAAAGGCATACCTTTTTCCAGTGCTGCTACATCAATATCCAAAATCTCTTTTGTGCGAAAATGCAGCTTTCGATAAACACAGGGTTTTACAATCTGCTGAAAAGAATCTACAATTTCCCGCTTTTCATTCAGTTTCACCGCACCTATCTCGATAATTTCAAAAGGCAGTTTCTTATTCTCTCTTCCCTTTCCATAAGGACATTGATTCCACTCTAAGTCCAAAACAATATAATTCATACCAGCACCTTTCTTTCGGAATCATCATTTGTGCAGAATCATTCTAGCAAAATATCCTATACAAGTCAATGCGGCTCCATTGAGAAAAGATGCCGGACACAACGCTTACAGCCCTTTTCTGTCCGACATCTTTTGCATTTTCCCTTATTCTACTGTCACACTTTTTGCCAGATTTCTGGGCTTATCCACATCCAGTCCCTTGGCCACTGAGATATAATATGCCAAAAGCTGCAGAGGAATTACCGCCAGACTGGTGGTAAAAGGGTCTTTTGTTTTAGGCACATACACGGTAAAATCCGCAATATCTTCCATTGTATAATTTCCGTAAGAAGTCAATCCCAATACTGACGCTCCACGACTGCGCACCTCTACCAGATTGCTGATTTCCTTTTCAAATAATGCAGGCTGTGTAGCTGCTCCAATGACCAGAACGCCTTCTTCAATAAGCGAAATCGTACCGTGTTTCAATTCTCCTGCTGCATAAGCCTCAGAATGGATATAGGAAATTTCCTTCAGTTTCAAAGAACCCTCCAGAGAAATGGCATAGTCCAATCCTCTTCCGATGAAAAATACATCTCTTGCATGGGAATATTTATTTGCCAGCCACTGAATTCTTTCCTTTTCATCCAGAATCCGCTGAATTTTCTCGGGAAGTTTTCCCAATTCCTGAATATACTCTTTATATTCTTTGTCCTTAATCGTGCCTCTCACTTTTCCGAAAAGCAGACCAATCAGATATACCGCTGCCAACTGTGTGCTGTAGGCTTTCGTTGTTGCCACGGAAATCTCCGGCCCTGCCCAGGTATAGAACACACTGTCCGCTTCTCTGGCAATAGAACTTCCCACTACATTTACAATTCCCAGTACCTTATAACCTTTTTTCTTAGATTCTCTTAAAGCCGCCAGAGAATCTGCCGTCTCACCGGACTGGCTCACCACAATGACCAGAGTGTTTTCTGTCAGAAGCGGATTTCTATACCGGAATTCAGACGCCAAGTCCACATCTACCGGAATCTGAGCCAATTCCTCCAGCACATACTTCGCGCATACACACACATGATAAGCAGAGCCGCAGGCCACCATCTGAATACGGCTCACATTCTTAATATCCTCATCTGTCATTTCCAGTTCATCAATCACAATTTTCCCATTTTTAATTCTGGGGCTGATGGTATCTGCCACTGCTTTTGGCTGTTCGTAGATTTCCTTCAGCATAAAGTGTTCAAACCCTTCTTTTTCAGCCGCTTTCGCGTCCCACTCTACAGTTTTGAATTCTTTCTGCAGTTCTTCCTGGTCTACATCATAAAAACGAATGCTGTCTGCTGTAATTTCTGCAATTTCTCTGTCATCAATATAACATACCGTCTTTGTATACTTCAAAATTGCAGGAACATCCGACGCAATAAAATTTCCCTGGGCAGATTTTCCGATAATCAGAGGACTGTCTTTTCTCACTGCATACATCACACCCGGATTTTCCTGAAACAGAATTCCCAGGGCATAAGAACCTCTCACCCTTCCCAGCACTTTTGTGATGGCTTCCAGGGGATTTCCTTTGTAATAGTAATCCAGCAGATGTGCAATGACTTCTGTATCTGTCTCAGATAGAAATTCATATCCCTTTTTCTGCAAATATTCTTTGATTTCCTTGTAATTTTCAATAATGCCATTGTGTACCACTGCAATTTTTCTGTCTTTTGATACATGCGGGTGTGCATTCACCACAGAGGGTTCTCCATGAGTTGCCCACCGGGTATGGCCGATTCCGCAGCAGCCCTTTACTGCTCTTCCATTATCCGTCATTTCACGAAGAGCCTGCAAACGGCCTTTCGCTTTGATAACTTCGATTTCTTTGTTCTCCTGACTGTCATCCAGCACTGCAATACCGGCAGAGTCATAGCCCCTGTATTCCAGTTTTGAAAGTCCGTCTATTAAAATAGACGCTGCATTTTCCTTTCCCACATATCCAACGATTCCACACATATTTTATGCCTCCTGATGTCCCTGTTTTATAATAACGTCTACGATTTCCTGCACATGCCTTTCACATTCTGCTTTTTCTGCTGCCTCTGCCATAACGCGGATAACCGGCTCTGTGCCGCTTTCCCGCACCAGGATTCTTCCGCTGTCTCCCAGCTTTTCTTCTGCTGCTTTCACCGCTGCCTGTACAGCCGGGTCTTCCTGCGCTGCTTTCTTATTTTTTACTCTCACATTTACCAGCACCTGGGGATATACCTTCATGGGCGCTGCCAGCTGAGAAAGCGTCTGGTCTTTGGCCAGCATAACCTCCATCAGCTTGATTGCCGTGAGAATTCCGTCTCCGGTAGTCGCATATTTACGGAAGATAATATGTCCGGACTGTTCGCCGCCAATGCGGTATCCGTTGTCTGACATACTTTCATATACATACTTATCTCCTACTGCTGTTTTTTCATATGCCACGTCAATCTCATCCAAAGCCTTATAAAGACCGAAATTAGACATAACCGTAGTAACGACTTTATTTCCTGTCAGCTTCCCTCTTTCTTTGAGATAACGGCCATAAATATAGATAATGGCGTCTCCATCCACCAGCTTACCGTTTTCATCCACAGCAAGACAGCGGTCTGCATCTCCGTCAAAAGCAAATCCCACATCTAAATGATTCTCTATTACGAATTTCTGCAGTTCTTCTATATGAGTAGACCCGCAGTTTTCATTGATATTATTTCCGTCGGGATGATTATTTATCACATAAGTCTCAGCGCCCAAGGCATCGAATACCTGCTTAGCCAGCATCCAGGCACTTCCATTTGCACAATCCAGCCCTACTTTCTTTCCACTGTAAGATTTCACAGCAAGGGAAATCAGATAATTCATATATTTGCTGCGTCCCTGGGAATAGTCCACAGTGCAGCCGATTTTTTCTTTATATGCAAAAGGAATCTCACCGGAAATACCATCCATATAAGCTTCCACTTTCAGAAGAGTTTCCTCGTCCATCTTCTCACCAGCCGCGTTAATCAGCTTGATACCATTGTCATAATACGGATTATGACTTGCAGAAATCATCACTCCACCGTCAAAATCTTCGGTTCTGACAACATAAGCCACAGAAGGAGTCGTTGTTACATGCAGCAAACACGCGTCTGCCCCGGATGCAGTAATTCCGGATGCCAATGCATATTCAAACATGTAGGAGGACAGTCGGGTATCTTTTCCTATCAATATCCTGCACTTTTCATCCGGCTGCTTTTTTCTGCCATAATACCAGCCCAGAAAGCGTCCAATCTGATATGCATGATTTACAGTTAAGTCCACATTCGCTTCTCCTCGGAAACCGTCTGTTCCAAAATATTTTGCCATAACAAACTCCTTTGTACAATCGTTCTTTTTTTTTACACATTTTGTTTAATTATACCAGATTTCCTTCTGTTTTTTAAGATTTTCTTTTTTATTTTCTTATTTTTTTCCATACCGTACAAAAAAGTTTCCCTTTTCCCCTGTTTTTTATTATAATATTTACGATAAGTAAGAAATGGAGGAACCCTCAATGAAGCTTCCCGGCTACTATACCTCCGGTCAGTTTGCCAAAATGGCAAACATCTCTGTCCGGACTGTGCGTTTTTATGATAAACAGAATATATTGAAACCCTCTTATGTGTCTTCCTCTGGTTCCCGTTTTTATACTGACCGGGACTTCGCCCGCCTGCAGCAGATTTTACTGTTAAAATATCTGGGATTTTCTCTTGATGATATTAAAGAAATGACCATTAACGATACGGATTATCATTTTATGCTGAACTCTCTGAATCTGCAGCAAAAGCTGATTAAAGACCGTATAGAACAGCTTCAGATGGTGGAAAAAGCCATACAGGATACCACAGAAGAAATCCGCAGCAACCATGCGGTCAACTGGAGTCATATGCTGAATCTGATTCATCTTACTAATATGGAAAAAAGTATGAAAAGCCAGTATCAAAATTCCAGCAATATTTCTGCCAGAATTCATCTTCACAGTCTTTATTCCAAAAACAAACAGGGATGGTTTCCCTGGCTGTTTGAGCAGTGTGAAATCACTGAAAATATGAACATTCTGGAGATCGGGTGTGGAAGCGGTGCCCTGTGGAAAGAAAGTCTCGCCCGGATTCCCAATCCTGTTTCCATCACTCTTTCTGATATTTCCCGGGGAATGCTGCGCGATACTCAGAGAGAAATCGGCACAAAGGATTCCCGCTTTTCTTTCCGGGCTTTTGACTGCCATAAAATTCCCTATCCAGATGAGCAGTTCGACCTTGTAATTGCCAATCATGTACTATTTTACTGTGATATTCCCCAGGTCTGCAGAGAAGTGTCCAGAGTTTTAAAACCTCAGGGACGCTTTCTGTGCAGTGCCTACGGAATGAATCACATGGCAGAAATCAGCCAGCTTGTACAGGAGTTCGACAGCCGTATTATTCTGTCTGCAGAAAAACTCTATGAAAAATTCGGAAAAGAAAACGGCGCTGCCCTCCTGTCCCCTTATTTCCAGGAAATTCAATGGCGTTTATATGAAGACAGCCTCTTTGTGGATACACCGGAGCCTATTATTGAATATATTCTCTCCTGTCACGGAAACCAGAACCAATATCTGCTGGACCGCTATAAGGAATTCCGTTCTTATGTATCGAAAAAAACTTCTTCGGGATTTTTCATCACAAAAGAAGCCGGTGTATTTCTCTGCAGAAAAGCCTGAATGGTTCCATAATAGGTCTCCGGATCCTTATCCTGGGACTGGGCATGTCCTGCACCTTCCACAATCAAAAGTTCTTTGGTGCAGGCAGGCGCTTCATAAAGCTGCTTTGCCATACCAACGTCTATCATCTTATCCTCATCTCCGTGAATGAACAGAGTGGGAACATGACTTTTCTTCACTGCCTCAAGGGCAGACGCTTTCTTTAAATCATAACCTCCGCGAAGCTGAAGCATGAGATTTGCTGTGTCCAGCAGAGGAAAGGCAGGAAGATGAAACCACTCTTTCATCTTCTGGCGGAACATTTCATACGCATCCGTATAGGCGCAGTCGGAAATCACCGCCTTTACGTTATCCGGCAGGGACTTTTCTCCTGTAAGCATCAGAGCGGCGGCTGCTCCCATGGACTGCCCGTGAATGACAATTTCCGCTGATGGGTCTTTTTCCAGAATATACTGTATCCACATCAGATTATCTTTTCTGTCTGTCCATCCCATTCCGATAAAATCCCCTTCACTCTCCCCCTGACACCTCATGTCCGGCACCAGTACATGAAAATCATTTTGGTTGTACCAGGCTGCGAAAGGGTACATCTCCTCTTTCCAGCCTGTATACCCATGGAGAATCAATGCCCATTGATGACTGTCCGACGAAGCATAAATTTCCTGTGCAACCAGCTTATAACCATCTTCGGAAGTTTTCGTCACTTTCTCTCCTCTGGCACTTTCCGCCCATTTTTCAGTTTCTTCCCAGGCCTTCTCTTTTTGCTGCTCTATATCATCCGTCTGTACCAACGCTTCCATGCCGTCTTCTGTGATTCTGGAAAAAGCGTCCAGTTTCTCCATGGTCGATGGCACCAGAGCCGCACTTACCAGAAAATTAGCTGCTGCCAGATAAATGAGGAAAAGCAATACAACTGCTGCAATTCCTATGCACTTCCAGTGCTTCTTTTTCATCTTCTGTCACCTCTCATGCATTTTCTGCTGCTTATTTTAAATGCCAGATTTCTTCATTGTACTGTTTAATCGTCCTGTCTGAAGAGAAAAATCCCGCCTTTGCAATATTCATCAGCACCTTCTCATTCCATTCCTTCTGATTTTCGTAGTCTGCATATACCTGTTCTTTCGTCCGGATATATTCTCTGGTATCCAGAAGTGTCATAAACCAGTCTTTTCCAACCAGTTCTTTATGAAGACGAGTAAGACTCTTTTCATCTCCGATTTCCAACAGTTCATCGCCTGTAATAAAATCTACCAGTGTATGAATCATCTTATCCTGGCCGTAAATATCCTTTGCACAGTATCCCTCACTGGCATATAAGTCAATGACCTCCTGTGGTTTTTTACCAAAAATGTAAATATTTTCTTCTCCCACCAGGTCTCTGATTTCTACATTTGCACCATCTTCCGTTCCCAAAGTCAGCGCACCGTTCAGCATAAATTTCATATTTCCTGTACCGGAAGCTTCTTTTGACGCCAGGGAAATCTGTTCTGAAATATCAGCTGCTGGAATTACCTTTGCCGCTTTGGAAACATTATAATTTTCAATCATCAGCACACGGAAATACGGACGCACATCCGGATCCTTCTCAATGAGCTCCTGCAGACACAGAATCAAATGAATAATATCCTTTGCAATCACATAAGCTGGCGCTGCTTTTGCTCCGAAAATCATGGTAATCGGACGCTTCGGCTTATTCCCGGCTTTGATATCCAGATATTTGTAAATCGCATACAAGGCATTCATCTGCTGCCGTTTATATTCATGAAGACGTTTCACCTGCACATCGATAATGGAATTTTCATCTAACTCTATATCCTGTGTTTCCTTCATAAATTTCTTGAATTCCAGTTTTTTCTCCAGCTTAATTTCAGCCAGCTTCTGCAATACATTTTCATCCCCTTTGAAGGCCAAAAGCTTTTCCAGTTCAGCAGCATCTTTTTTGAACCCGCTCCCAATCAGAGTTTCCAAGTAAGCGCTAAGCTGTCTATTGCAGTGAAGAAGCCAGCGGCGGAAGGTAATACCATTCGTCTTATTGTTAAACTTTTCAGGATAAATATCGTAAAAATTCTTTAATTCGGATTCTTTCAGGATTTCTGTATGAAGGGCTGCCACACCATTGACAGAAAATCCATAGTGAATATCCATGTGGGCCATATGCACTCTTTCGTCTTTGTCTATGATATATACCGATTCGTCTTCATACCTGCTTCTTACTCTTTTGTCCAATTCCTGAATCACCGGTACCAGGTGCGGAACTACTTCCTCCAGATACTCCATAGGCCATTTTTCCAGCGCTTCTGCCAGAATTGTATGGTTGGTATACGCACAGGTTCTGCTTACCGTATCAATGGCCTCATCCATGGAAAATCCTCTCTCTTTAAGCAGACGAATCAATTCAGGAATCACCATAGACGGATGTGTGTCATTAATCTGAATCACTACATGTTCGTGAAGTTTATGCAAATCATATCCCTTCTGCTCGCATTCCCGCAAAATCAGCTGTGCGCCGCTGCTTACCATAAAGTACTGCTGATAAATACGCAGTTTACGGCCTGCATCATCCGAATCATCCGGGTACAGAAACAGGGTAAGATTTTTACGGATTTCCTCTTTGTCAAAATCAATACTGTCCTCAGAAACAATACTTTCATCCACAGATTTCACGTCAAACAGATGCAGTCTTCCACACCCGGATTCATATCCCGGAACAGCAATATCATACAATACAGATTCCACTTCAAAGTCTTTAAACTGCACTTGAAAGCTTTCCGGCTGCCGCATAAGCCAGCTTTCTTTTGTAATCCAGGGATTCTTCACCTCTTTCTGCTTATGATTCCGGAATTTCTGCCGAAACAGTCCGAAATGGTAATTCAGACCAATACCGTCCCCCGGCAGCCCCAGGGTAGCAATGGAATCCAGAAAACAGGCAGCCAGTCTTCCCAGTCCCCCGTTTCCAAGAGAGGGTTCCTGTTCCAGTTCTTCTATATCGCATAATTCATATCCATGTTTCTTCAATATCTGTTCCGCCTCTTCATATAGTCCAAGATTAATCAGATTATTTGATAAAAGCTTGCCAATCAGAAACTCTGCGGAAATATAATATAATTTCTTATTTCCTGTATTGGCAGGGAGTTTTTCTGCTGCTTCCCTGGTAAATATGAGCAGCGCCTCAAAGAGCTCCTCCTTAGTACAGTTATCTAAATTTTTTTGAAATTTTTCTTCAAGTAAGGCTTCTAATTTTTTTTCCACGTCTTTTCTCCTCGCTGTGTTATTTTTCACGTTTCATTGTTCCATTTGAACTCTGCTTTTCTTTGTCTGCAGGGGGAATGGTAGATTCTCTTTCTACCAGTTCTCCTTCAAAAATTAACTGTCTGGGCTTCTCTTTCCCATTTATCATATCAAAAAGCAAATCCGCCGTAGCCTTTGCTATTTGTTCCACCGGCTGGCGTATGGTGGTAATACTGGGTATATAAAATTCCCCGGTATCCATACCGTCAAATCCTGCCACAGAGCACTGCCCCGGAACCGAAATTCCTGCCTCTTTCAAAGCTCTGCAGGCTCCAATCGCCATCGTATCTGACGTCGCATACAAAGCCGTAAACTCTGTATCCATTAAAAGCTGCCTGGTCAGCTTATAGCCGGAACGGAAAGAATATCTGTCCTCCTCTGCGTCCATATAACTCACCAGCTTCTCAGAATACGGAATCCCATAATCTCTTAATGCCTTCTGATACCCCAAAAGACGCAGCTTTCCAATACTCTTATCCTCTTTTGGTGCAGTCAGAATGGCAATTTTTTTGTGTCCCAGATGGATCAGATATTCTGTCATCTTATAACTTTCTTTAAAGTCATCTACCGAAACAGCCGCATATTTTTTGTCTTCCATATCTGAGGTACGAATCGTACTCAGCACATAAGGCACCTCCAACTGCTCCATTTTCTCCTTTGGGTGGGAAAAGTTTCCTCCTAAAAAGACCAGTCCCCGCAGTTTTTTCTCTTTGGTAATGTGCAGGGCAATATCCAGTTCATCTTCCTGCTCCTCTACATGCTGCAGGATACAGCTGTAATTCATGTACTGACATTCTCTCTCCAGCCCGCTGACCAAATCACTGAAAAAGGTATTTCCTATGCCCTTGACCAGCACAGCAATGGCTTTGGTATCGGTACGCTTCAGATTTCGTGCACTGTTATTGGGCACATAGTTCGATTGGGCAATGGTTTTTAAAATTTTTTCCTTTGTTTCCGGATTGATATCCGGATGATTGTTCATAGCACGGGATACTGTGCTGACACCAACCCCGCATTTCTTTGCTATGTCTTTTATCGTCATGTTTCCCATTACGGTATTTTCCTCCCATTTCCCCTTACGAGAGTCTTCCGTAAAGTTTTGTCATATCGTACATCTTTTCCAGAACCTCATCTGTAAGTTCTCCGGGCCGCAGTCGCCATTTCCAGTTTGTTCCCAGAGTGGAGGGTTTGTTGATTCTGGCCTCGCTGCCCAGACACAGATAATCCTGAATCGGAATCACCGCCAGATTCGCTACAGATGCCATTGCAAGCCGAATAAAATCCCATGGCAAATCTTTTTTCTCTTTATCTGCATAATTCATATATTTTTGTGCAAAGGCTCTGTCCTTGGGAGACATTTCATCCAGCCAGCCCAGCACCGTATTATTGTCATGTGTTCCTGTATATACGACGCAGTTTTTCTCATAGTTGTGCGGAAGATAATCGCTCTCCTCCCTGGAATCAAAGGCAAACTGCAGCACTTTCATGCCAGGATAACCCGTATCTCTTACCAGTTTTAACACACTCTCTGTCAGATAGCCCAAATCCTCTGCAATAATATCTACTTGGCCCAGTTCCCTTTTTGCAGCCTCAAACAGTTTCATTCCCGGGCCCTGCTGCCATGTTCCATATTCTGCAGTCTTATCTCCATATGGAATCGCATAATATTCATCAAATCCTCTGAAATGGTCTACTCTCACCACATCGTAAAGTTTAAAACAATATTTCAATCTCTGAATCCACCAGACAAATCCTGTTTTTTCATGATAATCCCAGCGATACAGCGGGTTCCCCCAAAGCTGTCCCGTAGCCGCAAAAGCATCCGGCGGACAGCCTGCCACTGCGAGAGGTGTGCAGTCTTCATCAAACTGGAAAAGCTCCGGATTTGCCCATGCGTCCGCACTGTCAAAGGCAACATAAATGGGAATATCTCCAATAATCTTAATCCCCTGCTCATTTGCATAAGCTTTCAGCTTTGTCCACTGCTTCAGAAACTCATACTGCTGAAAACGGACAAACTGTATTTCTTCTGCCAGTTCTTCTTTCTTCTGTTCCAGCACATCAGGATTTCTTCCCTTTAAGTCAGATTCCCACTCACTCCAGCTCACCCCGTTCAAACTGTTTTTCACAGCCATATAGAGACTGTAATCTTCCAGCCAGAAAGCATTCTCTTTTACAAACTGCGCAAAATCTTCCCCCGGTTCAAATCTTCCAAAGGCTTTCCGTAAAATATCAAATCTTCCGTAATAAATTTTCTCATAATCCACATAAGAAGCATGACTCCCAAAATCACAGGCCTCACATTCCTCTTTGGTAAGCAGTCCTTCTTCTGCCAGCGTTTCCAGGTCAATATAATATGGATTGCCTGCATAAGTAGAAAAGGACTGGTACGGGGAATCTCCGTATCCTGTGGGACCCAGAGGCAGAATCTGCCAGTAATGCTGTCCTCCCCTTTTTAACTGATTGACAAACTCATAGGCTTCTTTTGAAAAACTGCCGATTCCATACTGTGACGGAAGTGCCGAAACAGGAAGTAATATTCCGCTTGCTCTCATCTCTCTTCTCCTTTTATCCCTTTCTCTGTGTTTCCGGTAACGATATCGGTAACGTTTCCGATAATCTGTATAAATACATTACCACACTTGCTTTTGAATTTCAATCTTGTAAAATCAAACAAAATTTGCGGTTTTGATTTGTCTAATTTTTTCTATAAGTTTTATAATTTTTTATATTCTTTTTCTTGCATATAATTTTTTTTGGCGTAGTATACTGATTATAGATTATCTTACGGGAGATGAAAGAAATGTTTATAGATTATTCTTATGTGGTTTATGTACTTCCTGCTGTTCTCTTTGCCATGTGGGCCAGTTCCCATGTCAACAGCACCTTCCGCCGCTACTCCACACAGTACTCCATGCGGAATATGACCGGCTATGATGCTGCCAGACGGGTTTTGGACGCCAATGGGCTCTACAGCGTAAGAATCGAGAGAGTAAGCGGTAGCCTCACCGACCACTATGACCCCAGAAATAACGTCATACGGCTTTCAGACAGTGTCTATCATCAGACTTCCACTGCTGCTATCGGTGTCGCTGCCCACGAAGCCGGACATGCCATTCAATATGCGCAGAACTATGCGCCTATCAGGCTGCGAAATGCTATTATTCCCGTTACAAACCTGGGTTCCAAGCTGGCTATGCCCCTGATTCTAATCGGACTGCTCTTTGCCGGTTCCGGTTCTTCTATGGGCACACTGGCTTATGTGGGTGTTGCCTGTTTCGGGCTTTCCACCCTCTTTCAGCTTTTTACGCTGCCCACAGAATTTGATGCCAGCAGACGGGCTATCCGGGCCATTGAAACCTGCGGAATCCTCACATCCGATGAAATTTATGGCTCCAAAAAAGTGCTTACCGCAGCGGCTTTGACCTATGTGGCCGCTCTTGCGGTTTCACTCATGCAGCTATTCCGGCTGCTGACCATTGTAAACAGGCGAAACAATCATTCATAAAACAGCTGAAACCATGTCCTCACATGAGTTTCAGCTGTCTTATCTATTTTTGATTCACTTCATCTCTCACCCTCAGAGCCCTGTCCGGATAATTGGTAATCACAGCCTCTAAATCCTTTTCTATGAACTGCCTCATATCTGCCTCGTCATTTACCGTCCACACCCGGACTTTCAAGCCGCTTCTTCGATAGCTTTCCAGAAAATCCGCCATTTTCAGATGATACACTGCCGGGTGCAGTCCACATACCCCGGTATTTTTTGCATAGTTTTCCACATTTAACAATACATCGCTGTAGAGATAGGCCGTTTCTGCCTCCGCATCCAGTTCCAGTATTTTCTGTACACTGTAGTGATTAAAAGAAGAATAAATCACTCTATTTTCCATACCGGCTGCCTTTACCAATTCTACCGTCTTCTCTTCCAGCCCCGGATACCAGTAAATACCGGTTTTCAGTTCAATATTGACCTCCATGCCGCCGGGCTTTACCTGTTCCAAAACTTCTCTTAGCGTAGGAATCTGCACGCCCTCATACTCTTTTTTGTGGTTATGGAAAGAAAATCTCCGCAATTCTTCCAGTGTATAATCCCGGACTGCACCCTTTCCGGTACTGACCCGGTCAATGGTTTCGTCATGAATAACCACCACTTCGCCGTCTTTCGTCAGCTGCACATCCAGTTCAATTCCCTGAGCGCCCTGCTCCCCGGCCAGAGCAAAGGCTTCCAGCGTATTTTCCGGAGCATAGCCGCTGGCGCCTCTGTGTGCAAATACTTTTGTCATCTGGTCTTCACCCTGTTCTTTCTTACTCATTTACAAGATTATATTCCTCAATGGACTTGTTAATAGCATCTGCCATGTTTTTCACTGCACCGTCCACATCTTCGTTGCCATTTAGCAGATTTTCAATCTCAGATTCCACCGTTGCTCTTGCTTCCGGGAACACGCTGAGCAATGCGCCTGTGTATTCCGGGGAAGAATCATGCAGCTGGTCAATGGCTGTCTGGAACTGTGGATATTTTGCAACATTGTCTTTAAACACCTGCTCGTCCTGAGCCGCTGTTGTAACAGGGAAGTAACCGGTCTGTGCATTCCAGTATGCCTGAGATTCCGGGGAAATCAGGAATTTTACAAATTCCCAGGTCGCTCTTGTCTTTTTCGGGTCATCATTGTTCAGCGCCCAAAGAGAAGCGCCTCCGATGGATACACCGCCTTCATCGCTGGATTTGATTTTCGGGAAATAAGCGGTTCCCACTTCAAACTTGCCGTTTACATCCTGCAGAATCTGCTTTAAAGAAGCGGTAGATCCTAAAGTAATTGCGGACTTTCCTGCTGAGAAATCAGCCAGTCCTGCGTCTCCGCCTTTTCCTACATTTGGTGCAAATCCCTTATCATACAGAGATTTCCAAGCGGTCAGAATATTCTTTGCACCGCCGTTTTCATCAAAAGCTACCGCTGTAGCTGCTTTTTCTCTTCCGTTTCCATTATTGGCATACTCCAGCCCCTGTTTGCCCATAAACTGCTCAAAGAACCAGCCGTAAATACTCAGAGACATCACTTCCCCTGCACCGCCGTCGGACAACAGCTTATCTCCTACCGCCTCAATGGCTTCCAGGCTGTCCGGAATCTCTGTAATACCGGCTTTCTCGAACATATCCTTGTTGTAATACATAATCGGAGTAGAAGAGTTAAACGGCATAGAATACAACTCATCATCAATGGTGTAGTAAGCTGCCAGGTTTGGTTCAATCTGAGACAAATCATAATTGTCTGCATCTACCATATTCTGCATAGGAGTAATCCAGCCGGATTCGATCATAAATCTGGTTCCGATTTCATACACCTGCACTAAATCCGCTCCCATATTTCCAATCTGCGCACTTTTTAATTTGTTCAGAGAATCGTCATATTCTCCCTGATACTGCGCGTTTACTGTAATGCCATATTCATTTTCTTCGTTAAATTTCTCTACCAATGCGTCAATCGCCTGTCCGTTGACACCGCCCATAGAATGCCAGAAAGAAATTTCTGTTCCGCTTACATCTTTTGCGTCTGCCATGGAAAATTCCTCGTCTGTACTTTCTGTTTTCTGGCTGTCGCTGCCGTCCGTTGCCGCCGGTGTCTCTTCCAGGCTTTTTCCGCTTCCGCAGCCTGCCAGAGCGCTCATGGACATTACTCCGATTAAAAGTGCCGAAATCAATTTTTTCTTCATTTACGTTTCTCCTTTTTTGCTTTTTAGCCTTTGACTGCTCCAGAGAACATGCCTCTGATAAGCTGTTTCTGTCCTACGATAAAAATAGAAATGGACGGAATAATTACAATTACCACACCTGCAATCATCAGGGTAATGGACTGGGAATCAATGCTGTTCAGCATACTGATACCAATCTGTACTGTTCTCATCTGGTCTGAACCTGTTACCAAAAGCGGCCACATATACATATTCCATGCATTAATGAACGTGTAAACCGCCATAGCTCCGATTGCCGACTTGGTAAGCGGAATCAAAATCCGCACAATGAATCTCAGATTGCCGCAGCCGTCCAGCTTGGCAGATTCATACAGGGAAATCGGAAAGGTCATATAAAACTGACGGAACAGGAAAATTCCCATTGCTGATGTCAGATAAGGTACAATCAATACAGAATACGTGTCCAGCATCCCCAGATTTCCCACCGTCAGATAGTTGGAAATAATCGTTGCCTCTCCGGGAACCATCATGGTCGCCATAACAATCATAAAGAGTACGCCCTTTCCCTTAAAGTCCAGAAAGGAAAAGGCAAATGCGGCCAGAGAACAGGTCACAATCTGACCCAGGGTAATACACCCCGCCATGATAAAAGAGTTTAAAATAAAACGAAGCAAAGGTACATTGGTCATGGCGTCTTTAAAATTGCTGAAGGTTGGATTTTGGGGAACTAAATTCAAATCCATGGTAAACAGTTCGCCGGAGGGCATAAATGCAATGCTCACCGCATATAAAAGAGGCAGCAGCACCACAAAAGCCAAAACAAAATTGGCCGTCACCCGCAGTCCTGTGCGGGCTCTGCGCTTAGCCAAAGCCTTGCTGTTCATCTGACGCTTCAATTCCAGAAGCTGTTCTTTCGATATAGAATTTTTCTGTTCCGGATGTTCCAGAACCAGATTTTCGCTCTGTATCACGAGTATTTCACTCCTTTCTTTTCTATGCGGAACATCACCAGCGTAATCAGCATTACAATGAAAAACAGGATAACAGACTGAGCCGCCGCACTTCCAAATCTGTAGTTAAAGAAAGCGTCACGGTAGATGGAATACACAATGACATTCGTGCTCTCATTTGGTCCGCCTTCTGTCAAAATTTTAATCTGTCCAAAAGACTGGAACGCCTGAATAATATTTACTACCAGAGTGTAAAACATAATCGGGGAAAGTCCCGGCAGCGTCAGTGTAAAAAATTGCTGCACACCGCTGGCACCGTCTACAGAAGCTCTTTCGTAAATGGTTTCATCAATGTTTCCAAGCCCTGCGGAAAAATACAGGAAATTAATACCGCTGTTGAGCCATGCGGTGAGAATAGCCACACAGTAAAGGGCTGTTTTAGGGTCATTCAGCCAGTTAATATCAAGCCCCAGCAGCTTATTCACAATGCCCACAGAAGGATGAAGCATAATCTGGAAAATCATGGCTGCAGAGCTGGACGCAATGGCCATAGGCAATGCATACGCCGTACTGAAAAACCGAATTCCCGGAAATGCCTTGTTGCAGAGAACTGCCGCAATCATCCCCAAAAGCATACTTCCCAGAACCACAATCACCACAAATATCAGTGTTACCTTTAAGCTGTTCCGAAAGGAAGCAGAACTGAGCAGTTCTGTATAATTGCCAAGACCCACAAACAGCTTTGCTTCTCCCATTTTGTTGGTTTTATAAAGACTCAGGTAAATGGTCTTAAAAAACGGATAAAACAGAAATACCGCAAAAACTGCCATACATGGAAGAAGATAGCCGTAAGGCGCAAGATTTATTTTCTTCTTTTTTCCCGTGTTCATGCCTGCACATCCTCCCTGTAAAATAAATTTTCTTCTGTTTCCATATCAAAAACATGGATTTTCTCTGTATCAAAGTAAAGAGTAATCTTTTCCCCTACCTGGGTCTGATTTTCCGGGCTGAGCCTTACCGCATGGGTCCTTTCCTGGGACTCATAGTAAAGAATCACCTCTGCCCCCAGCATTTCCCTGGTTACCACCGTTTCCTCCAGACCCTGGCAGTTCTGGGCAAATCCCTTCTCCACAGCCTCTTCATATTCGTAAATATCCTCCGGACGAATACCCAGAATCACTTTCTTTCCGTTTTCTTTCTGTCTTACCAGCTCTCCTCTTTCTCCGTCCAGATAAACCTTTTTGCCCAGTTCACTTCCTCCGGGGTACAGCACCGTTCTGCCGTCTTCCACAGACACCCAGGCCTCCAAAAAATTCATGGAAGGAGATCCGATAAAGCCTGCCACAAAAAGATTTGATGGAGAATTGTACACATTCTGAGGGGTATCTGCCTGCTGCACCACACCGTCCTTCATAACCACAATTCTGCTGCCCAGAGTCATGGCTTCCGTCTGGTCGTGGGTTACATAGACTACTGTAGTTTCCAGTTCTTTGTGCAGCTTAGCCAGTTCAATACGCATCTGCGCCCTTAACTTGGCATCCAGATTAGACAGGGGTTCATCCATGAGAAAAGCTTTTGGTTTTCGGATAATGGCACTTCCGATTGCCACCCTCTGCTTCTGTCCCCCGGAGAGCGCCGCCGGCCTTCTGTCCAGCAAATGCTCGATTTCTAATGTTTTCGCCACCTTATGTACCTTTTCATCAATTTCCTTTTTCGGTATTTTCCTGATTTTCAAGGCATAAGCCAGATTTCCATAAACCGTCATATTGGGATACAGGGCATAATTCTGAAAAACCATGGAAAGCCCCCGCTCTCCGGGCTCATAATAATTGCACAGTTCCCCGTCTATCCATAACTCTCCGTCGCTGATTTCCTCCAGTCCCGCAATCATACGCAGCGTAGTGGATTTCCCACAACCCGAAGGACCTACGAAGATTACAAATTCTTTATCCTGTATTTCCAGGTTAAAATCTTTTACGGCATAATGTGCACCGTCATACATCTTGCAGACATTCTTTAATGCAATTCCCGACACCGATTTCTTCCTCCCTTAAAACTCCATTACAATTTCTCATATTTTACTTCTTTAACGCTAAGTCCGGGTTTTAGTTTAACGGGAATACGTCTTGGAAACTACCACAGTTTTCAAAAATCATGGTAAAATTTTTGTAAGACAGCGCAGTAAAATAAAAAAATCCCTGACAGCCGGACGTATTCTTTCTACGTCATACTGTCAGGGATTCCCTGTTTTTCTTTTATACTTCTACAATGTTCTGCAGCCAGACACCTTTTTTCACCAAAATAAATCCAATAAAGCACTTCACGATATCTGCAAGCTGTACAGCAATAAAAATATACACCACATACAAATTTGTAAAATGTCCCAGCAAATACGCAATAGGTACACTTACACAACATATAAACACGCTGTCAAAGAAAAAGGTAACTATCGTCTTCCCTCCGGAACGCAGGGTAAAATAAGCGGCATGCAAAAAGGCATTCTGCGGCATAAACACGGCTGTCACCATAATAAAATATTTCGCAAATTCCCTGGACTGGGCATTGGTATTGTAAAGCTGTGGAAACAGCGGTGCAATGGCCAGCATGACCAGAGCTATAAGAGTACAGCAGGCTACAGAAAAGGCTATCATCTTTCTGTCTGTGTCCTTTGCCTCTTCCATTTTGCCTGCCCCCAGAAGCTGTCCCACCACAATAGCCACAGAATCTCCCAGAGCAATAAATACCACATTAAACAAATTAGAAATCGTATTGGAAATGTTCATTCCGGCAACTACGTTCATGCCTCTGACAGAATAACACTGCAAAAGAATAGCCATGCCCGCCGCCCAAAGAGTCTCGTTCAGCAGCAGCGGCGTTCCCTTTATCAGAATCCTTTTCACCAGATATCCCGGTATCTTTGCAGTCTTATACAGACCTGAAATATAGGTATTGATTTCCCTGTGCCTGTGTGTCCAGCCCACTACAATAAAAGCCTCCACATAGCGGGACATCACGGTTGCAACTGCGGCTCCCGCCACACCCAGCTTTGGAAATCCGAATTTACCGTAAATCAGAAAATAATTAAATACCAGATTCACTATCACAGCCACAATACCTGCCTTCATAGGTGTAACAGTTCTTCCGCACTCTCTCAGTGTACTGGCATAAACCTGCACCAGCATAAACGGCGGCAGACCTATGAGCATAATTCTCAGATATTCTTTTCCATAGCGCAGTGCGGCAGCCACATCTCCTCCGTCCTGATTTCCGTTTAAATACATCTGAATGAGCGATTCCCCAAAAGTAAGAAACAGCAGAATCGTAATTCCCGTCAGAATTACTCCCATGTAAAGTTTAAACCGCATGGTATTTGCCACGCCTTCATCATCCTTCTGCCCGAAAAACTGTGCTGTAAAAATCCCCGCACCGGAAACCCCTCCGAAAATGCACAGATTATATACAAAAATCAACTGGTTGACAATGGCCACACCGGTCATCTGCTCTGTCCCGACCTGACCCACCATAATGTTGTCCAGAAGACTTACAAAATTCGTAATACCATTCTGAATCATAATCGGTACGGCTATGAGCAGCACCATCTTATAAAAACTTTTGTCTCCTATCAGCTTTTGTCTCCATGTACTTTTCATCACAATCCCCCTCTTTTGTCTGTTTCATGGTCGTAAGAGACATTATACCCCATGTCTCCGGCTGGATTCAAGACATTCCCACATTTCCACTGTTTTTAACCGCAAAAAAAGAAGAGACTGTGTTCTGCACACAAACCTCTTCTTTTTCGTCATTTTTACTCTTCCTATTTTGTAAAGTTAAAAATGCTGTGGTAATATTTATCTTCTTTGTCATTCAGTCCAAAAGGTGCAATCAAGGACTGTCTCATACAATAATCATGAAATTTCTGTTTAAAACTCTTCTTTCCCTCTGTTTTATTTTCTTTTGCTGCCATATAGCATTGCCTCTTTTCTTTTTCTTTGCATATTTAAAAGTTTCTCTTTACGATTCCTAATCATAGCACCTTTAAATCCCCAAAACAATACCCTTGGCAGCACTTCTCCCTTTTGACTTTTCGCACTTCAACGCGCTAATATAGTCAAAATTATTTTTGCATTTTCTCCGTTGTTTTTCGTTCACTTTTTATGCAAATTTCTCAACACTCCTCTTTTGTTTTATTTAGATAAAGAGCAGTTTGAATCTTGCAAAATTTCCGCTATGACCTCTTCCGGTTCTTCTAAATCCTCTGCGATTTCTGCCGTAGTTTTTCCTTTCTGTATCTTCTTCTGTATCAGTTTACAGAGCAACTCTCGCTTTCCTTCCTTCTTTCCTTCCTCCCAGGCTTCTTCCATCTCCTGCCTCATATGCTTTTCCTGGTCATACTCAAATATACTCATGCTCTTCGCCTCCACTCGATTCTTCTCCAGAAATTCTTTCAGTATCCCTTCCTTTATACACTCTTCTATGGCTCTCTCTACTGCCTCGGCCAGTTCCATTTCCTCCGCGTGTTTCCTCACTCTCGCCGTATATTCCGCGTATTCCCACAAGGTATGACTCATTTTCATCAGCTCTTTGTTGTGCCCGCTGTTTACATTCAGCATAACTGCTTTCAGCTCCAGACTGTATTCTTCTTTTATAGTATACAAATCAGACAGTCTTAAGATTTTCCTGTCCGGCTGTTCCTCCAGACCATTGTAAAACACTATAAAACGCGGCGGCGGCGCCGTGACAAAAGAATTTGCTGAACATATCGGCGCTGACGCTTACACAGAATCCGCTGTCGACGCGGCAGAACTGGCAAAAACCTTTATTGTCTGAGGAAAGGGGGAGAATTTTACTTTGCAGCTTACCTCTATTTTACTATATCAAAATTTGAAGGAACAATTTCACATTGCTGACTATCGGCTTTTATCCAAAAACCAACCCCTTGCCCGTCCCTTTTTCTTTGAGGCAGACAAGGGGTTTAAAATAACCATATTTATCTCACAGACGCTATTTTAGACCTGGATGTTTTTTCATCCATACCAGAGGATGCCGTGCTGATTATCTGCCAGAAAGATGAGACCTCCCATCTCCCGGAGGGTCGTTTTTCCTGTCTGCTGCTGTCCTGCCATACTTCAGTTATTCATGTATTTAACTGTATCCAGTCTATTTTTGATTACTATGAAGAATGGGAAGGGCAATTGGTATCCATTTGTCATCAGAATGGTTCCTTGTCCGATTTACTGGAAATCTCCCAGCCCGTATTTAAAAATCCCCTGTGCATTATGAATATGGATTTTTCTCTGGTGGCCCACCGGGGACTTTCCCAGCTTCCCGAAGAACAGCAGATATTTGAAAATCATACGCTCCGTCTGGATTATATTCACGCATTGATTCAGGACGAAAATTTTCATCTGGAGGACGCTTCTCCAAAGCCTTTCCTCTTTCCGGCCTATCTTACCGGACACCGTTCTCTGAACATCCGCCTGTTTCTGGATGAAAAACCGGCATACCAGCTCTCCATTCTCGAAAACGGAACGCCTCTCACAGATGCAGACTGGTATCTGGTTACCATTCTGGCTCATCACGCAGAGTACATTCTGCACCGTATGCAGTCAGAATCCTCTTCCCGCAGTACGACTCTGCAATCTATTTTTCAGAGCGTTTTATCGGACCGCACTGCCGATTACATGGGTATCAGCCATCTGCTCACCAATGTGGGCTGGCTGGCAGAGCATACCTATCTGTGCTCCGTCATTCAGACAGAAGGGCCGTCTTCCCTGAACGGGAATACCATATGCCAGTATATCAAAAATAAATTTCCCGCTTCCTGCAGTCTTGTTTTCAAGGAATATGTGGTAAGCTTCTATAACGAAACACTATTAAAAATGGAAGCGGAAGACATTTTCCGGGGACTTGTATATTTTATCCGGGACAGTATGTTAAAAGCCGGATACAGCCGTTCCATGTGCGGGCACATGAATCTGCGCAGGCAGTATCTGCAGGGTCTCACCGCCCTGACTCTGGGGCTGGAAATCCGTCCCCAGCTCTGGATTCATCATTTTAACCAGATTGCCCTGCCTTATATTCTCCGGCAGTCCGTAAAAACTTTTCCCGGCCATATGCTCTGTTACGAGAAATTACTGGATTTACAAAAATCCGACAAACTGCAGAATACGGAATACATGAAAACTCTGCGTGTCTATCTGGAACACAATCTGAATACTGTTCAAAGCGCCAAGGCTCTCTTTATCCACCGGAGTACCTTTCTGTACCGTCTGGAGCGAATTAAAAGTATTCTGGAAACGGATTTGGAAGACCCGGACGAACTGTTTTATCTGAATCTGTCCTTCCGCCTTCTGGATAATGAGGAAATGTAGGGTTTCCTACACAGTGTCGCAATACTAAAAGGATTTTACCTTATTTATACGGATTTACAGACTGCCGCCTTTCCTGTTATCATAAGGTCAGGCAAGAAGGAGCTGGTCCACCAACAGCCCTTTATGAGATTATACGGGTACAGTTCATGTACCCGGTCACAAGGAGGTATTGCGTATGCTCACAAAAAGGCAAAACTTATTAGAAACCGTCCGGGGCGGGAAACCGGACCGTTATGTAAATCAGTATGAAGCACTGGCTATGCTTATGAATAATCCTTATACGGTAAATAACCCGGCACCGGAATATGGGAAAGGTCCTGTGAAAAATGCCTGGGGTGTAACCAATGTATGGCCGGAAGGTACGCCGGGTGGTTTCCCTATTCACGATGAGGAACACATCGTATGCAAGGATATTACAGACTGGAAAAATTATGTACACGCACCGCGGCTGGATTATTCTGATGCTGAATGGGAACCTTATATCAAAGCTGCAGAGGAAATTGACCGAAAAGAATATTTTGTTACTCAGTTCATAGCACCTGGTATTTTTGAGCAGTGTCATCATCTGCAGGAAATCCAGAACTGTCTGATGAATTTTTATGAGGAACCGGAAGCTACCCAGGAGCTCATTGACTACCTCACGGAATGGGAACTGCAGTATGCGGAAAACATCTGCAGATACATAAAGCCAGACGCCATTTTTCATCATGATGACTGGGGCAGCCAGACTTCAACCTTTATTTCTCCTGCCATGTTTGAGGAATTTATTCTGCCTTCTTACAAAAAGATTTACGGCTATTATAAATCTCATGGAGTAGAACTGATTATCCACCACAGTGATTCTTACGCTGCAACACTGGTTCCATACATGATTGATATGGGGATTGATATCTGGCAGGGAACTATGAGTTCCAACAACATTCCGGAACTGATTGAAAAATACGGAGGTCAGATAACTTTTATGGGCGGTATTGACAGTGCCTCCATCGACAGACCCGACTGGACGCCGGAACTGGTAGATAAAGAAGTTCGCAGGGTCTGCCAGGAAAACGGTACAAAATACTTTATTCCATGTCTGACCCAGGGACTTGGTATCAGTACCTTCCCAGGTGTCTATGAAGCTACAAGTGAAGTGATTGAAAAAATAAGCAAAGAAATTTTCTAGGACAACGATTTTTATAAACATAGAAAAGGCCGCCGCTTTCCTACGACAGCCTTTTCTATGTTTTCACCTTTTTCTCTAAATCCGGCTCACTCCATCATCCTCATACAATTCATAGGACGCCCCTTCGTATCCCACATACTGAATACTGTCTTCCCGAATCCGGCTGACGCTTTCTGCCACATCAGCCACAGGAATGCATTTTCCTTTGCGGATAAACAGCGGTACTTCGTTCAGCGCCACTTCTACATAGTGATGTCCTTTTTCCAGTATCTCTTCATGGATGCTGCCGTCCGGCATGAATTTCACGAACATCATTTCTTCCGGCAGATAGACACAGCGTCCGTCTGCATTCTGCGTGTAAACAGGTGCAATCATGATTTCATTTCCCAGCATCAACTGGTCTTCCACAGTCCGCGCCCGTGTATCTTCCGGATACACAAAGGCCAGCGGCTTAAAGTACATATCATCCTGCAGCGCAGCTTTCATGTACTCACTGTACAGATATGGCACCAGACGATAGCGCACACCAATTACATGGCGGAAATCTTCTGCACTTCCAAAGCGGTAGCTTTCCTGCTCTCTGGTTCCCAGGGCAGAATGGTTTCGCATAAGAGGTGTAAATACTCCAAGGGCTGTCCAGCGCAGCACTAAATCCGCTGTGGCGTCTGCCCCAAATCCGCCTAAGTCCGCACCTGCATACAGGAAACCGCACATATTTAAGGAGGGCATCATTTTCAGATTCAGAAGCAGATGAGACCACCAGGATTTGTTGTCTCCTGTCCAGATACCGCCATAGCGGTGCATACCAATGTAAGAAGCTCTGGAAAACATGAGAATTCTCTTATCCGGCGCAATTTTCTCAAAGGCCTCTCCTGCTGCACGGGTCATGTTATAGCCAAAAAGATTGTGCACCTTATCATGACGGACTCTCTCTCCCTTTACCTTGTGATAAAAGCTGCGATAGTCCTCCGGGTCATTGCTCAAGTGCTGCAGTTTCTCGGTAATGCCGTAAGTGCCGCGGCTCTTGTCCTCTGCATAAGCGTCTACCATGTCCCGAAGTTCTTTTTCACCCTTTTCAGAGTAGAAAATTGCCGGCTCATTCATGTCATTCCAAAAGCCTTCGATTCCCTGAGAAGTCAGAATTTCATATTTACTGCCAAACCACTCTCTTGCCTCTGGATTCAGCACATCCGGAAAATGGGTCCAGCCCGGCCATACGGCTCCTACAAATTCTTTGCCGTCTTCCTGCTTACAGAAATACCCCTTGGCTTTTCCCTCTTCGTAGATATCATATCCATCCTCAATTTTTACCCCGGCATCAATAATGGGAATCAAATGGATGTCCTGGGCTTTCATTTCATCCACAAATGCCTTGAAGTCCGGGAAATTCTCTTTATTTACTGTAAAGTCTTTGAAGGATTCCATGTAGTCAATATCCATGTACAGCATATCCATAGGAATGTGATTTTCTCTGTATTGTCTCACCACTTCACGGAAATCCTCTGCTGTCTTATAGCCCCAGCGGCTCTGTCCGAAACCAAAAGCAAATTTCGGAGGAATATAGCTTCGTCCGATGATTTTACGGAACTGTTTCACAATATCGTAGGCAGAAGTTCCTTCTATGATATAAAGGTACAAATCCGCATCTTCACAGGTGATATCCAGACGGTTCTGCTGTGTATAGCCAATGTCAAAAGTCAAAGCAGACGGGTAATCCACAAACATACCAAAGGTTTCTTCCCCGGATACGATAATAAAATTGTGCGCGCCGTACAGAGACTTTTTGTCTTCTGTGTGCTCCGGGTCATCGGTACAGTTACTTATGTAAACAAAACCACGCTTATTGATGCCTCTGTTCGCCTCTCCCAGCCCATACACCATGTCCTTTTCCTGCATTTCGTAAGTAAACCGAAATCCTTTTTCCAGATTAATGTTTCCGTACTTCGGCATTCCTTCCGCACAGGGAATGTCCCGCACAACCGCCTCTGTTTCAAAAGGCTTTCCAAACTTGTATTTCTGAATCATTGTCCTTCTCCTTTACATAAACCATTGATGATAAGGTCATTTTAGCATTTTGCCTAGGATGGCTCAATAGGTGTTTTTTCTCATTTTAATGTAAAATTTCTTACTATTTTTAGCGGACACAAAACCTTTCGCCTATAGAAAAGGGACTACCACACGAATATTCGTACGATAGTCCCCGCTTTTCCTATAATAAATTTAGCTCTATTCTTCTTCCGCAGCCTCTTCAGAAACTTCACTGCTTTCTGTCTCTTCCGGTTCACTCATACCGATTCTCGGCTTCGTTTCCAGAATTCTCATGAATTCTTCTCCGGTAATGGTTTCGTGCTCATACAGGAATTTCGCCAGTTCATGGAGTTTCGCAATGTTATCTTCCAGTATCTTATAGGCCTTATCATGCTGTTTTTTAACCAGTTCCACAACTTTCTTGTCAATCAAAGTCTGTGTCTCAAAGGAGCAGGCCAGGGCACTGTCACCGCCCAGATACTGATTGGACATGCTCTCCATAGCCACCATATCAAATTCATCGCTCATACCGAAGCGGGTAATCATGCCTCTGGCAATCTTGGTTGCCTGCTCAATATCATTTGACGCACCTGTGGTTACGGAGTGGAAGATAAGCTCTTCTGCCGCCCTTCCGCCTGTAAAGGTTGCAATCTTATTCTCCAGTTCCTCTTTGGACATCAGGAAGTGCTCACCTTCATCCACCTGCATGGTGTAGCCGAGAGCGCCTGACGTTCTGGGAATAATGGTAATCTTGTGTACCGGGGCGGAATTGGTCTGCAAAGCGGCTACCAGCGCATGGCCCACTTCGTGATAGGAAACAATCAGCTTTTCCTTCTCAGACAGCACACGGCTCTTTTTCTGATAACCGGCAATTACCACTTCGATACTCTCTTCCATATCCGCCTGTGTGGCAAATTTTCTTCTGTCACGAACAGCCCGAAGCGCCGCTTCATTGACAATATTGGCCAGCTCTGCGCCGGAAGCGCCGGAAGCTGCCTTTGCAATTTCGTGGAAGTTTACATTATCGGAAATCTTAATTTTTCTTGCATGTACCTTCAGGATTTCTTCTCTTCCCTTTAAGTCCGGAAGTTCCACCGGAATTCTCCGGTCAAAACGGCCGGGACGAAGCAGGGCCGCATCCAGGGAATCCGGCCGGTTGGTCGCAGCCAGAATCACAACACCCTTAGATCCGTCGAATCCGTCCATCTCGGTCAGAAGCTGGTTCAGGGTCTGCTCTCTCTCGTCATTACCGCCCATGGCGCTGCCGTCACGCTTTTTACCAATGGTATCAATCTCGTCAATGAACACAATACAGGGGGCTTTTTCGTTGGCCTGCTTAAACAAATCTCTTACCTTGGCAGCGCCCATACCCACAAACATCTCCACAAATTCAGAACCGGAAATGGAGAAAAACGGCACATTGGCTTCTCCTGCAACGGCTTTTGCCAGAAGAGTTTTACCGGTTCCCGGAGGGCCTACAAGAAGTGCGCCCTTCGGCATAGAAGCGCCGATTTCTCTGTATTTTTCAGGGTTGTGAAGGTAATCCACGATTTCGGTCAGAAGTTCTTTCGCCTCATCCTCTCCCGCTACGTCTGAAAATTTAATTCCCGTAGAGGATTTCACATAAATCTTGGCATTGCTCTTTCCGAATGTCATAGCGCCCGGACCTCCGGCGCCTCCCATACCTTTCATCATCCGTTTCATAAACCAGCCGCCTACAAACCAGATAAATACAAAAGGAAGTACCCAGGAAATCAAAAAACTCACAAGAGGATTGGCTCTGTTCGGTATCTCAGAGGAGAACTTTACGCCCGCCTCCTGCAGACGTTCTACCTCCTGTCCGTCCGCAATACGTCCGGTCTTGCAAATCTGCTCTTTTCCGTTCTTGTCTTCACTCTCCAGGGAATAATAAATTGTATCGGATTCCAGATTTACTTCTTTGATTTTTCCATCATCCAAATCTTCCAGAAATTTATCATAGGATACCTGTTTAATACTTTTCTCCGCTATGGCCGGGGTAATAAATAAATTAATGACCATCAAAGCCACCAGAATAATCGCATACCAGAACAGCAGCGGTTTCTTCGGCGGCTGGGGTTTCTTTTTTTCTTCAACGTCCATTTCTATCTCCTCCGTTTCAGCACATGGCAGACACAAAAATCTGCTGTGCTATTCTTGTTATATCAACTATACGTCTTTCAAAGATAATATGCAATGAAGAAAACATGTTTATTCTATAAAAAAAGAATAAACCGCTTATTTATCGTCTCCGGTCAGCTTAATCACGGCTTCCATCTCCTCCGGATCCATGTCCAGAAAGGCCGCCAGTTCTTCCACACTGTATTTCACATTTTCGTCTTCTGTCAGTTCTTTCACCCTTGTTTCCAGATTCCGTACCTTTTCCACCAGAATATTGTCCTCTTTTTTCTGCTGTGTCTGGTCTTCAATAAAAAGGCGCATGGTACTTCTGGCCTCTTCCAGAAGCCACTCGGCAAGATTTTCCTGTTCTTCTGCGCTTTTGACAGCCATAAGAAGCCCCATGTTGCCCTCCTGCAGCAAGTCTCCGAAAAAGATTTCCCGACAGTTCAATTCCTTTGCCGCCTGAATCAAATCCTCCTGCAGACAGCGCAGCAGTTCTTCTGCTTCATAGTCTCCGCCTGCTTTCAGCGCCTTTAAAACAGCTTCTTTTTCCGCCTGACCCGGAAGTACAAAGCCCTCCAGGTACTCCTCCAGAAAGGCTTCTTCCTCCGGGGTAAGCGCCAGAATTTCCGCCGGAACATCTGCCTCTGCTTCTTTAGAACGGCTTTTGCTGTATCCCTCCACATAGATTCCCTGGACTTCGAGAAAATCATACACTTTCTGCAGTTTCTCCTTATCCATGCCCGGTTCGTCAAAAAACTGCTCTACCAACTCTGTGTGAACCTTTTTTCCATTCTGCATGGCTAAGGTCTGTATATCCTTTAATTTCTCCTGAAACTGATTAATATCCATAGCTGCCTCCTTCTTGTTCTCTATACTATAAAGGTAGCTTAACACAAACCGTTCCGTCTGAAAAGCAGGGATTACATTTTCGTGATTCTGTCAATGGCTTCCAGTGTATTTTCATAGGTACCAAAAGCGCTGAGACGGAAATATCCCTCTCCATGGGCTCCGAATCCGCTTCCCGGCGTGCCTACCACATTTGCCGTCTTTAAAAGCTGGTCGAAAAAGTCCCATGAAGTGGTATTTCCCGGTGTTTTCAGCCATACATAAGGGGCATTGACACCGCCGGATACGGTGTAACCCGCTTTTTTCAGGCCATTGTAAATGGTATGTGCATTCCGCATGTAATAAGCCACCTGCTCTTTCACCTGGGCTTTTCCTTCTTCTGTATACACGGCTGCCCCTGCTTTCTGTACAATATAAGGCGCGCCGTTATACTTCGTGCCATGACGTCTTGCCCACAGAGCATTCAGAGAAACCTCCCCGGACTTCAATTCTTTCGGAACAACCGTGTATCCCAGACGCACCCCTGTAAATCCCGCATTCTTGGAAAAGCTGCGAAGTTCTATGGCACAGGTCTGTGCGCCTTCACATTCGTAAATGCTGTGAGGCACTTCTTCCTGGGTAATGTAAGCCTCATAAGCCGCGTCATAGATAATGAGAATTCCGTTTCTGTTGGCATAGTCTACCCATTCCTGCAGCTGTGCTTTTGTTACTGCAGCGCCTGTAGGATTGTTTGGAAAACAGAGATAAAGAACATCCGGCGTTTCCTTTGGAAATTCCGGCACAAAACCGTTTTGGGCTGTACAGGGCATGTAAATCATACCGTCAAAATTCTGCGTCTTGGGATTGTAGCCGCCTGTGCGCCCTGCCATCACGTTGGTGTCCACATACACCGGATACACAGGATCGCAGACAGCGATTTTGTTGTTCAAAGCAAGGATTTCCTGAATATTTCCGGAATCGCACTTGGCGCCGTCTGACACAAAGATTTCATCTGCGTCAATTCGGCATCCTCTGTCCTGAAAATCATTTTTGGCAATGGCTTCTCTTAAAAACCCATATCCCTTATCCGGGGCATAACCGTGAAAGGTCTCCCCGTGAGCCATTTCCTCCACCGCACTGTGCAGAGCCTGAATAATGACCGGCGCTAAAGGCTGCGTCACGTCTCCGATTCCCAGCCGGATAATCTCTTTTTCCGGATTTTCCTGCTGATATGCCGCAATTTTCTTCGCAATGTCGGAAAACAGATAGCTTCCCGGCAGTTTCAGGTAATTTTCATTTATCGTAAACATTTCACATTCTCCTTTAACATTCGTCATAAATCAGTGTCAATACCATCTGGGCCGTTTCCACCATATTTGTACCGCTGTCCATACTGCATTTCTGAATATAGCGGAAAGCCTCCTCCTCGGAAAGATGATTTCTCTCCATCAAAAGCAGTTTGGCATTTTTAATATAATTCTCTTCCCTCTCTGACCGTTTCTTCGGCTTCTTCTTTGCTTTCTTGTATCTTTTCTCTGCCTGACCTGCCATCAGTTCCACTGTGTTGACCAGGTCGTAAATTTTCACAGGCGTGGTAATGGCCATAATACCGCTGCCCGCCGCACTTACCGTAGTGGCCGATCCTATCAGCAGCATTTCGAAATAATCCGGGATGCACTGTGCAAGCTGGGAATAATGCATATCCGGCAGTTTGTAGCTGCTGATAACCAGTCCCCTCTGATGTCTGTTTGCTTCAATCAAAGCTGCGGAAGCGGTATTGCAGGATACAATATTTTCAAATCCGTGGTCGGTGAGGATTCTGCGTATCCGCTTTGCATCTTCAATTTTTGGTAATGCCACAATGATGATGCTCATATACTGCTCCCTGCCTTTTCTCCTTCTGCTTATATCTGGTATAAATACTGCTCCAGCTCCCAATCGGAAACCTGTTTCATGTAGCTTTTCCACTCCTTTTTCTTCGCTTTCTTATAATGCTCAAAAAAGGCGGTTCCAAGTATTTCTTTCAGCCACACATCTTTTTCCAGTTCATATAAAGCATCGCTTAAATTTTCCGGCAGGGAGTCAATTCCCTGACTGTTTTTCTCTTCCTCAGACATGCTGCGAATACTTTTTGTCAGTTCCTCCGGTATCTCCAGATTCCGCTCAATCCCATCAATCCCTGCGGCCAGGCAAAGGGCAAAGACCAGATATGGGTTTGCGGAAGGATCCGGGCTCCTCAGCTCGATTTCTTTCTCTCTCTGCCGTCTGGACGGCACCTTGATAAGGGCAGTTCTCTGTCCTGAAGACCAGGTAATCTCCGAAGGCGCCTCAAATCCCGGCACCAGACGTTTGTAAGAATTCACCAGCGGATTGAAAATTGCCGTCATGCCCTTGATGTGCTCCAGAATTCCCGCAATAAAAGCATAGGCTTCACGGCTGAGTCCCAGAATGTCGTTTTCGTCTTCAAAAATATTCTTCCCGTCCTTATACAAAACCATGTTGATGTGCATACCGGAACCATTGACCTCTTCTTTCGGCTTTGGCATAAAGGTAGCGTGAAGCCCGTGGCGCTTGGAAATGGTTCGCACCGCTACTTTAAAGGTCATCAGCTTGTCCGCGGTTTCCTGCACATCTGACATGGTAAAGTCAATTTCCTGCTGTCCGGGCGCAATCTCATGGTGGGAAGATTCCACATCATATCCCATTTCCTCCAGGGTAAGCACAATATCTCTTCTGGCATTTTCGCCCAAATCCACAGGACTCAAATCCATATAGCCCGCCTGCTCATGGGTGACTGTGGTGGGCATGCCGTTATCATCCGTGTGAAACAGGAAAAATTCACACTCGGGATTTACCATAAACGTATATCCCTTTTCCTTTGCTTTCCTTACGGTTTCCTGCAGAATATATCTGGGACTTTCTCTGTAAGGCGTGCCGTCCGCCTTATAAATATCGCAGATAAATCTTGCCACCTTCCCCTGCTGAGGACGCCAGGGCAGAATACAGAACGTATTCAAATCCGGATGTAAATACATGTCCTCCTCTTCGTTTCGATAAAAACCCTCCATGGAAGACGCGTCTATGACGCACTGGTTGTCCATGGCCTTTTCCAGCTTACTGAACGGAACCGCAATATTCTTCATGGTTCCGAACATATCGGTGAACTGGAGACGGATAAATTCCACATCCTCCTCTTCTGCCATCTGCAGAATATCTTCTCTGGTATACTTTTCCATAGTTTTTGCTCCTTTTACAAAAAGGGCGCACTTATTCAAATCTCTGAATAAGAACGCCCTTGTCCTTTATGGGTGGTATTATAGCAGTCCACATTTTAAATGTCAATGATTTTCCGTATCTGTGCAAACAAGTCTTCTATATGCTGTGCACCGTTTCCCAGAATCCGGACCGCCAAATCCATATCCGAAATCCGCGTCACACCGCCCTGAGTCTTTTCGTCCTCCTCCAGAAGTTCCCGGATTTTCTCCACTTTCTCTGACGTATTTTCCGTTCCGAACACCAAAAAACTGCCCATATGGGAAAAACCTTCATACATGCCAAGTCCTGGCAAGTCCATGGTTTTAGGTTCAAAGAAACAGTTGTCCCTGTAAATCAGTTTCCCCTGTCGCCTTACATGAACCAGATTATGATAAAAACGGTATTCAAATTTTTCTCCTCTGGCAGCCCGTCCGCAGGACAGCACCTCCTGATACAGGAAAAGGGAACTTTCGTCTTCAAGCTCCGCCTCCAAAGTGCTGCGAAAGGCAGATTGTGCAAAGGGAATCACCGGCTGGGAACCGTAGTCCATGATACCGCCGTGCGCTACCCGAATACGGGCATTTCTCCTGGCGCTGCCCTGGGTCATCTTGTGGATTTTTTCATAAGCCTGGGCGGAAAACCGCAGTCTGCCGCCCTCCTTTACCTCTATGTCAAATTCCTGGGTATCCCCTTCCATAATGCCTGCTGAGGCGGATAAAAGCATGACATGCATAAAGTCTCCTGCTTCGTAAAAGGGGCTCATAATCTTAAAAGGCGCTGTAAACGACACCTGTTCCAGTACGGTTTTTCCCTCTTTTTTCCCTGCCCTCAGGGTGCAAAGAGAAGTTCTTCCGAATTGATTTTCCATACTTAACATCCTTCCAGAAGTACGTTTTTCTGTATCCATTCCACAACCTTATCCGTGCCCTCTTCGCCCCGGATGTTGGTAAAGAGGAAAGGTCTGTCTTTCCGCATTTTTTTGGAATCCCGTTCCATGACTTCCAGACTGGCTCCTACATAGGGCGCTAAATCGGTCTTGTTAATCACAAGCAGGTCAGAACGAACAATGCCAGGACCGCCTTTTCTCGGAATCTTGTCCCCCTCTGCCACATCAATGACGAAAATAGTAGCGTCTACCAGTTCCGGACTGAAGGTAGCAGACAGGTTATCTCCGCCGCTTTCTATAAACAACAGCTCCATATCCGGGAAACGCTCCAGCATCTCATCTACTGCTTCCAGATTCATGGAAGCATCTTCCCGAATAGCCGTGTGTGGGCAGCCGCCGGTTTCCACACCGATAATGCGCTCTCTTGGAAGCACACTGTTTTTGCAGAGAAATTCCGCATCTTCTTTTGTATAAATATCATTGGTAATGACTCCAATACTGTACTGTCCTGCCATTTTTCTTGTCAGACATTCAATTAACGCCGTTTTGCCGGAACCCACCGGCCCGGCAACACCTATTTTCACATAAGACATGTTTTGTCCCCTTTCCTCTATTATTATGACATATAAATTCTGGAATACAGCCCTTCATGCTGCATACACCGAATGTCAAATCCGGGAGCGCCTGCCCCCAGAAGTTCTGTTGGAAGTTCCTTCACCTGTTCCAAAAGGCGGCTCATTTCCTCTGTACAGGACACCAGAATCTGCTGTCCCGTGGTCTGGCTTAAAGGTATGCTTTTTACACAGTTTGTCACCATGGCAGACGTTTGGGCATAGAGAAAATGTTCCAGGCAGTCTTCCAGGGAAATGCCAATGCTGCTGCAGAAAATTCCGTAAGCTATGACATGATGTACGCTGCCGTTCTTTTTTTTCTCCAGATAGCGGAGAAAGACCGGTGTCTCATAGACAATTCCACAGTTTTTCAGTGTCTTTGCAAACCGGGAGCCCATCTTTTTGGACGCCTCCCGGATTTCTGACGGCACTTTTCCCGCCTCCAGCACTTCTTCCAGCTCCTGTAAGCCTTCCATATCCTGTGCCTGCCCCCGTTCCCAGGCCAGACGGCAGAAGAAAAGTTCGTTGTACAGAAGATTCTGTGTCAGTTTGTTTCTGATATAGGATTCTGCCTCTGCTGCATTGGTGACAAGTTCTTTCTGAATATAAGTTTCCAGTCCATAGGAATGGGAATATCCCCCTATGGGAAACAGGGCGTCATTCACCTGCAGCAGCAGAAATTTACTCTTTTTATCCATGCGCTCTCCCTTTTCCAGTTTTTAATGTGTATGGGAATGGATGGAGGCGGAGATTCTTTTGTCAAAATCCAGCACCTGCTCTTTTACTTCTGCCTTTACGCCGTGGATTTTTTCCAGCATTTCCAATACCGGCTGTGTGTAAGGAGTGAGGAAAGTCTGTTCCTCCTCTCCCCACAGAAGTACGGCGTGACGGTTTCCGATTTCGTAGCAGACCTTGGCAGCCATTTTTTCATGGCCTTTGGTAAGCTTTACCTCAATGACTTTACAGGGCAGAATTTCCGCCGCCAGAACTTCATCTCCCTCCTGCCAGAGAATATCTCCCGTGCGGATTCCTTTCGTCAGCACAGAATCGTCCAGACGAATACCCACTTCTTTTCCCGCTCTGCTGACCTTCTTGTGAATTCTTTTAAAGGCTTCATCCCATTCAAATTCCACATAATCTATCTTTTTTCCTGTTGTATCAATATCTTTTAGATTTCCCCAAATGTTTTCACACAGCATGTTTTCTCTCTCCTACCACCAGTTTAATAACAGCATTACGCCCGGAATCCAGGCCGTTACCACACCTTCAAACACCTGCAGGCAAGGCACAAATTTTCCCAGCTTCTTTCCCATAATATCCTCTACAAAAGCCGTTCCCCAGAGAATGGCCCACAGATACCAGATAGCTGCCCATCTCCAGTCCGGGGAAATATTCCATGCGGGAATTCCCACAAAGCCTTCCATGGTTCCGAAAATCACAGCATTGACTGCCACGAAGGAAGAAAACCAGGCAAACGGACGGGTGTCCAGATGAAACAGATTGTTGGCAGCTACAAACAAGTAGGTAAAGCCAAAGAGAAGCCCGGTACCTGCTGCATAATAATTTCCCTGAGCCAGGTTGACGAAGTTAATAAACAGGGAGAGACCGCCTGTGAGAATATTCATCACAGACGCTGCTTTCCCGTCTATGCGGCAAAGACCGCAGATACCGTTGTTAATTAGTACAATTCCTACAAAAAGCAGACAAACTCCTAACATATTCCCTCTCCTCTTTTAGAATAAACTGTAAAGCTGTGTCAGCGGAAGACTCTTAGCCGGTTTGGAAGTAATCGAAACGCCGTCTGCCTTTACCTCATAGGTTTCCGGGTCCACCGTAATTTCCGGTGTGGCGCTGTTGAATTTCATATCCTTTTTGCCGATATTTCTGCAGTTTTCTACCGGAAGCACCATTTTTTCCAGTCCGTATTTTTCCTTTACGCCGCCTTCTGCTGCCGCTTTGGATACAAAAGTAATGCTGGTTTTGTATTTTGCCTTTCCCTGGGCTCCGAACATCGGACGGTAGATAACAGGCTGTGTAGTCGGGATGGAAGCGTTGGCGTCACCCATTTTGGAAGCCACAATCATGCCGCCTTTTAAAATCATTTCCGGCTTCACACCAAAGAAAGCGGGATTCCACAGTACCAGGTCTGCAAATTTGCCCTCTTCCACAGAACCTACATAGTTGGAAATTCCGTGGGTAATAGCCGGATTAATGGTATATTTGGAAATATATCTCTTTACACGGAAGTTGTCGTTTCCATTGGCTTCGTCTTCCAAAAGAGCGCCTCTTTCGTCTTTCATCTTGCTGGCGGTCTGCCAGGTTCTGGTAATGACCTCACCGATACGTCCCATAGCCTGGGAATCAGAGCTCATCATACTGAAAACGCCCATGTCGTGAAGTACGTCTTCTGCCGCAATGGTTTCCGGACGGATTCTGGAATCTGCAAAAGCCACATCTTCGGGGATTTTCTTATCCAGGTGATGGCATACCATCAGCATGTCCAGGTGTTCGTCCAGAGTATTTACCGTAAACGGCATCGTGGGGTTTGTAGAGGAGGGCAGTACGTTTTCTGTGGCTGCCGCACGGATAATATCCGGCGCATGTCCGCCGCCTGCGCCCTCGGTGTGGTACGTATGGATGGTTCTTCCCGCAATGGCGTCTAAGGTATCTTCCACGCAGCCGCCTTCGTTTAAGGTGTCCGTGTGAATGGCAACCTGTACGTCATATTCGTCCGCCACATTTAAGCAGTGGTCAATAACAGCCGGAGTTGCACCCCAGTCTTCGTGAATTTTCAGTCCCATGGCGCCCGCTTTTACCTGTTCCTCCAGAGGACCTTCATCAGAGCAGTTTCCCTTGCCCAGGAAGCCCAGATTCATGGAATACTCCTCTGCGGCCTGAAGCATTTTTTCCATATTCCAGGGGCCTGGTGTACAGGTAGTTGCATTGGTTCCGTCTGCCGGGCCTGTACCGCCGCCAATCATGGTGGTAACACCGGAATACAGCGCACAGTCAATCTGCTGCGGGCAGATGTAATGAATATGTGTGTCAATGCCGCCTGCAGTGACAATCAGCCCTTCTCCTGCCAACGCTTCTGTGGATGCGCCTACAATCATCCCCGGAGTCACTCCGTCCATGACTGCAGGATTTCCTGCCTTACCGATACCCTTGATTTTACCGTCTTTAATTCCGATATCCGCCTTCACAATCCCTGTATAGTCTACAATCAGGGCATTGGTAATTACCAAATCCAAATCTCCGTCGCTGCTTTTTGTTTTTACAGACTGTCCCATGCCGTCACGAATGGTTTTGCCGCCGCCGAACTTGATTTCGTCACCGTAATGGGTATAATCTTTTTCCACTTCAATGACAAGACTGGTATCTGCAAGTCTTACTTTATCCCCTGTAGTCGGGCCGTACATTGCCGCATATTTTTCACCGGAAATTTTTGTGCTCATTTGTCTGCCTCCTTACTCTAAAAAACCTTTTCTCGCTGCTGTCTCAAGTGCTGCCTTCTTCGTATTTTCGGATACCTGGGCACAGGTCAAATCGTTAAAACCGAAAATGCGCTTTGTACCGCCCATTTCCGTAAGCTGCACTTCCTTTTCCTCTCCGGGCTCAAATCTTACCGAAGTACCGGAAGGAATGTCCAGATGGTATCCATATGCTTTTTCCCTGTCAAATTTCAGACATCTGTTGACTTCAAAGAAGTGAAAATGGGAGCCTATCTGCACCGGTCTGTCTCCTACATTGGACACAGAAAGCACAAGACTCTTTTTCCCTTCGTTTAAGGTAATTTCTCTGTCTAAAGCCATGATTTCTCCGATTTTCATCCTTATTTCCTCCTTATTGAATCGGGTCGTGTACCGTTACCAGCTTGGTACCGTCCGGAAAAGTTGCCTCTACCTGTACCTCATGTACCATGTCTGCCACACCATCCATAACGTCTTCTTTTGTCAAAAGTTCTCTTCCGAGACGCATAAGTTCCACCACGTCTTTTCCGTCTCTTGCCAGTTCCAGAAGTTCTGAACTAAGGAAAGCCACAGCCTCCACATAATTCAACTTCAGTCCTCTGTCTTTTCTCTCTTTTGCCAGCATACCTGCCATATGCAGCATTAATTTTTCCTGTTCCTTAGGATTGAGTCGCATGAATTTATCCTCCTTGTCTTGTTCTCTTGTGTCTTAAAAACTGCTGCCCATCAAAGACCTGTCCACAGCCTCTGCTGCCTTTCGCCCCTCTGCAATGGCCCATACCACCAGAGACTGGCCTCTGTGCATATCGCCTGCCACGAATACCCCCGGTACACTGGTTTCGTATTCCTCCGGCTTTGTCAGCACATTGGTTCTGGGATTTAAGTCTGTTCCAAAGGCATCTGTGACATATTTCTGACTGCCCAGAAAACCTGCGGCAATCAGTACCAGCTGTGCCGGACGCTCTTCTTCGGTTCCTTCTACGGGAACCATGTTCATCCGTCCGGTTTTTTCATCCTTTTCAGGCGCCAGCTTCACGATTTTCGCCTTCTTTACATTGCCCTTTTCATCTTTGATAAACTCTGTCACTGTGGTCTGATAAATGCGGGGGTCTTTTCCAAAGACGGCAATGGCTTCCTCCTGACCGTAATCTGTTTTCAGCACCCTGGGCCACTCCGGCCATGGATTTTGCAAAGTTCTTTCTTTTGGGGGTTCGGGCATCATTTCCAGCTGGGTTACAGATTTTGCCCCCAGACGAATAGCAGTTCCCACACAGTCATTTCCCGTGTCACCGCCACCGATAACCAGCACATCTTTTCCCTTTGGGGAAATATACTGCTTATCCTCAAAGTTGGAATCCAGAAGGCTTTTGGTCACAGAGGTAAGAAAATCTACGGCAAAGCAGATATTGCCTGCCTCTCTCCCCGGCACGGAAATATCTCTGGGATTGGACGCGCCGCAGGCCAGTACCACCCTGTCAAATTCCTTCCGGATTTGAGATGCCTTCCTGTCTTTTCCCACATCCACACCGGTCTGGAATACCACACCTTCCGCTTCCATCAACTTCACTCTTCTGTCAATGACAGATTTATCCAGCTTCATGTTGGGAATACCGTAGCGCAGAAGGCCGCCTATCCGGTCCCTCCGCTCAAATACCGTAACCTCATGTCCCCTGCGGTTTAATTCCTGGGCTACCGCCAGTCCGGAAGGCCCGCTGCCAATGACAGCCACCTTTTTCCCGGTGCGCACCGGAATCTTCTGAGGTGTCACCCAGCCCTCTTCCCAGGCCTTTTCTATAATTGCCCTTTCGTTTTCCTTGGTAGCCACCGGTTCTCCGTTTATATTACAGGTGCAGGCCGCCTCACACAAAGCCGGGCATACCCGGCTGGTAAATTCCGGAAAACTGTGTGTCTTAGCCAGACGGTCGTACGCCTGTTTCCATTTGCCCCGGTATACCAGGTCATTGGTCTCCGGCACCAGATTGTGCAGGGGACATCCCGATGCCATACCAGCAATCATCATGCCGGACTGGCAGAAGGGCACGCCGCACTCCATACAGCGGGCGCCCTGTTTCTGCTGCTCTTTCAGGGACAACGGTTTCTTAAATTCCTGAAAATCTCTGATTCTCTCCAGCGGCTCTTTGTGCACCGCTTCTTTTCTGTCAAATTCTAAAAATCCCGTGGGTTTTCCCATGTTCTGCCTCCGTTTAAAAAATCACATCTTCCTGTTTCTATTTCTGAAATACTTCCGTAAACGCTTCCATCTGCGCCTGTTCTGTAGACATTCCCTGCTCTTCCAGTTTCATGCTCAGGGCTGTCATCTTCTTGTAATCATATGGAATGATTTTCTTGAATTTAGGCAGGTATTCTGTGAAATGCTCCAGTACCTCCTGCGCTTTCTCCGACCCGGTCAGAGTCTGATGTTCTTTGAGCATGCTTTTTAATTCATGTACATCTATCTTGCTCTCCAGCTTTTCAATGGAAATCATCTGCTTATTCAGATTTTTGTACAGGGTGTTGTCCTCATCCAGCACATAAGCAATACCGCCGCTCATACCGGCCGCAAAGTTCTTGCCTGTGGAGCCCAGAATCACGACCCGGCCTCCAGTCATATATTCGCAGCCATGCTCTCCTACGCCTTCCACCACTGCGTAAGCGCCGGAATTTCGCACGGCAAAACGCTCGCCTGCCACACCGTTTATAAAGACTTTTCCACTTGTGGCGCCGTAAAGTGCAACGTTACCCACAATCATATTGTCTTTTGCACAGTAATGCCTGTTTTTCGGTGGATAAATCACCAGTTTGCCTCCGGAAAGACCTTTTCCGTAATAGTCGTTGGTATCTCCTTCCAGATTCAGGGTCAGTCCCTTTGGAATAAAGGCGCCGAAGCTCTGCCCGCCGGAACCTTTGCAGTTCACTGTCAGCGTGTCTTCCGGCAGTCCGTTTTTATGCTGTCTTGTGATTTCCGCACCGAAAATCGTTCCAAAGGTTCTGTCCGTGTTGCTCACTTCCACGGACACAGAGGCTTTCTCTCCCTTTTTCAGAGCCGTCCCCAGCTTTTTCAGCAGTACCTTTTCATCCAGAGTCTTCTCAAGCTGGAAGTCATAAGCCTTATCCGGCTGGAAAATCACCTGGTCTTTGTCCTCCAAATAAGGGTTTTCCAGAATCGCGCTTAAATCAACCTTAGCTGCCATGGGATTCTCCGCTTCTTCCTTCTTCTTTAAGAGGTCGCTTCTTCCCACCATTTCATCCAGGCTGCGGATACCCAGTTTTGCCATATATTCCCGCAGTTCCTCTGCAAGAAAACGCATAAAGTTTACCACATATTCCGGTTTTCCCTTAAACCTCTTACGAAGCTCCGGATTCTGGGTAGCCACACCCACCGGACAGGTATCCAGGTTGCAGACTCTCATCATGACACAACCCATGGTTACCAAAGGCGCTGTGGCAAATCCGAATTCTTCCGCGCCCAGAAGCGCCGCAATGGCTACGTCCCGTCCGCTCATCAACTTTCCGTCCGTCTCTATCATTACCCGGTTTCGCAGACCGTTTTTCTGCAATGTCTGGTGTGTTTCTGCCAGTCCCAGTTCCCAGGGAAGTCCTGCATTGTGAATGGAACTTTCCGGTGCTGCTCCCGTACCGCCGTCATAGCCGGAAATCAGAATCACCTGCGCACCCGCCTTGGCCACGCCTGCCGCCACGGTTCCCACGCCTGCCTCAGAAACCAGTTTTACGGAAATCCGGGCATATTTGTTGGCATTTTTCAAATCATAGATAAGCTGTGCCAAGTCTTCGATAGAATAAATATCGTGATGCGGCGGAGGAGAAATCAGGCTGACTCCCGGTGTGGAGTGTCTGGTTCTGGCCACCCACGGGTACACCTTTCTGGCTGGCAGGTGTCCGCCTTCTCCCGGCTTCGCGCCCTGAGCCATCTTAATCTGAATCTCCCGGGCGCTGACCAGATAGCGGCTGGTCACGCCGAAACGTCCGCTGGCCACCTGCTTAATGGCAGAACACCGGTCCCTGTCACTTCCTGCGGAATCCAGACGTTCCTCGCTTTCTCCGCCCTCACCGGTGTTGGATTTGCCGTGAAGCATATTCATAGCCAGGGCCAGGGTTTCGTGTGCTTCCTGCGAAATGGAGCCATAGGACATAGCCCCTGTTTTAAAGCGTTTCACAATGTCATCCACGCTTTCCACTTCCTCCAGAGGAAGGGGATGTTCTGCAAACCTAAAGTCCATAAGACTGCGGAGGTTTCCGCTTCGCTCTGCGTCTACCATCTTTGTATATTCTTTAAACATGCCGTAATCCCCCAGACGGGTGGCTTTCTGCAGCATGTGAATAGTAGCCGGATTGTAGCGGTGCTCTTCTCCGTCTTTGCGCATTTTGTGTCTGCCCATGCTGTCCAGAGTCAAATCTGTGCTTCTGCCCAACGGGTCAAAGGCCTGAGAATGAAGCATATCCACGTTCCGGGCTATGTCGTCCAGCGTAATGCCGCCTACACGGCTCACCGTACCGGCAAAATATTTGTCAATGACTTCCTTTGAGATACCGATAGCCTCAAAAATCTTAGAACCCTGATAGGACTGGATAGTAGAAATTCCCATTTTGGACGCAATTTTTACAATGCCGTGAATCACGGCGTAATTATAATCACTGACTGCTGCATAGTAATCTTTGTCCAGCAGTTTTTCATCTATCAGTTCCTGAATGGTATCCAGGGCCAGATACGGATTCACTGCACAGGCTCCGTATCCCAGAAGGGCTGCAAAGTGGTGCACTTCTCTTGGCTCTCCGGATTCCAGAATCAACGCCAGAGAGGTCTGCTTTTTCGTATCCACCAGATGCTGGTGTACTGCGGAAACCGCCAGAAGCGACGGAATGGGCACATGGTTTTCATCCACGCCCCTGTCGGAAAGAATCACAATGTTGGCGCCCTCTCTGTAAACCTTATCCACCTCTACAAACAGCCGCTCCATGGCCCTCGCAAGCTTGGTGGATTTATAGTAAGTGGTAGGAACCACTGCCACCTTAAAGCCTTCCTGCTTCATATTTTTGATTTTCAGCAAATCGGTGTTTGTGAGAATCGGGTTATTGATTTTCAGTACCTGACAGTTTTCCGGTACCTGCTCCAGCAGATTTCCGTCCTTGCCTACATACACGGTGGTACTGGTGACAATTTCCTCACGGATAGCGTCAATAGGCGGATTGGTGACCTGTGCAAAAAGCTGTTTAAAGTAATCGAACAAAGGCCGGTTCTTCTCAGAAAGCACAGCCAGCGGGGTATCCACACCCATGGCAGCAATGCCCTCTGCCCCGTTTAACGCCATACTGCAGATGGAATTGCGGTACTCCTCATATGTATAGCCAAAGGCTTTCTGCAGCTGTTTTCTCTGCTTTGGCGTATACTCTTCCACACGGATATTGGGAATCTTTAAATCCTTTAATTCCACCAGATTGCTGTCCAGCCATTCTCCGTAAGGCTGCGCCTTGGCATAACGTTCCTTTACCTCGTTGTCAGACAGGATTCTGCCCTTCACCGTATCAATCAGAAGCATTTTTCCCGGATGCAGACGTTCTTTCTGCACAATGTCCTCTTCCGGAACCTTCAGCACACCTACTTCCGATGCCAGTATCACGTCGCCGTTTTTCATCACATAATACCGGGAAGGACGCAGACCGTTTCTGTCCAATACGGCTCCCATCACATCTCCGTCGGAAAATACAATAGAGGCCGGGCCGTCCCAGGGCTCCATCATCGTAGCATAATACTGGTAGAAGTCACGTTTTTCCTGTGACAGCGTTTTATTATTGGCCCAGGGCTCCGGAATGGTAATCATCACAGCCAGAGGCAGCTCCATACCGCTCATAACCAGAAATTCCAGGGTGTTGTCCAGCATGGCGGAGTCAGAACCTCTGCGGTCTACCACAGGGAGAACCTTGTGCAGCTGCCCTTTGAGATGAGCAGACGCCATATTTTCCTCTCTGGCCTGCATTTTGTCCGCGTTGCCCCGTATAGTATTGATTTCCCCGTTATGTACCATAAAGCGGTTGGGGTGTGCTCTCTCCCAGCTTGGATTGGTATTGGTGCTGAATCTGGAATGTACCATGGCAATGGCAGATTCATAATCTTTATCCTGCAAATCCGCAAAAAAAGTTCTAAGCTGCCCTACCAGAAACATACCCTTGTAGACAATGGTCCGGCTGGACATGGAAACCACATAAGTATTGTCATTGCTCTGCTCAAAAACTCTTCTGGCAATGTACAGCTTCCGGTCAAAATCAAGCCCTTTCTCCACACCTTCCGGCTTTTTGATAAAGGCCTGCACAATATGGGGCATACATTCTTTCGCTTTGTGTCCCAGTACCTGGGGATATACAGGGACTTCCCGGTATCCCAGCAGTTCCAGGCCTTCCTTTTCGGCAATGATTTCAAACATTTTCTTTGCCTGTCTGCGCTTTATCTCATCCTGTGGGAAAAACAGCTGTGCAATTCCGTATTCCCGTTCTCCCCCAATGGCAATGTTCAGCTTCTTACAGACCTTTGCAAAAAATTTATGGGAAATCTGCAGAAGGATTCCCACACCGTCTCCGGTCTTGCCCTCCGCGTCTTTCCCGGCGCGGTGTTCCAGATTTTCCACAATGCACAGCGCCCGTTCTACGGTCTGGTGGCTTTTGATACCTTTGCTGTTTACCACAGCGCCGATACCGCAGTTATCGTGTTCAAATGTGGGGCTGTATAAACCCTGTTGATTTCGGCTCATATTAATTTCCTCCTTGCTTTCCATATTCGTCTGCTGCCTTTACAAATCCCCGAAACAGCGGGTGAGCACGGTTTGGTCTGGATTTCAGTTCCGGGTGCCCCTGCGTTCCCACAAAAAAGGGATGTGTTTCAATTTCTATCATTTCTACAATTCTTCCGTCAGGAGACAGGCCGGACAGCACCAGTCCTGCTTCCTCCAGACGGAGACGGTAATCGTTGTTGACCTCATAGCGGTGTCTGTGCCGCTCGGAAATCTCTTCTTTCCCGTAAAGCTGCCGCGCCTTTGTGCCCTCTTTCAGCACACAGGGGTAAGCTCCAAGCCGCAGGGTTCCTCCCAGATTTTCCACACCGTTTTGCTCCGGCATCAGATCTATCACCGGATACATGGTGTCCGGGTTCAGTTCCGCACTGTTGGCATCCCGATACCCCAGCACATCTCTGGCAAATTCCACGATAGCCATCTGCATGCCCAGACAGATACCAAGGAATGGGATTTTGTTCTCTCTGGCAAACTGCACGGCCTGAATTTTCCCTTCCGTACCTCTGGTGCCAAAACCTCCCGGTATGAGAATTCCATGTACTCCTGAAAGAAGCCCTTCACAGCCCTGCTTTTCAATATCCTCGGAATCCACCCAGCGCAGCTTCACGCTTACATGGCCGGCAATGCCGCCGTGCTTTAAAGCTTCTACCACACTTAAATACGCATCATGAAGCTGAATGTATTTTCCTACAATGGCAATCTCCGTTTCTGAGACCGGGTGCTTCAAAGCCTCCACCATGGCTTTCCATTCCTCCAAATCCGGTTTTTCACAGGGCAGCTTCAGACACTCACAAACGGCCTGGGCCAGATGTTCTTTCTCCATGGCCAAAGGCGCTTCATAGAGATATTCCACATCCAGATTCTGCAGTACATGATGGGAGGGTACGTTGCAGAACAGAGCAATCTTGTCCTTTAGTTCCTCAGACAGAGGGTATTCAGAACGGCACACCAGAATGTCCGGCTGCAGCCCCATACCCTGAAGCTCCTTTACGCTTGCCTGGGTAGGCTTGGTCTTCAGTTCCCCCGACGCTTTCAGATACGGAATCAGCGTCACATGAATGAGTACTGCATTTTCCTTTCCCACATCATGCTGAAACTGACGGATGGCTTCCAAAAACGGCTGGCTTTCTATATCCCCGGCCGTACCTCCTACCTCGATAATGGCGATACGGTTTTCTTCGGGCAGTTTCCCTCTGTAAAACCGGCTTTTAATCTCATTGGTAATATGAGGAATCACCTGAACGGTTCTTCCGCCGTAATCTCCGTGCCGTTCCTTCTGGAGAACGGACCAGTAAATCTTCCCTGTCGTTACATTGGAATTTTTATCCAGACTTTCATCAATAAACCGTTCGTAATGTCCCAGGTCCAAGTCCGTTTCCGTCCCGTCATCTGTCACAAACACTTCCCCGTGCTGTATGGGGTTCATGGTACCCGGGTCTATATTAATGTAAGGGTCAAATTTCTGCATAGTGACCTGATACCCTCTCGCTTTCAACAGTCTCCCCAGAGAGGCCGCTGTAATGCCTTTTCCAAGCCCTGAAACAACGCCTCCTGTTACAAATACATACTTTACCATGGTGTTTTCCTCCGTTCTCCTTTCTTATTTCTTTGCTGAAAAAATAAAAAAGCGTCAGAATCCCCGTATTAAAAGAAATTCTGACGCCTTTGTCATACTCATTTTTCACTTGCTGTCTACTATAAACGATTTTTCCCGATTTGTAAATCCCCGAATTTTAAAAAATATAACCAAATTTTGCTCTCCTTATGCTTCCTGCGCAAATTTCCCTATGCTCTGTCGAAATTCCGGGTTCTCCCCGTGGCAGTTTACAGTCAGCAAATGTTCCAGTCCCAGGGCAAAAATTCCCATAATGGATTTTCCGTCCACCACAGCCCTTCCATAAGAAATATCCACGTCAAACTCACATTTTCTGGCAGCCCTTACAAATTCTCTCACTTCTTCAGCCGTCGTCAGGCGGATTTTTATTTCTTCCATAATCCAAATCTCCTTTTCCAGAGCCTTTTTGCAGACGTTCTGTTATTATTTTAACCTATGCAGAACCTGCCTTTTTGATGTATTTCCCACTCTCTTTTCAGTATGACCCTGCTGCCGTCATCTATACAGGCTCTTTCCATTTTTTTCAAAAAATGTATTGACAAGCCGATTTTTTTGAGTATACTACAGAACATAAAGCAAAGGCGCTTTGGATAACTTCCAAGGCGTCTTTTTCTGTTTTATGCAAAATGAAAGGAGACACCACTATGAAGAAAGATATTCCCGCTTTATACGGAAGCCTGGTATTTAATGACAAGGTTATGAGGAACAAACTTCCCAAGGATGTTTACAAGGCGCTGAGAAAAACCATTGAAAACGGAACCCATCTGGAGCTGGACGTGGCAAATGCCGTAGCGGTTGCCATGAAGGAATGGGCTGTGGAACAGGGCGCTACCCATTACACGCACTGGTTTCAACCCATGACCGGATTCACAGCCGAAAAACATGACAGCTTTATCACCCCTTCCGGAGACGGGGAAGTCATTATGGACTTTTCCGGCAAGGAACTGGTAAAAGGAGAACCGGATGCCTCCAGCTTTCCTTCCGGCGGACTTCGCGCCACCTTTGAGGCCAGAGGCTATACCGCATGGGACCCTACCTCTCCTGCATTTATTAAGGATGGAACTCTGTACATCCCCACAGCTTTCTGTTCCTACGGCGGAGAAGCCCTGGATAAGAAAACACCTCTTCTGCGCTCTATGGAAGCACTCAGCCGGGAAGCGGTGAAGATTCTTCACACACTGGGAAACACCGATGTCACCAGTGTTTCCACCACCATCGGACCGGAACAGGAATACTTTCTGGTAGATAAGGATTTGTACCGCCAAAGACGTGATCTGCAGTTCTGCGGCAGAACCCTGATAGGCGCACCGGCTCCCCGGGGACAGGAACTGGAAGACCATTACTTCGGTTCCTTAAAGCCCAGAGTTGCCGCTTATATGCATGATTTAGACGAAGAACTGTGGAAGCTGGGCATTCCGGCCAAAACCAAGCACAACGAGGTTGCCCCGGCCCAGCACGAACTGGCGCCCATCTTCTCCACAGCCAACGTAGCTGTGGACTACAATCAGCTTACCATGGAAGTCATGAAAAATACAGCGGACAGACACAATATGGTATGTCTGCTCCACGAAAAGCCCTTTGAAGGCATTAACGGCAGCGGCAAGCACAACAACTGGTCCCTGACTACCAACCAGGGAGACAATCTTTTAGAGCCGGGCAAAACTCCTGCGCAGAACATCCAGTTCCTTGTGTTCCTCATGGCCGTAATCAAAGCCGTAGACGAGTATGCAGATATGATGCGTGTATCTGCCGCCAGCGCCGGAAACGACCACCGCCTGGGCGGCAACGAAGCGCCGCCTGCCATTGTATCCATCTTTCTTGGAGATGAACTGACCGCTGTCTTAAAATCCATTGAAGAAGATACTTATTTCGGTAAACAGCAGAGAGTGGCTCTGGAAACAGGCGCTCATGTACTGCCTCACTTTTTCAAGGATACCACAGACCGGAACCGTACCTCACCTTTTGCATTTACAGGCAACAAATTTGAGTTCCGCATGCTGGGTTCCTCTGCCTCTGTATCCACGCCGAATATTGTACTGAACACTGCTGTGGCAGAAGCCCTGGCTCAGTTTTATGAAGAATTAAAAGGCACGGCTCCGGAAGATATGGAGCATGCCGTACATGAACTGATTAAACGCGCCATCAAAAAGCACAAAAAAGTTATTTTCAACGGAAACGGCTATACCGAAGAATGGGTGGAAGAAGCGAAAAAACGGGGACTTTACAATCTGGTTTCCACACCGGACTGCCTCCCTGCCTTTATTGAAGAAAAAAATATCCGGCTCTTTACAGAACACAAAATCTTTACCCGGGAAGAAATTTTCTCCAGATATGAAATTCTGTTGGAAAACTATGTGAAAACAGTAGAAATCGAAGCGAAAACTTTAAAAGAAATGCTGACCAAAGATTTCCTGCCTGCCCTTTCCGACTATGCAGCCCAGGAGGCAGACAAGGCTATGGCTGTGAAAAACTTTATACCGGAAGCTTCCACTGCAGAAGCCGCCGCACTGGTTGGCAAACTGACTTCTGCTTATGAAAGCATTTCCTCCGGTGTGAAAGCTCTGGATAAGGAAATTCAGACTGTCTCCGGTTTTGCTTCCATGCAGAAGGCCGCGGACTACTGCCGCAGCACGCTCCTGGTGTCCATGGACAAACTCCGTCAGACCGCAGACGCCGTGGAAGCCAAAATCCCGGATGAAAACCTGCCTTATCCTACTTATGACGCACTTTTATTCTCTATCTAAATAAGATTTAAGATTCAAACAGCGGGGTGGAGTAATATCTGTCTCCGCTGTCCGGCAGAAGTGCCACAATGGTTTTTCCTTCATTTTCCGGACGCTTTGCCAGCTCAATAGCTGTGTGCAGAGCAGCTCCGGAGGAAATACCTACCAGAATTCCTTCCTTGTGTGCAAAGAATTTTGCTGCTGCAAAAGAATCTTCCGCAGTGGCGGTTATCACTTCATCGTAAATCTTTGTATTTAATACCTGAGGTACGAATCCCGCACCGATTCCCTGAATTTTGTGAGGACCTGGGGTTCCTTTGGAAAGCACCGGTGAATCAGACGGCTCTACAGCCACGATCTTCACTTCCGGTTTCTTTTCTTTCAGATATTCACCTACACCTGTTACGGTTCCGCCGGTTCCCACACCTGCTACGAAAATATCCACTTCTCCCTCTGTGTCATTCCAGATTTCCGGTCCTGTAGTGGCAATGTGCGCTGCCGGATTTGCCGGATTATCAAACTGCCCTGTGAGGAAGCTGCCCTGAATTTCCTGATTTAATTCCTTTGCTTTGGCAATAGCGCCTGTCATGCCTTTGGTTCCTTCTGTCAGTACAATCTCTGCTCCGTATGCTTTGAGAATATTTCTTCTCTCCACACTCATGGTTTCCGGCATGGTAAGAATCAGCTTATAGCCTTTGGATGCTGCAAGAGAGGCCAGACCAATCCCCGTGTTTCCGGAAGTCGGTTCAATAATGGTTGCCCCCGGCTTCAAAAGCCCTTTGGCTTCCGCATCTTCTATCATATTTTTTGCAATTCTGTCCTTTACGCTTCCTGCAGGATTCAGGTATTCCAGCTTCACCAGAACGGTTGCTTTTAATCCCTCTTCCTTTTCAATGTTGGTCACTTCCAGAAGCGGAGTTCCGCCGATTAATTCCTGTACACCTTTATAAATCTTCTTTGCCATAACTGATTCCTCCTTATATTGTGATTTCATGTTTTATATTCCTATTAACTTAGTAGGAATTATATGTTATTAAGTAAGATTTGTCAAGGGATTTTTTCAAAAAAAGCGATTCCGCAGGTTTTACACCAGCGGAACCGCTCTCCTTATGTCAAATGTATGCAATTTTGTCGTTATTATCCTTCGATGGAAATGTATTTGTTGTCTTCCACCTGTTTTTTCACTTCTTTCGGAACAGTCAATCTCAGGATACCGTCTTCAAATTTCGCATGAATATCTTCCTGCTGTACCTGCTCGCCTACATAAAAGCTTCTGCTCATAGCGCCTGCATAACGTTCTCTGCGAATATAGTTTCCTTTTTCATCCTGTTTGTCCTTATCCAGGCCTTTTGCTGCGCTGATAGTCAGATAGCCGTTTTCCAGTTTGGCGGAAACTTCTTCTTTCTTAAATCCCGGCAGGTCGATATCCAGTTCATAGGTTCCTTCTGTCTCCCTGACATCCGTCTTCATCATGTTCTTTTCATGCTTGCCGTACAGCGGGTTCTTTCTTCCGAAAAACTCTCTCTCAAACGGAAAATCCATCCAATCATCAAATAAACTTTCTCCAAAAATACTAGGCATCATCATAAGTCATATCTCCTTTCCAATGACATACAAATTTATTTTAGCACTTTGGGAAATCCAAAGTGTCGATTTCGGAACTCTGAGACTCGGTACCTTTTTGCTTCCTCTTGGTATCTCCTCTCTTGTTCTATCTGTAATATAACACTTATAAATAGTGTTGTCAACAGTTTATTTTAAATTTTTTGAGAGTTCACTTTTTTTACATTTTTGCAAAAAAAGAGAGCGAACAAATCGCTCTCTAAATTTTTTATTTTTCACCACGACGGCGAGCCAGTTCTGCCACGTTTTCCTCTACGCGTTTCTTGTTCAGTGGATACAGGAAAAACAGAGCCAGAGCCACTGCTGTCAGACCGATAATCGGTACAATACAGGAAATCGTGAAGATTCCTTCTGTAACAGATGGGTCAAATGCTGTTGCACTTGTATATCCTACTAAGGAAAGCAGACTACCAATCATACCGGAAGAAAATGCCTGTCCCAGCTTTCTCGCAAAAGAGTAAACTGCATAAATAGTTCCATCTTCACGAATACCATTCTTTACTTCAGAATCGTCAATAACATCTGTAATCATAGCCCAGATAACTGTATTAAAGAATCCAAGTCCAATAAAGGACAGTACATAAAACAGTACATAAACCCATACATTATCCGGATGTACAATCAGACAAACTACATAGCAGGCTGCTCCGAAGATACAGGATACTGTAGACAATTCTTTCTTACCAAACTTTGCTGCCAGCTTACTTGCCAACGGAGCGCAGATAACCAGAATTGCTACACTACTCAGCAGAGATACAGCGGACTGTGCCTGCGTACTTCTGTAAACATTAGGGAATACATAAGCTGCCATTCCCTGCATGCCAAGCATAGCCAGAAGAAGCAAAATCGCTGCTGCAATAATTCCCAGAAGAGAACGGTTTGTAATCAGACTCTTTCCAAGAGCACCTAAATCCAGTTTCTGTTTATTCGCCTCAACTGGAACACGCTCGCGAACCAGGCTAAAGCAAAGAATATAGCAGATAAATGCACATACAGAGAACACACCTGCAATAATTGTCATACGGCTTCCGGAAAGAACTGGGTTGCCATCTACAGTTACATAAGCGATCAACGGTGTACCTGTACCAATTACAAGGCTGGCCAGAGTTGCACCTACAGAACGCCATGTAGATAAAGATGCTCTGTCTGTTGGGTCTGCAGAAACTGCAGAAGCCATAGAACCATAAGGAATATTAATGGATGTATAGAATACAGAACCCCATAACAGGTAAGTAACAATCATATACGCTACCTTAAATCCATAGGACATACCCGCAAGTCCTGACTGATACATCAGGAAACTGGCGATCGCCACGGGACCGCACATACGCTTAATCCACGGACGGAACTTACCGTCTTTTGTAGGTCTGGAACGGTCTACAATCTGTCCCATAGTAACATCTGTAAACGCATCTACAAAACGTGCTACCATCATGAGCATACCCACAACTCCTGCGGATAAGCCCATAATGTCTGTATAAAATTTCATCATAAACATTGAAGATAATATGAAGGTGAAGTCGTTACCAAAATCACCAAACATATAACCCAGTCTGTCCTTCATTCCGAATGCCGAAACGGACGAAGTATTTGTTCTTGCCATGCTTTTTTCTCCTTTTCCTGTTTTTAACTGCAAGTTTTAGTTCTTCTTAATCTGAATCAGTTTTGCATTTACACTTTCCACAAAACCTTCCGGAGCCAAATCCCCAGCCATTTCACCGAGTCTTTCCAGTGTCATGCCTTTCATCATATCCCACATACCTTCACCTGGAACGACCGTCATATTCATGGTCAATTTAATTGCTTTTGCAGCGATTCCGATTGCTTCCGGGCATTTTGCCAGTTCTTCTATGGTATCTTTGATGCTGTACATGCCTTCCGGGAATTCCATTGGAGCTTTTAAATCCATATCGCCAACTGTGCTGAACCAGTTTGCAACACCTTCTGCACGTTCATTTACTTCTGGAAGTACATAGATAGCAGGTTCTTTTTCTACTTTTTCCAGAGTCATGGTATCTTTCAGATCTCCTGCCTGTGCAGTGATGATGTTAAAGCCATCTTTTAAAGCTACCGTAAATACGAATACTTTATCAGCTGTCTGCTCTTCTACTTTTTCACCGTTTAAGAATAGTGTTACAGAAGGCTGGTTGGAATATACACGGATTTCTGTAGTTTCTCCGGCACGCTGTGCATAACGTTTTCCACACAGATGAACCATTGGTTCTTTATTCCAGTATGCTTTGTAGATATAGTAGCTGTCTTTCTTAATCTTTCTGTCCATGGTCACAAGACCTTTGTTATTTCTTCCGGCTACGCCACCTTCATCGCGTGCTGCACAGCCAAAGTCAAACATATTCCATACATGGCTGGACCAAATCCAAGGACGCTCATCTAATACTTTTGCCATATGTTCATGATACAGTGCCTGATACTCTTCACTGTAGTCCTTGCATGCAGGGTTTGGTCCGTGGTAAGTAATAATGCCTTCACATCCGTACTCAGAAACACCAAGACAGATGTTTGGATGAATCTTGTGGAAATTGTCAAGCCATGGGCCATTGTCTTCCATCTTTCCGCCGTACCATCCGAAATAATGGTTGTAGCTTTCTGTATCTGTAATATAGTGCATTGGTCCTTCAATTGGTGTCATTGATACGTGAGCAATGGTTGTCAGACGGCTTGGGTCAAGTTCTTTTGCCAGAGCATTTAATTCTTTATGATTTTCCACTAACTGTTCGGAAATACCACCGATGAGGATTTCGTTTGAAATTCCCCAGAAACAGATAGAAGGATGATTGTAGTTCTGGATAATCAGCTCTTTTAACTGGCTGATACAGTTTTGGTGAGCTTCCGGGTCTTTGTTCATCACACTGATAAACGGAATTTCAGCCCATACTACAAATCCCATTTCATCGCAGGCATCATAAAAATCCTGTGAATGCTGGTAGTGAGCCAGACGAATGGTGTTTGCACCCAGTTCTTTGATGATTTTTGCATCTTCAAAGTGGTCTTCTCTTGTCAGAGCATTTCCTTTATATAACTGGTCCTGATGACGGCTTACACCACGAAGCGGTGTTTCTGTTCCATTGATGATAAATCCCTTGTTCGGGTCACAGGAGAATCTGCGGACACCTACGCGAGCAGAGATTTCATCGTAAGTTTCGTTTCTTCTTTCCAGTCTTGCTGTAACTGTGTAAAGGTAAGGTGTATCAATATCCCATTTCTTCACATCCGGAACGTATACCGTTACTGCTGTGCTGTCTGCCGGACGGCATGCGCTTGCAACTTCTTTTCCTTCCGCGTCACAGATAGAATATAATACAGTAAAGTTTTCATCTGCTTCTTTTACATAAGAAACAATGTCGAATGTTGCACCGCCGCAGTCACATGGCTTTGGTGTAACCTGAATTCCAGGGCCTCCGTAATATTCCAAATCAAAGTGTGCGTCCGGTACGCTGATAAGGTTTACACCTCTGTACAGACCGCCGTAGAAAGTAAAGTCTGCAGACTGTGGATATACACTTTCTTTTCTTTCATTGCTGCAGGCTACAACCAGAAGGTTTTCTCCTTCTTCTTTGCACACCTCTGTAATGTCTGCACGGAAAGTTGAATATCCGCCTTCATGATATACCACTTCTTTTCCGTTTACATAAACAGTCGCCTGCTGTCCCGCTGCCAGAAATTCCACAAATACTTTTCCGCCGCCCAATGGCTGTTTCGGAGTTGCAAATGTCTTTGCATACCAATATCTGCCTTTATCGTAACCGCCGTTTCCGTCATGTCCGTCAATGGCATTCCAGGTATGAGGAAGGCTTACTGTCTGCCAGTCTGTCGGCATAACTTCCGGAAGTCCGGCATCCTGCTGAATAAAAGCCCAGTCATTGTTTAAATTAATCACTCTACGCATAGCTTTCTCTCCTTTTCCTTGTGTTCTTTGGATATTTTCGTAGATTTATTTTAAGCCTTTTTGTATAATATTATATGTAATTTTATGCGAAAATAATAGTGATGATTTTTATGGTTTTTTGCACGATTTTCAGATTGTAAGAGGAATGCTTATGAAATATGACGAATTAGTTGATTTGACACAGAATATCTTACAGACAAACTACCTGTCCACATATCGCCTGAATCTGTCCGACGAAACTTTTGAGCATATTGACATGGGTCTGCGCAGCGATATTCTGAACTTAAAAGATACCTCCGATTCTTTTCGGGAGCTTTTTCAAAAGGCACAGCCCGGTAAGATTTATTTTAATACGGATATTTTCCGCTGCACCTTTGTTTATCTGCTTCTTCCGGATAAAAAAACGATTTTCTACTGCGGCCCTGTTTTGTTTGAAAAAATTCAAGGGGAACGTTTTAACGAAATTTTTGCCTCTGTTTCTCTTCCGGAAGAACTGAGAGAACCTTTGCAGCACTACTATCAGCGCCTTCCCTTCCAAGCGTCTTACCCCATGTTTGAAAGTCTGTTTCTGGAGCTTGGGAAAGCCATGTATAAAGAACAATGTGAAGTTATCTATTCCAATGCAGACTTTTTCGACCACTGGGACAATACCTACAAAAATTATATTCGCAGCGCTGAACATCCTTTTTCCAATATTGATGTCATTGAAGACCGCTACGAATCCGAAAATATACTGATGAGCGCAGTCTCCTCCGGACGGGAAAGCCGGGCTCTGGAATTAACTTCCCGCTTCGGAAGCCTTTACCTTCCCCAGCGCACCTCCAACAGCTTACGAGACGTGAAGGATTATACCATTACCATGAATACCCTTTTGCGCAAAGCTACGGAACATGCCGGTGTACACCCTGTCCACATTGATGCGTATTCCAACCATAATGTTTCCACACTGGAAAAACTCACCTCCGTGGAGCAGGTCTTCGAGCACCAGCGAAAAATCGTACTGGGCTACTGCCGGATTGTAAAGGAACACCAGCACAAGGTACACTCCCCTCTGCTGAAAAAGGTTTTGGCTTATATGGAAACCGACCTGAGCGCAGACCTGACACTGAAAACCCTGTCCGAGCACCTGGGGGTCAATGCCAGCTATCTGTCCACCCTTTTTTCCAAAGAAATAGGAATTTCTCTCACAGATTATGTGACAAATCTGAGGATTTCATATGCCAAAACCCTTCTGGCCAAGACAGATGTTCCGATTAAATCCATTGCGGAAAGGTGCGGTATTGCAGACATTCACTACTTTACCAGGCTGTTCAAGCGTATCTGCGGCATGACACCCAACGCCTACCGGAAATCCCCTGACCAGACCGTTTCTGACGAATAAGCTGCAAACTGCCGCTGTTCCGCTTACAGACTCTTATGCAGAAGCTCCAGTGCAGTTTTTAAGTCCTCCACTGCCATCTGACCGGGAGCAGAAGCTTTTCCTGCTGCTCCAAAGGTCAATGCAGAGCCAAAGACTTCTCCGCACAGGCGGCTTAACACTCCGGTTCCTGCCATAGACATGGTAATCACCGGGCGGTCTGCATACACGCTTGTCATTTCTTCCGTGGCTGCAAGAAGTGTCAATACATCCTTTTTATTCTGCGGCATAACTGCAATCTTCGGAATATCCGCTCCCAATTCCTGCATTTTGCACAGACGTTTTAACAACTCTTCCTTGTCCGGCGTCTTATGAAAATCATGGTTTGAAGCAATGACCTTGACTCCGCATTGGTGCGCTGTTTTTACAATCTGTCTGACCTCCTCATCTCCGGTAAAGAGCTCTGCATCCACCAAATCCACACTTCCGCTTTCTGCCATCTCCTGATTCAAACGGACATACGCTTCGGTTTCCATGGCTTTTTCCCCGCCCTCTTTTGATGTTCTAAATGTAAAAAGGAGGGGCAGGTCACCCAGCGTCTGCCTAAGTAATCCGGCTGTCTCCCTGGTCTTTTCCAAATGGAATACATCCTCATACCAATCTGCGCGCCATTCTGCCACATCTGCGCCGATTTCCCGGATACGGGCTCCGGCTGCAAGGATTTCTTCTCTTGTGACGCCCACAATGGGAACACAGATTTTCGGGATTCCCTCTCCGATTTTTACATTTCTGACTACTACTGGATTCATCTTATATCCTCCTCGTTTTCTGCTTGCTTCTCTTATTCATACTTAATATCCAAAATTTCCTTCATATACTCTATCGGCATAGGCTGTCCGGTCCACAGTTCAAAGGCCGCTGACCCCTGGAACAACATCATACCAAGACCATTCATCGTCTTACAGCCGGCTTCTTTTGCCATTTTAAGAAGAGCGGTTTCTCTTGGGAAGTATACAATATCTATGACAATTAAATCCGGACGGAAAAAGGATTTGTCCGGAATATAGGTCTGCCCCTCTAAGGGTTTCATTCCTACTCCCGTGGCATTGGTAAACAGATAACTGTCTTCCATCTCTTCTTCTAACTTATCCAAATCAGCCAGGTCATATAAAGCAGCTTTACATTCTGTATTTTCATTAATCTTCTTTACCGTTTCAACTGCATTGTCCCAGAATTTATCTCTTGCATTGAAAATAGATATCTCTTTTACTCCGTCCAGCGCTGCCTGTACCTGAATGGCTGTGGCTGCTCCTCCGGCGCCGACAATGGTCATTTTCTTTCCAATTACATCAATGTGATTATCCTTTAACGCCGCCATATATCCGATACCATCCGTAATATGTCCGGTCAACACTCCGTTGTCATTGACAATCGTGTTTACTGCTTTACACATTTCTGCTGCCGGAGAAAGCTTGTCCAGATACTTATGTACCACTGTCTTATTAGGCATGGACACATTTGAGCCTCTCATTTTCAATGCGCGAAGTCCCTTGACCGCATCCTCCAGAGAGTCGTTATCCACTTCAAATGCAATATATGCATAATCAAGTCCCAGATTGGCAAATGCTTCGTTGTGCATGGCCGGGGAACTGGAATGTCTGATAGGATATGCCATCAGTCCGATTAATTCTGTGTGACCTGTAATTCTTTCTGCCATGTTTATTTTCCTCCATTCATAACGGTATCTGTCTGTACCTTTTGACTTTGTTAATTACTAAACAACTTAGCTGCTCTTAATTATAATCCAGTCCGCCGGATAGTTCTAATACATCTTTTTACCTTTTTCGATACCTTTATGCTATTAATTGTGTTATAATGTCTGACAGGAGGAATTTGATATGACATTAAATCAGTTATTATATTTCCGGACAGTTGCCGCACATCAGCATTTCCGGCAGGCTGCCGCAGAACTTAATATTTCCCAGCCTTCCCTAAGCCGCTCTATTGCTTCCCTGGAAGAGGAGCTGAACATCATTCTTTTTGAACGGCAGGGACGCAATGTGCGGCTTACCAAATACGGGCGAATCTTTCTGGAACACGCAGAGCGGATTCTGCAGGAGACGGAGACTGCCCTCTTTCGTATGCACCAGCTTGCCCAGGATGAGGGACACGTTGATATTGCATATGTCTTTCCCCTGGCGAACCGCTATATCCCTCATACTGTAAGGCGTTTTTTAAGCCAGGAACGCTATAAGAACATTACCTTCAGCTTCCATCAGCTCCACACACCCCAACTGATTGAAGGACTGAAAAAGGAGCTCTTTGACCTTGTGTTCTGTTCCTATATGGAAAACGAACCAAATATTAAGTTTATTCCTATTATCCACCAGAATATGACCGTCATCACGCCCAAGGGACATCCGCTGTGCGCAAAAGACGCGGTTTCCCTGTCTGAACTTAGCGCCTATCCGCTGATTGGGTATGACAAAAGCTCCGGTCTGGGAAAATATACGCGGCAGATATTTTCTTCCCACGGAATCACCCCGAATTTCATCTGCGAGTCCCCTGATGAAAACGCCATCTCTGCCCTTGTGGAGGAAGATTTCGGCATAGCCCTGGTGGCAGATACGGAGGCCATCCGCAAACGCAATATCCGGATTCTGCCGCTTCGTGACATACATCTGGTTCATACCGTTTATCTGGCCTATCTAAAAGACCATTATATGATTCCGGCGGTCCGGAATTTTCTCCAGTTTATCATAAAGGACGGGACACATCTGTAATTGGTGTCCCTGCCGGAGGTTTTCTGGTACAACGAATCTTAAACTAGTATTTTCCATATAAGGCTTTTACATATTCTGCGAATTTTTCTACAATGGGAGTCTGATAATTCTCCTTGGACAGCGCCATATAGATGTAGCGCTGATACCGGGGCGAGCGCAGCTTCAGCACTTCCACATTCATATTTTTAAGAAGGGGAATATCCGGCATGACCGCAATACCGAAATTCTGTGCTACAAGCCCGGCCATTGCACCGTCTTCCTCTATTTCATAAGCAATCTGGGGTCTGATTTTCGCCATTTCAAAGAGCCTGTCCACCACCGGCCGAAGGCCGCTTCCCTGTGTAAAATAAATCTGCGGATAAAGGGCAGCCTCTTCCAAATCCACTTCCCCTCTTCCGGACAGAGGATGTTGTTTCGGTATGACTACAACCAGATTCTGTGTTCCTACTGGTGTAAAGCTGACTTCCGGTTCATTCTCCATCATGGAACAGAAGGCAATATCATACTTTTCATCCTTCAGCCCCTGGATAAGTTCTGACGTATTCCCCACGGTAAAATGAAACTCTGTTTCCAGTTCTTCATGACTTCGCAGAAAATCCCCCACCAGACGAGGCACAAATTCACTGCCCAGTGTATAGATATATGCCAAATCAATGACCCCTTTGGTCTGTCCCGCCATCCCCTTTGTCTTAGAGACTCCCAGTTCCAGTACATTCATGGATTCCTCCACATACCCCAGGAAAAATCTCCCATACTTTGTCAGTACCACATTTCTTCCCTGCTTGCGGAACAACTTTACACCCAGTTCCTCCTCCAGTCCGGCAATTGCATGACTCAGCGTTGGCTGAGAAATTCCAATCTCTTCTGCCGCTTTTGTGTAATGCTCCAAACGTGCCAGTGCCACAAAATAATTTAACTGATGCAGCTTCATACAACTCACTCCCTTCTCACCTTTTTATACAGAATACCATAACTAATAGTTAATTTCTATAGATATTAATAAAAATATGCATTTGTTTTATGGTTTATTTTTCCCTATAATACGGTCAGAACATAGATTGTTAATCAAATATCAAATCCAGAAAACAGGAGGAGTTCCTTATGAAAAGCATGTACAAACACATCTTTGAACCACTGACCATCCGCCGCATGACGATGAAAAACAGAATTATGATGACACCCATGGGTACAAACTACGGTGAACAAAGCGGCGAGATGAGCTTTCTTCATATTAATTATTACGAGCAGCGCGCCAGAGGCGGCACCGGTTTAATTATGGTAGAAAATGCAAACGTAGATTACCCGCTGGGTTCCAACGGAACCACCCAGCTCCGCATTGACCATGACAATTATCTTCCGCGTCTGTTCAAATTAACAGAAACTGTCCACAAACACGGCGCCTGTATCGGTATTCAGATTAACCATGCCGGGGCTTCGGCTCAGTCTGCCCGTACCCAGATGCAGCCGGTCTCTGCCTCTGACATTCCTTCCAAAGCCGGAGGTGAAATTCCGCGCCCGTTAGAGAAAGAAGAAATTCTTCAGATTGTAAAAAAATACGGACAAGCGGCAAAACGGGCTCAGGCTGCCGGATTTGATACTGTAGAAATTCACGCCGGACATTCCTATCTCATCAGCCAGTTTTTATCTCCGCTTACCAACCACCGGACAGACGAATTCGGCGGAAGCGCTGAAAATCGCGCCCGCTTTGCCCGTATGGTTCTGGAGGAAGTCCGCGCACAGGTTGGGCCGCATTTCCCCATCTTCGTGCGAATCAGCGCCGATGAATTTCTGGAAGGCGGCAACACTCTGGAGGATACTCTGGATTACCTTCAATATTTCCAGGAAGAAGCCGACGTTATCGACGTATCTGCGGGACTGAACAGTTCTATTCAGTATCAGATTGACGCCAACTATCTGCCGGACGGCTGGCGCTCTTACATGGCAAAAGCAGTAAAAGAACGCTACGGAAAACCTTGTGTAACTACGGGAAATATCCGAAATCCCCAGGTTGCGGAAGACATTCTTGCAAAAGGCGACGCGGACATCATCGGTATGGGACGGGGACTGATTGCAGACCCGGACTGGGTAAACAAAGTGGAATTCGGAGATGTCTGTGATATCCGCAAATGCATTTCCTGCAACATCGGGTGCGCCGGAAACCGAATCGGCATTAACCGTCCTATCCGCTGTACTGTAAATCCTGCCGTTCTCCACGGAGAAGTCTACAAAAAACAACGGGTTTCCAAGCCCTGCAATGTCGTTGTAATCGGAGGCGGAACTGCCGGCCTTGAGGCTGCCTGTACAGCCGCCGAAGTGGGATGTACAACCTTCCTCCTTGAGAAAAAACCGTATCTTGGCGGATTGGCTGCAGAGATTTCCAAGATTCCGGACAAAAAACGTCTGGCAGATTTCCCCAATTACCTGATCCACCGTGCGCACAAATTAAAAAACCTGTTTGTGTTTACCCAGACTGAAGCTACCACCGAATTTATCAAAAACCTGAAGCCTAACATCCTTGTCAATGCTACAGGCTCTCTCCCGCTGCTTCCTCCCATTGCCGGGCTTCACGACACACTGGGCAAACCCGGAAGCCATGTGTACTCTATTTTTGATATGATTCAGCATGTAGACCAGTATCCGGAGGATATGACCGGAAAGAAAGTCTGCGTCATCGGCGGCGGTGCCGTAGGACTGGACGTGGTGGAGTTCTTTGCTCCGCGGGGCGCAGAAGTCTCTATCGTAGAAATGCTCCCTGCAATCGGAAACGGAATTGATCCCATATCCAAGGTCGGCACCTTTGCCCTGATGGATAAATACCATGTCCGCCAAATGCCTAACACCGCATTGAAAGAAGTCCGGGACGATTCTTTCCTGGTGGAAACCCCGGAAGGCAAAGAAACTTTAAACTTTGATTACGGATTTGTCTGCCTCGGAATGAAAGCCAACACACCGGTTCTGGCTGAGCTCCAGAACGCCTTTGGTGACGAAATTGAAGTTATCAACATTGGTGACAGTGTCCGGGCGAGACGTATCATTGAAGGTACAGACGAAGGACGCAACATCCTAAACACACTGGAAAAACACGGATATTTATAAAAACACAGAATATGGGTCTGGTACACCTTGCGTCGTGCACCAGACCCATACTTTATTTTTATAAATCCAGTTTCAAATCATTTTCTCCAATCCATCCTTTCTTTCTGAAAGGTATGGCAATGACACAGGTCAGCACTGCGGGCAGTACAAAGCAGATAAGAATCATGCCAATCCAGTCCATGGGGGTAATCGCTGCTTTGGCGCCGCTTGCTACATCCTGTACCCAGCCTGTATACACACCTATCTGTCCCACAAAGCCACAGGTTCCCATACCGGAAGCAACTGCCGCTCCGTTCATTTCCATATGAAACATGCAGGTGGCCATCGGTCCGGTAATCGCTGAAGCCAAAGTCGGTGGAAGCCAGATTTTCGGATTTCTCACAATATTTCCCATCTGCAGCATAGAGGTTCCGATTCCCTGGGCAAAAAGACCACCCCACCGGTTTTCCTTAAAACTCATCACTGCAAAGCCCACCATCTGGGCACAGCAGCCTGCCACTGCCGCTCCACCGGCCAGACCGGTAAGAGAAAGAGCTGCACAGATTGCCGCGCTGCTGATAGGAAGTGTCAGTGCAATCCCTACTATGACGGAAACCAAAATACCCATAAAAAACGGCTGCAGTTCTGTTGCCCACATAATGGCATTTCCTACGCTGCTGGCTGCGTAGCCGATAGCGGGTGCCCACCAAAGAGACAACAGTACACCCACGGCAATAGATACAAAAGGTGTTACAATAATATCTATTTTTGTCTCCTTGGAAACCAGCTTGCCTGCTTCCGCCGCAAAAATAGTTACAATCAGAACTGCCAGCGGGCCTCCCGCACCGCCCAGCTCATTGGCCGCCATGCCTACGGCTGTCAGCGAAAACAGCACCAGGGGCGGACACTGCAATGCATAGCCTATGGAAATAGCCATAGCTGCACCTGTGGCTCCTTTGGCATAAGTTCCCACGGTTACCAGAATATCAATGCCCAACTGCTCCCCCAGGGTACTGATAATCGTCCCGATAAGCAGAGAGGCAAATAACCCCTGTGCCATGGCGCTTAAAGCGTCAATCCCATATCGCTTGGCAGAAAAAATGATGTTTTTTCTTCTCAAAAATTCTTTCATGAATGGATTCTCCTTCCTTCTGACGTTTTCTTCGTTTTACTGTCTTGTTCACTGTCTTGTCAGTCAGGTTCTATTATCCATATTTTTCCGGAGTTCGTCAAGTAGGAAAATCGTCTCTGTTTGGCGAGGTTTATGGTTATCAGAATTCCTCCGCTTTTCTTCCTTGTCTTGAAATATTTGCCTGAAACGGCGTGAATTGCTTTTAGATGTGACTAAATCTACGGAAAAAATTACAGTTCCATTTTTTCCTGAAATTCCTCTACAGATTCAACTTTTGCTGCAAGTCTTGTCCAAAAGGCCAGCGTTTTCATATCGGTTTCTCCGAGAATTTTTTCTTTCAGATTTTCCGGTACTGTCCCGCATTCTTCCAGCATTTCCAACAAAATATCTGTTCTTCCTTCTCTTCGTTCATCTCTCAGCATCTCTTCTAAAACCATAAAACGCTCCTCCATTTCTCTGCTGGATTTTACCCGAGCGATAAATTCCTGAAGCTGTCGGATATAAGAATCATGAAAATCAGTCTGACTGTCTTTTAAATCTGCCTTGACAAATTTCAGAAAAGTAATCAGTTCTTTTGGAACCTCTTCGTCATTTTCCCCACAGGTACTTAAAAATACAATATGACGACAGTCTCCAAACTGTACCTTTTCTTTTTCTTTGCACTTCATTTCAAAGGTGTACCGGTACTGCTTTTCCCCAAATGGGTCAAAATCACAGATAAAAATAACATAACTGCTGGGAAGCATCTCGTATTCACTGCCCGCCAAAAGCATTTCCATGTCCATCTGACTTTGGTAATAACGGCTTCGTTTTCCCAGCGCTTTTTTCTTTGTCACCTGCATTTCTATATTATAGCAGGTCTGCGCTTCATCTTTTGCATATACATCTAACCGGACTCCCTTGTATTCAGGGTGGTAGACTATACTTTTTTCACGGCTTACCCGAACATAGTCAATTTTTATATCCAGCACTCTTTCCAAAAGCCCCTTACAGTTATCTTCATTCATCATCACTGCACCAAACAGGAAATTATCTTTAATTGTAAGATTTTCCAATCGTTGTTTTTTCATAACAATCCTCCCTAAAAGCAGAGGAATTCCTTAATAAAAAGTATAACATATGAACTTTGAAAAACAACCCCTCATTCCTCTGGATTTATGAAATTTTGATGAACAATACAAAAAACCCTTGCACATGACGTAACGTCACCCTATATAATAGAGTTATCATAAACTCAGAGACTAAACATGAATAAAAAACAAAGGAGATTTCAATTATGAAAGGTATTATCTTAGCCGGCGGTTCAGGAACCCGCCTTTACCCCCTGACTATGGTAACTTCCAAGCAGTTACTTCCTATTTACGACAAACCAATGATTTACTATCCGCTGTCTGTGCTGATGAATGCAGGAATCCGTGAAATCCTCATCATCTCCACCCCTCAGGATACCCCTCGTTTCCAGGAACTCTTAGGAGACGGCCATCAGTTCGGCGTACAGCTTTCCTATGCCGTACAGCCAAACCCGGACGGACTGGCGCAGGCCTTTATCATCGGCGAAGAATTTATCGGAAACGATTCTGTTGCCATGGTACTGGGTGACAACATTTTTGCAGGACACGGTCTGAAAAAACGCTTAAAAGCAGCCGTGGAAAACGCAGAAACCGGCAGAGGCGCCACCGTATTCGGCTACTATGTAGACGACCCGGAACGCTTCGGTATCGTAGAATTCAACCAGGACGGCAAAGCCATTTCCATCGAAGAAAAACCGGAACATCCAAAGAGCAACTACTGTGTCACCGGACTTTATTTCTACGACAGCAAAGTTGTGGAATACGCGAAAAACTTAAAGCCAAGCAAACGAGGCGAACTGGAAATCACAGACTTAAACCGTATTTACCTGGAAGAAGGCTGCTTAAACGTGGAACTTCTGGGACAAGGCTTTACCTGGCTGGATACCGGAACCCACGAAAGCCTTGTGGAAGCTACCAACTTTGTTAAAACTATCGAAGACCACCAGCACCGCAAAATTGCCTGCCTGGAAGAAATCGCCTACTTAAACAACTGGATTACCAAAGACGATGTTCTGAAGGTTTACGAAGTGTTAAAGAAAAACCAGTACGGCCAGTATTTAAAAGACGTTCTGGACGGCAAATATCTGGACAGCCTGCACTAATTTCAGGGTCTGTCCCAAAAGAAAACATATTCTTTCCCCTTTGGGAATAAAATAAAAAGCAAATAAGGAGATTTTTACTATGACTATTATTGTTACCGGCGGCGCCGGATTTATCGGAAGCAACTTTATTTTCCACATGCTGGACAAGTACCCGGACTACAGAATCATCTGTCTGGACTGCCTGACTTATGCAGGTAACTTATCCACTCTTGCACCTGTTATGGACAACCCGAATTTCCGTTTTGTAAAAGAAAGTATCACAGACAGAGAAGCCGTTTACAAATTATTTGAAGAAGAACACCCTGATATGGTGGTAAACTTTGCTGCGGAAAGTCATGTAGACCGTTCCATTGAAAATCCGGAAGTCTTCCTGGATACCAACATCAAAGGAACTGCTGTGCTCATGGACGCCTGCCGCAAATACGGTATTCAGCGTTATCATCAGGTTTCCACTGACGAAGTATACGGCGATTTGCCCCTTGACCGCCCGGACTTATTCTTCACAGAAGAAACCCCTATCCATACCAGCAGCCCTTACAGCTCCTCCAAAGCAGGCGCTGACCTTCTGGTACTGGCTTACCACCGCACCTACGGCCTGCCTGTGACCATCAGCCGCTGCTCCAACAACTACGGCCCCTATCATTTCCCGGAAAAACTTATTCCGCTGATGATTGCCAACGCATTAAATGACAAACCCCTTCCTGTATACGGAAAAGGCGAAAATGTCCGCGACTGGCTGTATGTAGAAGACCACTGCAAAGCCATTGATCTGATTATCCACAAAGGACGCGTGGGCGAAGTTTACAACATCGGCGGTCACAATGAAATGAAAAACATTGACATTGTAAAAATCATCTGCAAAGAACTGGGCAAACCGGAAAGTCTGATTACTTATGTCACAGACAGAAAAGGCCACGATATGCGTTATGCCATTGACCCGACTAAAATTCACAACGAACTGGGCTGGCTGCCGGAAACCAAGTTCGCAGACGGTATCAAGAAAACCATCCAGTGGTATCTGGACAACAAGGAATGGTGGGAAACTATCATCTCCGGCGAATATCAGAATTATTATGAAAAGATGTACGCAAACCGCTAAACAGGAGGTAGTGTAAATGAAAGTTTTAGTTACAGGTGTTGCTGGGCAGCTTGGACATGACGTAATGAACGAACTGGCAAAACGCGGCTATGAAGGTATCGGTTCCGATATCAAAGAAGTTTACAGCGGTATTTCAGACGGAACTGCCGTAGAAACCATGCCTTATGTACAGATGGATATTACAGACCGCGCCTGCGTGGAACGTGTGCTGAAAGAAACAGCGCCGGATGTGGTGGTACATTGTGCTGCCTGGACTGCCGTGGATTTGGCAGAAGAGGAAGACAAAAAACCTGTCGTTGAAGCCATCAATGCCACAGGTACAAAGTACATTGCCGACGTGTGCAAAGAGCTGAACTGCAAAATGGTTTACATCAGCACGGACTATGTCTTTGACGGACAGGGAACGGAACCCTGGCTGCCGGACTGCAAGGACTACAAACCTTTAAACGTATACGGAGAAACCAAACTGGCCGGAGAACTGGCTGTTTCCGAAACTCTGGAAAAATATTTCATTGTCCGTATTGCCTGGGTATTCGGCAAAAACGGCAAGAACTTCATCAAAACCATGCTGAATGTAGGAAAGACACATGAACTCCTCACAGTAGTAGACGACCAGATTGGTACGCCAACCTACACCTTTGACCTGGCTGTGCTGCTGGTAGATATGATTGAAACGGAAAAATACGGCTACTATCATGCAACCAACGAAGGCGGTTATATCAGCTGGGCAGATTTTGCCAAAGAAATCTTCCGCCAGGCTGCAGAAGCCGGGCATCCGGAATATGAAAAAGTAACCGTAAAACCTGTTACCACAGAAGAATACGGCATTTCCAAAGCAAAACGTCCTTTCAACAGCAGACTGGATAAGAGCAAGCTGGTGAAAAATGGCTTTACTCCTCTTCCAACCTGGCAGGACGCTGTAAAACGCTACTTAGCAGAGCTTGATTTTTAAAACAATACAAAGAAAAGGAGCGGAAACATATGGGACAGATTAAAGTAAGCAAATGCCCGATTGAAGGGCTTTATGTTATCGAACCGGCTGTACACGGAGATTCCAGAGGTTATTTCATGGAAACCTACAACCAGAAAGACATGGAAGAAGCCGGGCTGAACATGAAATTCGTGCAGGATAACCAGTCCTGCTCTACCAAAGGCGTGCTGCGCGGCCTGCACTTCCAGAAAGAATTTCCACAGGGAAAACTGGTTCGCGTTATCAAAGGAACTGTTTTTGACGTGGCTGTAGATTTGAGAAGCGGCAGTGAAACTTACGGAAAATGGTTCGGTATAGAATTATCCGAAGAAAACAAGAAACAGTTCTACATCTCCGAAGGTTTTGCTCACGGCTTCCTGGTACTCAGCGATGTAGCAGAATTCTGCTACAAAGTGACCGATTTCTATCACCCGGGAGACGAGGGCGGTCTGGCTTGGAATGACCCGGAAATCGGCATTGTCTGGCCACAGTTAAAAGGGGAATATCAGGGCAATGCATCTGCAGAAGGTTACACTCTGGAAGACGGCACAGCGCTGAACTTAAGCGACAAAGACCAGAAATGGGCGCCGCTGAAAGATACTTTTAAATTTTAATTTCATATAGAAACTCATAGAGAAATATTGAGTAAAAAGTACCGCACGGACACTCTGAGAATATAAATATTTTCACAGTTGTCCATGCGGTACTTTTCACTTCCAGATAATTCCCAGTTTCTCAAAGACCGGATAAAGATAACTTGCCCCAAAGCAATTCAGCTTCTTCGGCCCCTTTACCGTGCCCTCTGTCTTCTGCAATTCCAATGCTTTTTCAAAAGCCAGGCTGATGCTTGCTCTGGTAATGGATTTATCCTTTCTATTGACAAACATTTCATTTCCCCTGATTTCATATACAAATTCCAGGTTTTTTACGGTATAAAAGGGACAGCCCTGGAAAACTGTCAACGTCTTCCAAAGCAGTTCTTCCAAATGCTCTTTGTCCTCTCGCCTCTCCACAGCAGTCTGTAATTCTTTGAGCAAACACTTCTGTTCCTCTTCTAACTGCACGCTTACACCTCCACTTGTCCGCTCTTTTCTGCTTTCTTCATCACCCATATATAATAAGGAATCAGAGGAATCAACGCTGCTATCCACGCTGCCGGGTCAGACATGCAGACCTGGGCAAATCCCGCATTTTCCGCCGCAACAAATACAATAGCAGCTCTGGCCACCAATTCAAACACACCGCCCATCATAGGCACAAAACCATATCCCATACCCTGCAGCGCATTTCTGTAAAGGAAAATACTTCCCAGGAAAGGATACGCCCAGGAAACAATGTTAAAATAAATTTCTGCCGCATGAAGCACTTTCGTCTCAGCCGGGTCAATAAACAGGAATATCATATACTTTCCAAAGAAATGAATCACTGCCATCAATACCACACTGCACACCAGTATCATCATCTGTGTGAGACGCACTCCCTGTTTGACGCGGTCCATTTTCCCCGCGCCCCGGTTCTGCCCCACATAAGTGGCAATAGTAGCGCCGAAAGCCACAAACACCGTACAGATAATATTCTGAATTTTTCCTGCTGCCGAAAATCCCGCCATATACACAGCGCCATACACATTAATTGCCCCCTGTACAATAATCGTTCCAATGGCTGTAATGGAAAACTGCAGTCCCATGGGAATCCCCAGTCCCAAAAGTTTTTTAACGGTATTTACAGAAAATCGAAAATCCTCCTTTTTCAGCCTCAATACCGGAAATTTCTTGATTATGTAAACTAAACACAGCAGTGCAGAAATTCCCTGTGCAATTACCGTGGCATAGGCACATCCCTCTACACCCATATGAAAAATCACAATAAAAGCAATATCCAGAACCACATTAATAACAGCGGAAACAATCAAAAAATACAGCGGCGATTTGCTGTCTCCCAAGGCCCGCAGCACAGCTGCAAGAGCATTGTAAGCACAAGTCACCACAAGACCCGCATAAATAATAGCCATATAACTGCTGATATCATCCAGCAAATTTTCCGGGGCATTCATTAAGCGTAAAATAGGTTCATTGGCCGCCAGAAGTCCTACGGTCATCACCACTACAAAAGCCACACAGATATAAATGGACATGGCAATAAAATGCCTCATTCTATCTGTCTTTCTGGCCCCGAACCATTGCGCTACCCACACAGAAAAACCGCTTGTCAGTCCATTTAGCCACCCGGTCACCAGAAAAATCAAAGAGCCGGTGCTCCCAATAGCCGCCAGAGCATCTACCCCCAGAAACTGCCCTGCAATAATAGAATCCGCAATATTATAAAACTGCTGAAAAATGTTCCCCAGACACATGGGAATCATAAACTGGATAATCAGCTTTATGGGACTTCCCTTTGTCATATCGTTTGTCATGTTTCTTCTCCTTTTCGCTCCTTTATAATTCTAGAGGAAGTATAGTACAAACTTTTTGTTTTTGCAATGTTATATTACCACAAAGTCAAGCAATTTTTCAGTTGGAAAAACCGCCTTTCGGGTGCTATACTTATCCTATACGACAAATGAATTTATTTTTTCAAGGAATATCTTATGTACCTGAAATATCCTTTTCCGGCTTTTCGGGGAAAACTCCGGCTCATCTTTGCCCTGCTTGTGCTGCCCCTTCTTCTGACTACGGGCTGCAGCGGCAGTGATACCGGAAATACTGCCTCTGACAAAGCCCAGAAAGACCAAGACAGCCCACAGACCCTCCGGGACAACATGCCGGAGGTACTGGTGCCCCATGTCTTATAAAAAAGGCGGAAAAATCATACAGCTAAATGAGGAACGAATGATGCCTGAGCAGTGCGAGAGCCTTATCCGGGAAATTTATGAACTGGCAGACCACAGAGATATCGGAAAGTTCCTGCAAACCGGTGATGATGATTTCTCTTTTACAGTAAAAGGCCTGTCCCGCTACCGGGTCAGTACTTACATGCAGAGAGGTTCTCTGGCTGCAGTCATCCGTATGATTACCTTCAGCCTGCCAGACCCTTCTGTGCTTGGAATTCCGGAGCAGATTATTGACCTGGGAAATCTGAAAAAAGGACTGGTACTGGTTACAGGCCCTGCCGGAAGCGGCAAATCTACGACCCTGGCCTGCATCATCAATGCCATTAATGAAAACCAGGAGAAACACATCATCACTCTGGAAGATCCCCTGGAATTCCTTCACAAGCACAAAAAAAGCATTGTGAGCCAGCGTGAAATCAGTTCCGATACGGAAAGCTATGTAGTGGCTCTGCGTTCTTCCCTCCGTCAGAGTCCGGACGTCATTCTCTTAGGTGAAATGCGGGATTTTGAAACTATGTCTATTGCCATGACGGCTGCGGAAACCGGACATCTGGTCTTATCTACCCTGCACACCCTGGGGGCAGCCAACACGATTGACCGAATCATTGATGTTTTCCCTCCCAACCAGCAGAGGCAGATAGCCATACAGCTTTCTTCCGTTCTCCAGGCCGTGGTATCCCAGCAGCTTATTCCTTCTGCAGACGAATCAGGCATGCATGCGGCCTTTGAATTGATGACCGCCACCCCTGCCATCCGCAATATGATAAGAGAAAACAAAATTCCTCAGATTGACGGACTTGTATACTCCTCCTCTTCGGACACTATGTTTTCCATGGACAGCAGTATCCAGACCCTTTGCCGAACGGGACAGATTACCAAAGAGGAAGCTCTGGCCCATGCGGTCAATTCAGAAATGCTAAAGAGAAAACTTCTCTATAACTAAACAGAGACCGTTGCATGAAATGCAACGGTCTGCTGACCTGCCTGTAAAAACACTTCCCGGAATTTAGTTCCCGTTTGTGTGAAGATAAACGGAGTGGTCTTTCTCATGATACTAAAACGAATCTACAGGAGTTCTCTCCGGCAAAAATTGGGGTTCTTCCACCTCACTGATAATCCGGTGATGCCCTTCCAGACAAATCATACCGTCATTATCCTCTACTTTTGCGCCCAGACAGCTGACCATGACCTCGCCCTTCTGCGGATGTTTCCAGGCATATTCCAGCTGCGCCACCTTTCCCGTTTCAATCACACGCTTCACAGAACTATTCACATACTGATAATATCCCTGATGAATCCTTCCATACCAGTGCTGATAACACTCCTCCGGCGTGGGAATCCCTTCTACTCCCATAATTTCCAACATCACCCTGTCTGCATACATTTCATACTGATTTTTTTCCGGATTCATACGGATGACTCACAGTCCCAGACGAGTATTTTTCAGAATATCCCTCTGACGATAGTTGGAATTGAGCACCCCGTAAAAGCGCTGTAAGTCATCTGAATGCAAACAGCGGAAACGCTCCTCCTGAACTATCCGCTTCCGATACTCCTCCACTTCCGGCTTCATGTACAAAGCCTCAAATTTCTCCTTTTCATAAGGCTCGGCAAAAAGATATCCCTGTATCACATCCGGATGAAGTTCCATAAGACTGAACAATTCTTCCTCTTTCTCCACACCTTCACAGCATACCCGGATATGGACACTATGGGCCAATTCTATCACATTCCGAAGCAACTGGTAGTTATAGGCGCTGTTCTGAATCTGCCTCACAAAACAACGGTCTATCTTCACCTCGTCAATTTCTATACTCTTCAGATAGCTGAGACTGGAATATCCGGTTCCAAAATCATCTAAAGCAGTGCGTATATTTCTGCTGCGCATATCATTGAACTTTTCCCTGAAAATTTCCATGTTCTTAACCGCATAGCTTTCTGTCAGCTCTACAATAAGATTTTCGCAGCTAAACGCTTCTTCCTCAATGATTCTGTATAAATCCTCCAGAAAATGGTCTTCCAGAAACTGCAGTACAGAAATATTCACACTGACGGTAAAGTCCGGTTTCTTTTCCAGCCATTCCCTGCTGTCTCTGAATGCTTTATGCAGCATCCAGAGTCAGGCCCGGTAAATCATTCTGTGTCCCTCCATAAGAGGAATAAATTCTGCCGGAGAAACGACGCTGCCGTCTTCGTCCTTCCAGCGCATCAGTACTTCCACACCCTTGATGTCTCCCGTAATGGGATTCACCTGAGGCTGATAGTTCAGATAAAATCCCCTGTATCCCTGTACCTTGGCATGCTGCAGCGCATAATCCGCATAGCGGTACAGCTCATCCACATACTTTCCATCCTCCGGATACATCGCACATCCTGCCGATATCTCTATATTCAATCTCTGGGCATTCCATTCCCATATCTTCATCAGATATTCCTGGAGCGTACGATAAAGGTGCTCTACGTCGTGTCCCACTGCATTATCCATAAGAATCCCCATCTTGTCCTTTTCGATTCTGTAAAGAGACGCGTTGGCAGGAAGCAGCGCCTGTATGGTCTGTCACATCCGCTTCAGTACCTTGTCTCCGAAGGAACGACTGTACAGCTCATTAACCTGACGAAATTCATCTATGTCAATTACCATCACAGCCAGATGTTCCACCATCTCGTCCTTCAGACTCTTCCCAAGCGCCTTGTAAAACTCTGTATAGTTCAAAAGCTGTGTCAGAGGGTCCACCTTATTCTGCTTTCCCATCAGACACATAATTCCTGCAAAAAGTTCCTGGTTCCCTTCTTTATCGTATATCATCTGTCCCCTGCATTTTATCCAGACATATTCTCCGCTGCGCTTCTTTGCACGGAATTCTACAGAGTGGCAATCTACCTTTCCGGAAACAACTTCCATATTGGATTGATAAAAACGTTCCCAGTCTTCCGGATGCACAATGGCCTTCCAGTAGGTAAGGGGATGCTTCACTACTTCGCCGGGAAGGCCAAACATATCCACCAAAGCTGCCGGATATCGAAACATCCCTGTTTTAGGATTGCACATATAAATAAAATCATCGGTACTCTCTATCAATGCATCATATAACAACTCTGAAGAATACTCCATCTCATCTGCTGCAGCTTTCATTTTACTCCTCGTCCCTTTCACTATACCTTCTTCAATTCTGACAATATTTCTTCACGATTTCTTTCATCCGGTCAAACTGCTGCTCCATCTCGTCCACCAGACGGAACTGGGTCCGGGCACGCACCAGATTGTGCTCGGGATAAGCAGTCTTAAAATAAGTATCTCCCTCCAGATAATCCGTCAGAAAACGCATGCCGCATTCCAGCGTCATCAGGCGGGCGCCCCATGGAAGACTTTCCACCTCTTCGGGAGTCAGCACATCTTTCGTTGCCTCCAGATACCCCTTTACATACAGCTCATACAAAGAAATATCAAAATGTACCAAATCCAGATTCTGCTCATCTTCCTCTGCTGTGGCTGCTCCGAAGCGGATAGAATCTCCAAAATCATTGGCAGCCAGCCCCGGCATAATCGTATCCAGGTCAATAATGCACAGCCCTTTTCCCGTATCTGCGTCAAAGAGAATATTGTTCAGCTTCGTGTCATTGTGGGTGACGCGAAGGGGCAGAATCCCCTCCTCCTGCTGCTGTACCAGTACGCCGCAGTCCTGCTCTCTTTCCAATACAAAAGAAATTTCCCCCCGGCAGGTAACGGCTCTGTTTTTAATGTCTCTGTGCAGGGCTCTCTGGAAATTTCCAAACCGTTTTACCGTATTGTGGAAATCCGGAATGGTTTCTTTTAAGCTGGAAGCCGGATAATTGCCCAACTGTTTCAGGAAATGCCCGAAGCTGTTACCCGACTGATAAAACTGCTCCGGCTCCTCCACCAGCTGATAACACACGGAGTTCGGTATGTAATTATAACATCTCCAGGGCTGCCCCTCACTGTCTTCAAAATACGTACAACCCGTCTTTGTCTTAATGCAGGACAACGTTTCTCTGTCCGGATCTCCGCCCTCTTCCCGGATAACATTTCTCAGATACTCTGTCACACCAAAAATATTCTCCATAACTCCCGCCGGGTCTTTAAATACATTATTGTTTACCCTCTGCAGAATATAGGCAAATTCGTCTCCATCCTCTGTAGGCATATAAACCGCATATGTTTCATTGATATGCCCTTCTCCGAAAGGTTTCACATAGCTGCACTGCAGACCAAATCCAAAAGCATACAGCGCGTCTTCCAAATCACGGCTGCTCACGCCGTCAATCTTTCTTCTGGTAGAAAATACCACTTCCCCTGCTTCCACTTTCCTCTTGGAATCAATCTTACAATTGGCCTTTACCACACTGTTCAGCCCAATATGCGCGCCGCAGCCCACATAGGAATCGTGGTCAACCACTGCGCCGCTGTTAATCAGCACACCGTGTTCTACAACGGTATGTGTATTCACCACTGCCCCCTGCATAACAAATGTTCCATTTCCAATCACTGCGCTTGGGCTTACCACTGCTGACGGATGAATCATAGGCGGAACGTGATAACCCGCTTCCATGAGTTTTTCTGTCCAGTACAGGCGCATCCCGTTGTCGCCAAGAGCCGCCACTGCCGTATCATAGTTTTTCACAAAAGCCCTGTAATCGCAGCACTTTCCTACTACATCTGCTCCCTTCACTGCGTCATCTAAAAATACAGCTTTCTCATAGCCCAGGATTCCTGCCATTTCCTGAATCATATGACCGAATCCTCCGGCTCCTAAAATCAATAAACTTTTCATTCGTTCCTCCTTGTGCATCCCCTATTTTATCTGTTATAACCAGTGCTTTTCTATTTCCCGCAGAGCACATTCGTAAAAAGGCAAAATGATAAAATCATTCTGCCTTTTCTGTTTGTTCCTGTGTGTTTTATACTTACAGTATAGCGGTTGTTGCCCACTTTGACAATGTTTATCTTGCATAATTTTTGCAACAACTAAAACATTTTCTCCGCTGTCTCTGCCTAATTTTATTGATATAATTCTCCAAACCGCTTATAATGTACATTAGTTTGAGTAAATTTTATGCCGCCCGGAACGATCTGTTGATTTTCCGGCGGCAGAATGGAGATTCCTATGAAAAAGAAAAGACTTCTTCTGCCCGGTATTCTCTGCATGGCTGTAAGCCTTTGTATCCATACCGGCAGAGTTGACGCAATGGCTGCCGCAGCTGATTCTTCAGCCTCTGCTCCGGCCCAAAACACCTCCCAAAATCCTGAGGACACAGCCAATCAGCAGACAGACACGCCGGAGGTACCGGAAAGCTATAACTGGGAAATTCAGTCCAACAAAATTTCCGGCTGGCCTGAAGGTCCAAAGGTTGTGGCAGAAACAGCTATTTTAATGGATGTGGATTCCGGGGAAATCCTTTATGCCAAAGGGATCGACGAAAAGCGCGCCCCTGCCAGCACTACAAAGATTATGACAGCCATGCTTGCGCTGGAAAAAGTGCCTTTTGACACCCAGATAACCTTTACGGATGAGGTAAACAACATCGAACCGGGAAGTACCCATATCGGTATCAAACCCGGCGAAACCCTGACTATGAAAGACTGTGCCTATGCCATTCTTCTGGCTTCCGCCAACGAAGTTTCTTCCGGGGTTGCGGAGTATATCGGCGGCACAGTTCCCAAATTTGTGGACGAAATGAATCAGCGCGCCAAAGAACTTGGCTGTAAAAATACACATTTCGTCAATGCAAACGGACTGTACGATGAAAACCACTACACCACGGCCAGGGATTTGGCTCTGATTGCCCAGGCAGCTTTCCAGAACGAAACCTTCCGGGAAATCATCAAAACACCCTATTACATTGTGCCGAAAACCAATATTACCAATGAAGAACGGTGGCTGAATAACCACCACAAAATGGTACTGGACGGCGCCCAGCACTATGAGGGCTGTCTGGGCGGCAAAACCGGATACACCGTTAAAGCAGGCAATACACTGGTCACCTATGCAGAAAGAAACGGCACAACCTTCGTATGTGTGGTTTTGGCGGATAATGTGTCCCACTACGATGATACCAAAGCAATTTTTGACTACGGCTTTACCAATTTCCGCAAACTCACACCAGACAACGAAGCCCTGGCGCCTGCAAAAGAGAATACCCTTGGCGCTTATCTGAAAGAAAACGGACTTTTGGATGCTGTGGTAGAAAACTCTGCCATAGATGTTCCCACTGACGCCAAAGAATCCCTGACCTATGAGGTCAGCCTGGAAGAGAATTCCCTGAAAATGGATTACTATTATGGAAAAACCGCTCTGGGCAGTTCCACCCAGGAAGCCTCCCCGGAACTCCTGCAGGCTGCGGAGACCTTTCAGCTTCAGGAACTCCAGTCCCAGCAATCCGCCAGTGCCGAAGATTCCCAGACCACTGCCTCCCAGGGAAAAGAAGATTCTCTGAACGGCTTTTGGGGTGAAATCGGAGGTAAATTCCACCAGCTCCCCAGCTGGAAATATCCTGCACTGTTTCTGTTAGCTGCTGCCTTTATCTTCTATATCGTAACCTTGGTTATAAAGATAAAACGCTCTATCCGGAGACGCAAACGCAGAAAACTTCGTAAACAAAGAGAAAGGAAAAACCAATGAAGGTAACCTATATCAGCCACAGCGGTTTTCTGATTGAAACAGAAAACTGTCTGTTCCTTTTTGATTATTATGAGGGAAAGATTCCTCCGCTGTCTCAGGAGAAACCGCTTTTTATCTTTGTTTCTCACTGGCACAGTGACCATTTTAACCCGGAAATCTTCTCTATCCGTCATGAAAAAGTACATTACATTCTCTCTCATGACACCAGGAAACACCTGCCTGCAGGCATCTCTCCGGAAAACCTCTGTTTTATGAAACCGGAAGAAAAACTGGATTTTACTCTGGAGGACGGGAATGAACATTTTACCGTAGAAACACTGAAATCCACAGACTACGGTGTCGCTTTTCTAATTTATTACCGCAGAAAATATCTTTATCATGCAGGAGATTTAAACTGGTGGGTATGGCAGGGGGAAACCAAGCAGTATAACAGCAACATGACTGCCAACTTCCTGCACTATACAAAGCCCCTGGAAAATCTGGACATATGGGCTGCTTTTCTTCCCCTGGACCCCCGGCAGGAAGAGTGGTACAGCAAAGGATTTCTTCATATCCTTGAGCATGCTCATGTAAAATATGCATTTCCCATGCATTTCTGGAAAGACTATTCCGTTATTTCCGGATTCCTGTCTTCTCCAGAGGGCAGCAAATATCAGAAAACAGTTGTAAACATAGAGCAGGAAGGACAGGAATTTTCCCTGTAACCCTTCCCACTCTCAATTATATTTTAAGGAGGATACCTATTATGAAATTTCAAATGATTCACGAAAACTACAATGTAAGAGACCTGGAAAAATCTATGGCTTTTTATGAAAAGGCTTTGGGACTCACCGAAAAACGCCGCAAAAATGCTGCAGACGGTTCTTTTATCATTGTCTATCTTGGAAATGAAACCACAGATTTTGAACTGGAACTGACCTGGCTGAGAGATTTTGACAGAGCTTATAACCTGGGTGACTGCGAATTCCACCTGGCTTTCCGTGCCGACGACTTTGAAGCTGCACACAAGCTTCACGAAGAAATGGGCTGTATCTGCTTTGAGAATCCGGATATGGGTATCTATTTCATTTCTGACCCGGATGGATACTGGCTGGAAATTTTGCCGTAAATCCGGCTAAAAATATCCATGAGGCAGTCCTTTTAAGACTACGGATGCGCTTAAAAGGACTCCTCATAAATTATTCAAATCCCTTCCGCCTCTTTGCTGCGTCAATCAATGCCTTTGCCTCTTCAAAAGCCTCCGGCAAATAATCGTCTGTCCATTCTTTTCCCGCCTTCTCCGCCTTCTTAATATCATTCCACCGGGTCACCACTTCACCGGATTGGTTCACTGTCTCCCGCCCAAATACATGAGGATGTCTGCGCACCATCTTCTCACTGATACCGCGGCACACATCTTCCAGAGTAAAAAGCCCTTCCTCCTCTGCAATCTGCGCATGGAGAACCACCTGCAGAAGCAAATCTCCCAACTCCTCTTTCAAATTATCGCCATTGCCCGTGTCCTCCAGAATATTAATCCCACAGACAACCTCCGCTGCTTCTTCCATACAAGCCGGCTTTAAACTCACATGAGTCTGCTCCCTGTCCCAGGGGCAGCCATCTTCCCCACGCAGACGGGCTATTATTTGCTTCAATCTGTCAAATTCGTTCATGATGGCAATCTCCTTTCTCATCTTGCGTTACGAATCCCCCATTTTCTATTTTCATGCATATTTTCCTTTTTTCTGCATATTCTTTCTATTAGACAATCCATCTTTTTACTATGATTTCCAAGGAGGTTCCCATGAATTTTTTAATTCCCGTTTTATTCATTGTTGGTATATCCTTTCTGTTCCGAATACTTTCTCTCCTCTGCAAACCAACTCCCCGGGACAGGCAGGTATCTGATTCAGCTCAGGAAGATTTTCTAAAAGAATATAACCGCACACATAAACCCTGAATACTAAAATAAAAGTATGATGAAAGCCCTTCTGATTTTGCCAGATTTCCCCGATTATGCTCTACACATTATCAGAGAAACCATTCCTCGCATACTGTTTATTTATCTGCCAAGTCCTGAACTTCTTCCAATGACAAACCCGTCAGCTCCGCAATTTCTTCCATAGAATCACGTCCTCTTGCCAGCATTTTCAAAGCAGTACTTACTGCTTTTTCATAATTTCCTTCTGCTGCAGCTTCATTTCTCATCTCTTCTAAAAGTTTACACATCTGGCTTCGACCTCCTTCTGTTTCCTTTAAGTATCTGACTTCTTCTGCAAGTAGTGGATTCAAAATGTCTTTTGCATCTTTGCAGTGGAAGTCATACATCAAACACCCAACAGGATGTTCCATATTTCTATATTCACCATTCACGTATATGATATGTGCTCCATCAGCAAATAATGCATACTCCATCTCTGTAATTCTTCTTTCAACATGATAAAGTGGAATCCCCATGCCGAATTTATCATTTTCAGTAATAAAAATTACATATGTATCAACTAAATCTTCGAACTCATCTCCTTTGCAGAGCAGCGAACGGTCAATCATGCTACTATGAAATCTTGCCCTTTTCACTCCTGTTCCCCGATCTGAACGCTGGATTTCTATATCCATGAGTTTTCCATCCGTGTCCTCTGCCTGGATATCCAAGATTATGGAACGCTTTGTTGCACTTTTATATTCTACCTGTGCCTTTGTGGATTTCACTTTTATATCATCCCGTTCTAAAACAGTATTCAAGATATATTCAACTGCTTCAATCTTTCCATCCAGAGCTTCTGAAAAGAAGTCATCATCCATCAGACGAAGTTCTTTTATCCTTTGTAAATCTTTTTCGTTTTCATTCATTACATTCTGTTTTGTTTTCTGCACATGAACACCTCGCTCATTTTTAAGTTTAAGCCTCTTCTAATAGTAACTGGTATAGTGTCATCTCATGTACTTTAAATTACGTCTTCTGATGGTATTTTCCCTGGAATGTCAAAAATCCACGGATGTTTTCCTTTATTATAACGGATTACCCCAGAATAATCAAACTCTACAAAGCAATCCGTCAAACTATTTTGCACTTACTTTCGATTTCCCTTGCACCTTTCTTTTATCATTCTTGTATTGGATATAGAATTCCCCTGTCAATTTATTGAATCTTTTCTGAATCAGTAAGACACTCTTATTTTAAGAGTCCTCATAGACCCCAATGCTTCCGACAGCATTGAGACAGATATGTTCCGGCGGTATAGAACCACCACCGATTTTATTCTTTTTCTGCTTTGGATTGCAGATACTTCTCTGCTTCCTCCTCAAACGCATATAAGGAATGTGCGCTGGCAGCTATTTTATGCAAAACCTTCAAGTCTTCCAGTTCCTCCAGCCCTGCGATTTTATCCCGCAGTCCGTCCGGGATTTCTCCCAAATCTTCCAGAAGTTCCAAAATGTTTTCTTTGGTTGCTTCCAGTCGACCTTCAAGTTTTTCCTCTCGCAGCATTTCTTCAAAAATCATATAACGCTCTCCCATCTTACGGTCTGTCTTGATGTTGCGAATAGTCTCCTAGAACTGTTTCACCAGTCCATCCTGAAAATCCCCTTCGCTCTCTTCCAAATCAGCCGTCACAAACTTCAGAAACCTGACAAGCTCCGGCGGCACTTTTTCCTCATTTTCCCCTTTGGTACTCAGAAAAATCGTATAACTCCCGTCATCCAGCTTCACCTTTTTATTCTCCTTACATTCATTTCCAAAGGTATAGCAGTACAGCCGCTCTCCAAAGGGATCGAAATCGCAGACAAAGATTACAAAGGTATCCGGCAGGGTTTCATACTCTTCTCCGCTTGCCAGTGCTTCCATCACCATCTGGCTGTGGTAGTACCGGCTTCGTTTTCCCAGGGCTTTCTTCTTTCTCATCTGCATTTCCACGTTGTAATGGGTATGGTTCTCATCCTCCGCATAGATGTCCAGGCGGACGCCTTTGTATTCGGGATGGTAGACGATGCTCTTCTCCCTGCTCACAACCACATGAGCAATGGAAAATCCAAGCACCATCTCCAGAAATCCCTTACAGTTTTTCTCCACGCTCATGACTGCACCAAAAAGAAAGTTATCCTTGATTGTCAGGTCCTGTAATGTTTTTCGTTTCTTCATGTTTCCTCCTGCTCTACAGGGGAATCCTATGAAGAGATTATAGCATGATTTTATGGAATAGACTATATCTGGTTCTAAAAAATTCAGTTTCTGCTTACCATCCGTATATTCCGGCAGCACAGAACCACTTTCCTTATAATGGGCTCCCCAGAAATAAGTAACGCCAGCTTTTCATGTTGGCATTATTTCGATTTCCCTTGCCCCTTTATTTTACACCCTGCAAAATAAAGAATACCGCCAATGGCTCCGCCCAGGGTGTTGTAAACCAAATCCGATATCTGAAACGTTCCCAGCCGGAAAAACAACTGGGCAAATTCTATACACAGGGAGAATAAAAACACCGTCTTCACTGCTCTCCAGAGAATCTGTCCAAACTTTAAATTTTCTTTCCAGTATTTCTCCTGCAGCGCCCACAGAAGCAGCACCGCAAAGGGAATAAACAAAGCCAGATTTTCAATGGCCTCGGTGGTCAATTCTCCCTTTTCATTGTACACCCCCCAGCTTCCCATTACATTGGATAAGGGATTCGCCCACATATTCCGGTTCAGTAACGTCCGGAACAGTATCATGGCCGAATAAAAAGCGAGAAAAAACATGCGCCGGAAAACCTTGTCCGACTTAAAATTGTCCCACCACTTTCTGCAAATGACCTTCCAGCCATGCTCGCGAGCCGACATACACAGAAACATGAATAGTACGGCCAGAAGCAGAGCAAAACCGAAAGGCTGATAGAATGCGGTGAGTACGTTTGTAATAATACTTTTTATAATTTCTAACATAATTCTTCTTTCCTTAATGATAATTCCGCACTTACTGTCCACTTTCTTCCTATCCGCAAAATCATAATTTTCGATATGTTTTCGGAATAATTGAGAGGCGCATCATTCCAACCGTAGATAAAATATTATAATCCATAGGTGACACCAAACCATTTATCATGGGAATCCAACACGTTTACGGAAACCTTTCCGGCCTGCAGAAGTTTATCAATATAAATGGGGAGTAAATATTCAGCCTTTAAAATATCTTTTTCTCCCATATTAGCAAAAAATTCTTCAAAGCCTGTCTCCAGCATTTCCATAAATTCCGGTGTCAGTCCCCACATATTCATAGAAACATACGCATCCGGGTTTACTGCAGAATACATATCTCCGTCTTTGACGGCAGCACCATCTGCTGTCTTTACGATATTAGAAGTTTCATGCACAGCCGTAAGTTGTCCACAGTCATCCAATTCACAAATTCCTCTTGTGACAGAACCGTTTTCACTTAACGTATTCTTCAAGGTAAATCCTACCATACAAAACTCATTGGATTTCTCTGGTGTATAATTTTCCCTCGTAATATTTATTATTATTCTATATTTTTTGCACGATTATTTTTCATAAATTTATATCCCATACAGATGATACCTTCTTGTATAAATTGCATTCTTTCATCACTTTTATAAATCGATCTTCACTTTTTGAAAATGCCACATCATATAAATAGTCAATGCATATACAAATAACAACGGTTATAACTGCAATTAAAATACTGACTATAAACCAATAAAACTCCCCATAATATTTTGTATATTGAAATACATATTGGTCAATTAGCTTTCTTATCAGACTCTCCAACATATATGTAGCCATAACATGTTTAGCAATACCATTAATTAGTCTGGATTGAATTTTCAAGCGCTGAAATAGTATAAATATTATTACAGCTTCAACTACTATGAAAATAGAACAATCTCTAGACATTGGACAATGTGCCCCCTCTTTTCCAATGACACTTATTCCTGTATTTAAAGCAAAAGCAACTGTATATGTCACACATAATATTAATAATAAGACTTTTTTGGATGATAATAGCGATATAGGATAGCGTCTTAAGTATCCTCCCAGCATGTACATAAATATCATATTAATTATATTCTTTCCATTATCTCCCAGAATATCAAAATATAGTATAGTTGGTATCACAAAAAATACACAAAACATTATTATTAGCAGACGCTCATACATAGATTTATTCATGGACGAAATTGCTTTATTTATAAATGGTGCAAATAACATTAAAAGCATATAACCTGTAAGAAACCAATATTTATTTGTAATTATAGGTAACACAGATTTTATCATCCTAATTAACGAATCATCGACCACCAAAAATATTATGATTCCTGACACCACCGAATAGCTCCACACTTTCATTTCAAATTTTATGACTCTTTCAAACGATGTTTTAATACCAAAATATCCAGAAATCAAAATAAAAATAGACACTCCTGCTTGAAAAAGCCCATTTTCAAGTTGTACCCATATTAAATTAACACCTCTTGCCTCATTCATCATCGGCCCACATGTATGCATAATTACAATTCCAATAATACAAAAAATCCTCAATAATTCCAGACTTGAATTTCTTTCTTTTGTTTGCATTACCACTACCTCCCTGCTATTGTTACTTTCTCTGTTTGTCGATTTCATATTTTACTTGACAACTTAGGAATCTTTCGGATTAATTTATAAAGAGGTGTTACCTTTCGTACAATTTTTCTCATCCCAATAAAAATACTCTTTTTAGGATATCCCACTATGATAGCAACTTTTAAACCAAAGTATTTATTCAATATTTTATATCGTTTGTAATTTTTAGGCATTGGTGCTGGTTCGCTTAATGGATGATTAAAGCACTTAACCTCCTCCAACATGTGCTCTTCTATGTTAAAACAATTTACCATTGCTCTCCATAAATTTTCACCTTGTCTTGTATTAACTAAAACAGCATTTACTCCTTCCGAAATTTCCAATTTTGTTTCAATGCAACTTCCTAATCCCCAAAAATCACCCAAAGAAATATCACCAACACGTTTTTCATCTGCATAAATACAATGATAACAGCATTCTCTAAATAAATAACCTTCAACAAATCCATTAAACCAATAGCTCGTTCTATACGGTACTGAAAGATTAATGCCATCCTCTTTGTTTAAAGTCAGACAGTAGTCTTTTCCATTTCTAAAGGCAATCTTCTTTACTTTCTGCGCAGTTTCTAAACGCATTCCTTCATGTAAAGAAACCGCAGATGGTGAACCATGACAAAATAAATCTACCGTATACAGATTTTCATAAGTCCGATTAAGATACCTCTTTACAGCACCTATGTGACATGGCATACCTATTACCAAAACAGTAATTCCATCCTTTAAATTTTGTTTAATTTCTTTTAACCGTAAGCCCATATGACTGTGTACATACTTTGAACCTGCTATTCTTTTTATATCTTCTATATCAGAAATTCGTTCAAAAACAGCCTCAAGTTCATTCATGACAGTAGCATAAACCACTCCATTATTATTAATAATATACTTTGCAAGCTCGGAGGCAATACCTCCCGATGTCGAAAATTTCAATTGTTTCAAATCTTTTGTTATTGCTGCATAAACATTTAAAACAACATTCTTTTCTACGGGATTTAATATTGGACAATGCTTTTCACACAAATGGCAACTTATACATTTTGTATAATCAACCTTCGGATGTAATTCTCCTTGAATATCTGCAGACATAGAAATACATTCTTTTGGACATACATTTACGCACGAATAACAAGCGTTGCATTTAGAATTGTCAATTAACATAATGCCTCCATTAAATACTCCAAAGACTTCTGACGTGTTTCTTTCAGTTTTTTCTGCGTGTTTCTCCATTCTGCATCTGTAATCGGTTCACAGTTAATAGTATTTTTCATCCATCTAGAATCTAGTTCTACACTTTTTAGAAATTCTTTAATTCTATTATTCTGCTCTGGACGACTTGAGTCTTTTTCAAATACAGAAAATGGCGTCTTCAGTAATGTTGAAACTACTGTTGCATGAAAAGAATCAGTTATCACCAATTCTGCTTTTTGAATCATCAAAACAAACTCCCATGGACCCGCATTCCAAATGGCATACGGCTCAAGTAATACATCTGATTCGTAACTTGAACCAGTATTTATAATAGCTTTAATTTTCAAATTATACTTATTCGCATAATCAACAACCAGTTTTCGATATGTAACATTATTTCCTAAGAAATAACAAAATACATATGGTTCATCGTCTTGTATCTCTCCTTCTCTGGCATATTTTTTAAGGGCTTCCGCCCCCAAAAGAACAACCGGATCAACCACAGTACAAACGGGTTTACCCACAATCTCACTTAACTGTTTCCTGCAAGCAACATCTCGAATAGATATATAATCAAATCTAGATAATGCTCTATGATATACTTCAATAAACTTTTTCGGAATTTCTCGAATACTTAGGCTAGATCCATAAGAAATAATTTTTTTATTTTCTGGAACCCACTCTAATAAATATGTAGAATCTAGAGCTTCTGGGTTCCATATCTGATCACTTCCAGATATAAACACATCATAATTTTCTGCTAATTCAGATAATTCCTCTGTTGATTGAATATCTTTGCTTCCAGAAAAAGAAAAATTATTTCCATTAAAACGTACAAATGCATTCTCACGTTCCTTAAATTTATCTGCTCTAGCTATACGAATTTTTCTGTCTTTGTATTGTTCTATTTTCTGTATATATGCTTTTGGTGATACAACTTTTCTTACCTTATTCCATACAGATTTTTGACGTTCCGGTCTATGTCTTAAAATAATACATTTTTTCATTTCATTTGATACACTTTTCTCAATCAAGCCTGTACAAGAGGGCTCTTCAAGTATCGTTTTCAATGCAAATGCTTGCAACGATGTTCCATAATTGTTATTGTCATACCAAGTTAACAATAATAATTTTTTCATATAAATCTCCATTCCGCCGCCTTTCAGTTAGCGGCACAAATAGTAATGAAAGTCTTTCAATTCTTCACGTTATTGATAAAATAATTCTTAAAGAAGTTACGCTACAAAGCACGGGGAGGTGAGTCATAAAGACTTTCTTCGGTTTTAGACAGCATATAAATCAGTGTAAGTTTCATCTTTCAAGCACAAATAAGTAGCTCTATAAGACCGTACAGTAAGAATTGTTTCAACTTCTCTGTTAAATGTGTGATGAAACAGTCAATGTCTTCTTTATCTTGCTTTGAAAGGAGTTTTTGACCATGAATGTTGTTTATCAAACTTGTTGTGGTGTCGATGTCCACAAATCTTTTCTCGTTTCCACAATCAATTAAAATCACTTCCGGAGTTCAGCCTTCCTATCAAAAGAAGCGCTTCTCCACGTTTAACAATTCTATTATGCAGTTCAAAGAATGGCTTTTACAAAACCAATGCCATGATGTCTGTATGGAATCTACTGGTAAATACTGGATTCTTGTCTTTAACCTTTTGGAAAAAGATATTAACATCACCATCGCTAATCCCAAATGGGTAAAAGATAATAAGGATGATACGAAAGATTCCAAGTGGATTGGGAATTTATTTCGATTAGATCTGGTTCCGGGAAGTTATATCCCTTGTAAACCAATCCGTATCCTGCGTGAATTCACAAAATACCATTACAAGCTGACTTCCTGTCGTTCCAGCGAAAAGAACAGATATCAGAATGCACTCACTGTTTGTAATGTCGCATTAGATTCGATTGTTTCCGATATTTTCGGGAAATCAGCCACTTCTGTTATTGATTACCTAATCGAGCAATCTGACAATTCCATCAACCACGAAAAAATAACTTTCAGACTTCTTCGTTCTCTAAAGAAAAAGGCTGACTATGCTTGATTCTTTGATTTCACCTTATGAAAATGCTGTCCAGTTGCTGTGTACCATTCCGTGTATTGACCGTAACAGTGCAATCGCTGTTATCTCCGAAATTGGTATCGATATGGCTCCGTTTTCCAGTTCCAAACTCTTATGCTGTTGGGCGGGATTAACTCCCGGCAACAACGAATCCGCTGGTAAGAAGAAATCTGTCAGACTAACACGTACCAGTGTCTACCTCAAACCTGCATTAGTACAAGTTGCCGATGCAGCCGTGAAATCTGATAAATCACCTTACTACAAACAGAAATATGAATGCATCATGAAACGCCGTGGTAAAAAACGGGCCATCATTGCTATCGCCCGGATGATTCTCACTGCTATCTACCAGATACTGTCTACTGGTGAAACATGGAATCCGACCGATTTATACAAAATTAATATGCCTGAACCTTTAAAAGAGAAACAAAAGGAAAAGGCCATCAAACAAGCCAAGAAACTGCTCATCCGAGAAGGTATTCTCTCTGAATCACTATTAGCTTCTTAGCTTTTCAAAACAATAATTTTTCAAAAGCTACCATAAAACAACTTATTAAAGTGCGCCATTTGTTGGCTAGCCTCTACTTTTTCACACTATCTCTGTTGTGGTCAAGCTTTTTTGTAACACTACGACCTAATTTCCTGCCACAGGGTTTATACAACCCCGTAGCGTGCCTCGTAAGGCGTTTTGTAGTTATTATAAGAATGCGGACGTACATGATTATATTGTACATACGCAAATTCTTCGATTGCTGTGTAGAGTTCTTTCTCTGTGTAATAATAATGCTGATAAATAAGATCATTTTTCAATGTATTGAAATATCTTTCCATAGGAGCATTATCATATGGATATCCAGCCTTACTCATGCTCTGAGTAATACCAAGATCCTCACAAAATCCTGTGAACTCTTTTGACGTGTACTGGCTTCCCTGATCCGAATGCACCAGAAGCTTGCTTAAGTCAATTCCTGGTTGAGAATGAATTGCTTTTTCTAGCGTTCTTTTCGCTAAATCAGCGGTTATGTTTCTGTCTGTTATACTTGCAATAACGCTTCGGTCATGTAAGTCTATAATCGTGCAATTATAACGCTTGCTGCCATCTGTCAGGAAAAGATAAGTAAAATCTGTACACCACTTTTGATTGATTTCATCTGCCCGAAAATTTTGATTCAGTTTGTTTTCGTATACTTTGTGAGCGACGCCATGTTCATACGTTGGTTTCTTTTTTCTTGAGATCGAGAACAACTGCATTTCAGTATTCATATATTTGTGAACCGTTAAGCGGCTAACATCGTATCCTTTACGAATAAGATATGCATGTATGGTTCTGTAACCATCAACCCCGCCATGAGAGTGATAGATTTCTCGAATAGACTTTTTGATTTCATCTTTCTGTTGATGATAATCAGCTTTTCGATTTTTAAGATAGTTGTAATAAGCATTTGGACAGATATTAAACATTCTGAGAAGCCATCTGAGCCCAAATTCCTTGTTATATTTCTGAATGAATCGATAAGCCTCTAATCGATTTCCTTCGCAAAGAATGCCGCTGCTTTTTTTAAGAAGTCATTTTCCTTTTGGAGTTCTGCAAGCTGCTTTTTGAGCTGGAGATTCTCCTTCATGTAATCATAATCGGCTTGGGCTTCGTCGTTTGTTTGGCATTCTTCACGGAATTGTTTGGTCCAAATAGAAATGCTTGCTTTGGATACACCGTATTCTTCAGCAAGACCTTTGAGGGATCTTCCCTCTTCGAGATGAAGACGGACTATCTTCTTCTTGAATTCTGGTTCATAGTATTGACTCATTTGTAACATACCTCGTTTCCTCCTAATATTATATCTCATTAGGTCGAGCTGTTACAACTATGTTATATCACAACACTCACTTTCTATCATACTGCTTCTATTTTACTATTCCTAATTTAATGCCAGTCTTCAAAAAATATTCCAGTACAATTCTAATTTTTCGCTTCCACTTTCTTAAAATTGTTTTTTTAGGATTATGTTTAATATAATCCTTCACTAATAAATCAATTTTATTTTCTTCAATCCACTGTAGTTGAGTCTTTGAAAAAAATTCTAACCACGCCTTCTCATTCATCATAGGATAATATAATTCTAAAGATTCTCTTACTTTTTTTACTGATTCCGTACGCTTACACCAAGCAATATAATAATCAAAACAACCTAATAAATAGCATCCCGTATAATGACATTTGTATTCTTCTGGAAACTTCTCTACACCGCCGAAATAATTTTCAATTCCTTTCAACACATACTTCTGTAACTCGTGCATGTTTGGGTAATATTTTGCACAAAGCCCACCACGAATAAAATAATAGTTATATACAATTACATTTGTACAAACTATTTTTCCCTTCATCCCCTTAATAAAGGCCAAATTAAAAATATGGTCTTCTCCATAAGATATATTTGTATCGTAACAAATATTGTTATTAATAATGACCGCTCTACGAAACAATTTAGCCCAAGGAAACCAAATTTTAGGATCAATCTTCCTAAAATTTTCATCAATTTCTTCCTTACAATATTCTGCTACTGATTCAATATAAGGTTTCTTTCCAATACGAACTTGCATATGTGAACCAACAACCATATCCACTTCATCCGTCATTAAATCAACCATACTCTTTAATGCATTCTCTGGGATATCATCATCTGCATCAACCATTGTAACATATTCTCCTGTTGCTCGCATGAGTGCCGCATTACGAGCAGCAGATACACCACTATTTTTTTGATTAATAACAATAATCCTAGAGTCTTCTTGCGCCAACCGATTTAAAATTGAAAAAGTATTATCTTTTGAACCATCATTTACCACCACAATTTCAAAATTCTGATATGTCTGCGCTTTAATTGATTTAATACAATTTTCAATAAAACCAGCAGCATTATAGGCTGGTATTATAACGCTAACCTTTCCCACTAAAAATTCCTCCTTTGTTATCTTTTAGATGCTACTAATGCTCTCATTTGATAAATCATACGAACAATATCCTTTAAATAAAGCATAATGATAATTAGTAGACATACAACTTGTGAAACATACATCACTATTGGCTCTTTAATAATCAACATGAAAGTTGCTTGAATAACTAGAATAATATAAGAAAGTATATTATCTTTGATTTTTACGCTAATTTCTCCAAGCTTTATGGTTTTATAAAGTCTACATCCCCAAACAACAATATATGAAACAAGTGAACCTATAGCTGCGCCCAATGGTCCTAAAATTCCAACCAAGATAAGATTTAAAATCAAATTTACAATGGCGCCTGACATCGTCGTTGTTGCTATAAGATTTGTTTTCTTTCGTGCAACTAGGATTCCACCTAATAAACCTGCTAGAGAATTAAAAATTACTGTAATAATCAAAAATGGGGCAAATTTCCAAGCTTCATAAAAATCATTTGAAAACAAAAATTTAGCAACCACTTTATTGGATAAAATGATACATGAGCATAAAATTACAAATCCTAAATTGTACACACTATATACCCGTGAATAGAAATCATCTTTTCCATCTTCCTGTGATTTAACTGCTGAGATTGTCCACGCCTGATTAAATATAGTTTGAAATACCATCATTAGTGATGGTATTTTATATGCAACTGAAAAAATACCGTTTGCAGCACTACCACATAAGCCAGTCACAACATATCGACTCGACAAATTATTAATCCATGCCCCTACATTCTGTAGTATCATAGGTGCACTGTATTTAGTCATTTCAATCTGCAATGATGATTTTCTAAATGCAGAAAAATCAATATATTTCCACACTTTTATATGAAATATTAAATAGAAACAAGCTGTTGCAAATGCAGTACAATAAGCAGCAAAATAACCGATTAAACCTAATTTCAAAACTACTAAAAATAATACGTTTAAGGTCACCAGTACAAAAGTATTGATTACACCAGCAACTGCCACTGCTGTTAATTTTTCTAATCCCCGTGCAAATTGATTTAACAAATCAGATACCATACTCAGACTAAAATAAAGAATAAAAAATACCGGGTATTCAGTAAAAATTTGTATAATTCCTGTACATTGATTCAGAATAACTAACACACAGCAGGCAATAACTGCTCTAATACAAAATTTAAGCCCAATAGTAAAAATTTTCTCTGGCTTGCTATTTTTATCTAGGGTAAAACGAATAACTGCATCCAGTATATTCATTGACAACAAAGGCGTTAATAACAAAATTGTTGTAACATAAAAATCATACATACCATATTCCGCTGTAGACAACACTCTTGTATACAAGGGAACCATTAAAAACGAAAGTATCTTGCTCCCAAAATTACTTATCGTCATTATACCAAGGTTCTTTAATAAGTATTTATATTTTCCCATGTTTTCTCTCCGATGTAGTTCTACTTATTTTCACTACCATAAACAATATGGTAATATGTTGTACTCTTATCAGTTAAATTCACATTAATTTTGTAGGATAATTTATGGTAATTAGTTAATCTTGTGATACAAGCATATCGGTTTTCATCAAATTTACATTCCAATTCTTCAGCTAATAAATGGTTATCATTATGATTATAATAAGGAACTTTATTCCATTTTTCTGATAATTCTTCAGTAACTATTTTAACAAACATATGTAAAAGGAAATAATGCTTTAAATAATTATATGACTTCCAGTAATCATACAATAAATCTAAACTGGTGCTCAAAATTGGTTCGTTTGCTTTAGCACAAATAAACCAGCTTGCAAAATTAATATTTTCTTGATTCATCCAACCGTTTCTATAGCAAAATAAATCTTGTTCAAGATACTCTGCATTTATTTTTCCAGTACAGTACACAGTCGCATCCAGCCATACACCACCGTGCTTACATAAAAGAGCTAGCCTCAATATGTCAGAAAAATGAGTATGCGTAATAATACCACGATTATGTTTATCTATAATATAATCAGGCAATACTACATACTCAAAATAATTACTTTCATCAATTACAATAATATTCCACCCAGGAAAATTCTCAATAACAGATTTATAACAAGCCTTTACTAGTTCTGGTGCTCTATCAATTCCCTGCCACCAAAATAACCATACCGTCCTATTAAACTCATCATCGACTTTTAAATCCCGTTTCATTATTAATTCTTTGGCTTTTTTACGGAACTTTTTTTCAACTTTGTAGTATACATAATCCATCGAAACTAATCCAGCTGTATACTTACTACAAACTTTCGTTTTGTACATTATATAGGCTAATATATTTATACCTAATGAATGTTCATTTTTACATCTATTTATTAACCTGCTAAATTTTGACATTATCTTTCTCCTCTTATAGACAGAGCTATTTAAGCATCTCTGCATAATAGTATACCTAAAACCATGAATCCAATTAATCCCGATGCACTTGATAGAATAGCTGAACCAAATGCATGTACATAAAATTGAAAAACATTAGCATATAACAGCCCTTTTATTTCTGCTGGATATTTTGTTTTCCCAATATATATGTATATATACACATATGATATTAAATAAATCATCAATCCCCCCCAGCCTAACTGAGCCAATGCTGCCTGCCAAAAGTTATCACTTAAGAACCAACCATTTACTTTTCCTAATCCCCACATATTTGAGAATCCATAGCTTACATATAATGGCGAGTAATCCCTTGCCGCCTGATCAGAACCAAATGTTGCAAATCCACTTCCGAAAGGGAAATATGTATTTGCTGTTTTTATAGAATAGACAGTAAATAAATTTCTCGGTGTATCTGGCTTTAACAAATAATTTTCAATCTGATAACCACCAACCAAAAGAACCAGCAATGCCAAAATTATAATTGCTCGCACAGATATCTTTTTCTTTCTTTTTAAATACGGAATCAAAAATAGTGCTATTGCAATAAACACAAATGCGGGTGCTTTAGTTGTTAAGCCAAGTGCTACAAGAGCAAAATACAACCATTTTTTATTAATTTTTCTGTAAACCCTATATTCCCATAATTCTACAATTAATAACGCTGATATTTCCACCGTTGTAAACTGAAACGCATGTTCATAAAAAAAATGATATGACGGAATTCCATACCGAACTTGACTATACATACCAGTATTTACAAATAGCGTCAACACACCAAATATAAGCGCAAAAAAAAGATAGCACTTTGACAATAACACCCAAATACGTATAAAGTCATTTCTGCTTCTTTGGTTAAATGTAAATCTCATCAAGAAAAAGCATGCTATTACCTTCGTTTCAGCTATAGCATCTACCAGTATAGAAAAAGTTGTTCGTGAAATCCCACTATAAATATTTGATATAATCCCCCAAATAATAATTAATATAATTGAAAATGCAATAACAGCTTCTTCTTTTGGCAAAGATTTTGCTTTGAACAATATGCGAAATGCAATATATCCTAAAGATAGCAACCCAATTACTTCATCTAAATAAGTACGCATATTTAGTGTTTCAATTATAAGCATTGCCATTAACAACCCCGACGCTACTATAGCTGTAAGCGCATATGCATTATCCTTAATTCGGATATACTTTGCCATATTTCCCCTCCTTCGGTATGCTTATTTTTTATATGTACACATCCCTTTGATATTAAATATAATGCGTTTCAAAGTAAGTTTCTTTCTATTCCACCAAATACTCTTTGCATAATATCTTATAGCATTTCTAGTTCCCAATTTTTTTACAAGCTTTGCGGTTATTGGAACATCACTATCAACAGTAGTATCTGCATAAATAATATACTGCTTATTGGGATTATACTCTTTAATTTTAAAACTTGTCGGTCTGCACCAGTAATGTAAATATAAATAATTTTCCGTTTTGACAGTATTTTTGTCAAGATAATGACGAGTTAATTTACCATTTTTCCATGTAAAAATTTGATATTCATTCTTATACAAATCTTCATCTTTTTGCTGATCCAGAAAAAAACCATAATCATACTTTAATAAGTTTGCAAAAACAATCTGATTATAAACAGGAATCCCCAACTTTTGGTATATCGCATCCATTCCTGGCTCATCAAATGCAAATCCTTTGTCTACAGAATACACATCCTTATAATACAATTCATTTTCAAAATAAATTCTATACCGGCCACATACTTCCGGTGTATTTCTAAACAAAATCGAATGTCCAAAAAAACCAATTTTTTCGTATTTTTCTAAAATTTCTTCCGTATAAAATTCCCTAATATTTCCCCACACTAAATCAATATCACATAGTCCCCAAAAATCATATTGTTTTAATTCTTCAGCAAATATTTCACCATAGGCAGGTTTATAATCGCACAATTTATAGGGGCGTTCCAATGAAATAGGAAAATCATATATTGCTTGCACCCTTTTTTTCATTACCTCAAATGTCCAGTATGTAACCTTAACATTAGGTGGATAATTATATTCTCTATGGTCATCAGTGAAAATCAACCAATCAATCGTAGGATTGCACCCACAACTTTGTAGCCAAAACTGAAAACCTTTTGGAAATTTCCCAAAATAAGGTACAATATATGCTATTGTTTTCATTACTTCCTCGCTTTCTAGAAATGTTATACTTACTTTATCTCTGCCAAAAATGCCTCAGCTTTTGAAGTTGTAGACAAAGTCTTTCGATAACAAATACAATTTTCAATATATCGCTTATTATTTATAACTATCGCTTGCAAATCATCTTCATTCCATTTACTTACTACGCCTAACTCATATTTTTTAATATAAGCAGCATTCAAGGGAACATCTGTCGTAAGAATAGGCGTTCCTACTGCAATTGCTTCAATAATTGAAATCATATTGTTGTCTTTTTCAGTATTTATAAGCAATGCTTGTGAATCGCTTAAATACGGCATTAATTGACTGTGTGTCATTTTCCCCTTAAAGACGACATTATCATCAATCTGTAATACTTGAACCAACGCTTCCAACTCCTGCTTTTTATCTCCGTCACCTATAATATACAACATATAATTTGCATCATACTTCTTTAAAAACTGTGCAAAAGAACGAATGATATCATCAATTCGCTTTCTAGAAATAAGCTGTGAACAAACAATAAATTGTTTCTTTTTTGTACGAGTAATTTTAAATTTTGACAAATTGACACCATGATCAACAATCTTCTTTTGCGTATTTTTACAATATCTTCCGATAAATCTCTGTGCTTCAGGAGAACGTGCAATAATTTTTGTATTTCGCATAAAAAAACGTGCAATAATATTATACCAAATCAATGAAGGAATCTTTTTCATAATGCGGTTATGCTTTGCCAGTTCATGCCATATAATTGTCTTTTTATTTGCCGCCAAAACGGCAATTAACGAATTCATAGAAAACACTTCACTACAAATAATAAGATCTATTTCAGCAATATTTTTTCTAATATACTTATACAAAGATGGCATAAAAGGTAAACAATGCGGCATAAATAACTTCTGCCATACGCATTCTCCCCACACAATTGAAAAAGGATATTCTTCCTCTTTTAGTGGTTTAAAAGGTTTAGCAGCATAAAGACATACCTGATGCCCTAACTCTTTGAACGCAATACATAAATCATAAATCATCGTATCTTTAATAGAACTTGCTCGTTTTATATTTTGGTTTTCCGATGTATAAACTACTGGATTAACAATTAAAACTCTCATTATTTTTTCCTTATTTTTTCATCTGCTCTGCAATATCAGCATCTACTATTTCTTCACCAGTTTTCCCGACCAACTGTGCTTTACTTGCTTCACTCAAACCATCATTAATGGTAGCGCACATATCGCAAGTACTGCACTTATCTAATTCTTCTTTCGTAACTTTACCATCACGATAATCCCGAACAATTTTGCTCTCATACATAGAATATGGCTTCTTCATGAACAGTGCCTTAAGCTTATGCCATACAACCCACATTCCAGGAATCCAGATATACTTATGCATCGCTGGAGAAACGGAGCCAATCATCCAACAATTTCTATCACAGCAACGAACTTTCTTACGCACACTCTCTGCTTCCGGACTATTCCACAATTCATCCCATGTCTGTCGGTTCAAGTTTCCCATAACTTCCTTATCTTTTGTACCGTTGCAAGGCATTACATCACCATATGGGTCAATAAAAAATGTGTCAAAGCTCATATCACAAGGCAACAGCCGCTTTTGTCCATAAATATAATTAATCAAACCATGGTTAAAATAAGCACGCATCCATTTCTTAGGACTGTTCGATTTTAACAATCTGTTAACCAAGTCCTCAAAGTTTTGAGCAACCATAGGTCTGTCTTTGATAATGTTTTTTGCTTCTACAAAATAAAAGCTGTTATGCAAAGATGCGGTAGCAAACTCCATTCCCATTTCATTCGAAATTTCATAAAGGGGAACTAAATCTGGGGCATTTTTGTCCTGTACCGTCATTCCGAACCCCACATCTTTCATTCCCATTTCCCGCAATTTTTTCAAGGTGGTATAGCCACGGTTATAACCGTCCTGTAAGCCACGAATTTCATTGTTTGTTTCTTCTAGTCCTTCGATTGATATTCTAATACCGATATTGGGAAATTCTTTACACAAAGCTACAATACGGTCTGTAAAAAATCCATTTGTAGAAATAACAATACGGTCACTCTTTTTATATAACTCACGAATAATTTCCGGCAAATCTGTACGGATGAACGGCTCACCACCAGTAATATTAGTAAAATACATCTTCGGCAATTTCTTAATTGTTTCAATCGAAATCTCTTCCTCCGGCTTGGAAGGTGCTTTATAACGATTGCACATAGAACAACGTGCATTACAACGATAAGTAACAATGACAGTACCATTCAGTTTCTTTTCAGCCATTTTTTATCTCCTTTGTATAACAAATCTATTATTTATAAATCATCATCAATTTTTCTACATACTCTTCGATTGTATCAAATTTTATTCTTTTACAATTCTTATTATATTTTTCAATTTTCTCTCGTTTTTCCCATAACCCTAAAATTTTGTTTTTCAAGTCCTCTACATTTCTGCTTTCAAACAACTCACCTGTTCTTCCTTCTTCTATCAGTTCTGGAATACCGCCGATTCTTGCGCCAAGTACTGGAGTCCCATACATCTGAGATTCCATAACAGAAAACGGGCAGTTTTCATACCATTCTGAAGGGTAAATACTAAACTGTGCCTCACGAATCAGTTTTTCCAGTGCCTTTCCTTTCTGAAAACCTACATTCTTAATATTAGGTATATCATTAATCGTTTCCTCCAACGGACCAGTACCGGCAAAAATAAATGGTACATTGGGAAGTTGTTTACAGACCTGTATCAACGTTTCAATTCCTTTTTCTGTTGAAAACCTTCCGAAGTACAAGACATAGTTCTTTTTCTCCGTCTGCTTCCATTCCACATGCTCTACAAAATTATGCAAAGTAATCGTTTTTTTCGCAAACAATGGATTGCTATCCATTTTCTTTTTTAAAAATTCAGAACAGCAAATCATTTTATCAATATATTTATAGACGCCTTTCCATTTCCAGAAATAGGCTTCCATCATCCCTACGGCTGATTTAGCCGTCGAACCGTGAATACATTTTCCCTTCATACAGTTTGTAAATTTTCCGCCCAAACACTTTTCGCAGTTTTGATTTGTGTTTGGATTATTCATCATATGATTTGGACAGATAAGCTGATAATCATGGGCAGTAAACACAATTTTACACTGTTTACCAACTTGTTTTCTCCATTTCACAATTTCCAAAATCATGCTTGGCGTAAGCTGATAATTAAAATTATTCAAGTGACACACATCTGGTTGAAAATCATCTAATACCTTTCGAAGTTGTGTACGAGCCTCTGAAGAGTAAATGGTTTTTAACGGATAAGTTAATTTAGCCAGTTTACTTCCACCATGAAAATCCATATCTGATGTATAAGCGTTTACCCGATTTCCCACACAACGTCCCTCATGTTCCATACCGAAATACTGGACTTCATGTTCCTTTTTTATCAGGTATTCACCCAACTTAAATATATATGTTTCACTTCCTCCATTCAGATAAAGGAATTTATTAATCATCAAAATTTTCATTTTCTTTATTTCCCTCTTATTTTTGATATAATTCCACAGTCTTATCTGTCACATCATCCCAACTATATTTCTCACAAATGAAGTCTGCCGCCTCTTTCTTATACCCGGCAACCATTTCCGAATCTTCGCATGCTGCCTGCAGTTTTTCTTTCAAATCCTTCACATCAGACTTTTTGAAAATCATTGCCCTGTCTTCCACCACAGAAGCACACTCTTCTATATCCGACACCAGACAACAATTTCCATAGCTCATTGCTTCCAACAAACTCAGCGGCATTCCCTCCAAATCACTGGGAAGTGTATACACATAGGCATTACTATAAAGCTCATCTAACTCTTCTCCCTGCACAAAACCAGTGAAAAGAATCCTGTCATCACCCTCCGCTAATTGTTTCAATTTTTCTACAAACTCTTCTGTATCGGAACTTCCTCCGGCAATGACTAATTTTTTATCTGTCTGCACCTGTTTGAAAGCCTCAATCAGATACCGAATTCCCTTTTCCGGCACCAATCTCCCCAGAAAAAGAAGATAACTGTCCTTTTCAAGACCAAATTTTTCTTTTATAACATCTGCCTTTCTCAAAACGGGTCTGTTCACACCATTAGGAATAAACCGTGTTTTTCGTCCATAGGTATCCATAAAATACTTTTGAACACCTTCACTTAACACAATAATCTCATCTGCAAACTTTACGGCACATTTTTCTCCCAGCATAATATAGGTACTGGCAAGTTTTCCCCACTTTGCCCGCTGATGGTCTAACCCATGAATGGTTGCAATACATCGTTTCCCAAAAAGCTTTGGCAGCCACAGCATTGCACATGGCCCCTCTGCATGAAAGTGTACCACATCAAATTTTCCGAAGGCCGCTGCAATAGCGCCTGTTAAAGAAGCTGTCATAGCAGCAATTCCTCTCTTATCTATGGTAAAAACATTTTTTATTTTGATTCCCTTATAAGTGTCAGAAACTTCATTATCAAAATCTTTTCCACTGACATGATGTCCTTTTCTATTATAACAAGTAACATCATGCCCCTGCCCTACCATTCTGGTACATAATTCCTCTACTACAATTTCTATTCCGCCTTCTCTGGACGGAATCCGTTTATGTCCCAGCATTGCTATTTTCAAACTCTTTTCCTTCCTTTCCTTATTTCGACCCAGACCCTTTAAACACCACCATTACCGTCTTCAAAAGAATCTTAATATCCATCCCTATATTCCACTTCTGAATATAATCCATATCCAACTTTACAACTTCCTCAAAGTCTGTGATATCACTTCTGCCACTCACCTGCCACATACCGGTAAGTCCCGGTTTCATTGCCATTCTTCCTCTGTGGTGCGGTTCATACTGCTCCCATTCGTCTACAGTCGGCGGTCTGGTTCCTACCAGACTCATATCACCTTTTAAAATATTCCAGAACTGTGGAAATTCATCAATGGAGGTCTTACGGATAAACCACCCCAGACCGTGCTTTGTTCCATCCGGTCCGCTGCCAATGATTCTGGGGTCTGCATCCATCTTAAACATAAAGCCTTTCATCTCATTCTTTTCCATCAATTCTTTTTTTCTCTTCTCCGCGTCCATATACATACTGCGGAATTTGTAAATCTTAAACTTTCTTCCATTTCTTCCCACACGCACCTGGGAGAAAAGTACAGGTCCCGGAGAGGCAATATAGATGGCGGGAGCAATAAAGATACCCAAAATCGCCGTGAAGATAAGCCCTACTACCGCGCCGCAGATATCCATAAGCCTCTTCAGAATCAACTGTCTGGAAGTTGCCATACGAATATTGGTAGACAGCACTACATACCCGCCAAAGCTGTCCAACTGCTGATTTCTGGTATTTTCTCCTACTCTTGCCAGCTTTCTGTGTACCGTAAGTCCCATGGTGATACAGGTCAGTTCCAGATTTCTGGGAAGAACCATCCCTTCTCTGACATTGATAAGCATGCTGTCAACCCATCTGGTCTGTATATAATCTGGTATTTCCGTCACTTTACAGACAACGGGAACCCCTGCTATATTCGCTCCTACCAGGCTGTCATCATCAGCAAGGATTACACCTCTTACTTCCAGTTCGTTATATGTATTTTTAAGAACAGTCTGTACTACTCTCTCAGCCCTGTCCCTTGTAGTCAAAATCAAAATAGCTCTTTTTGCATAAAAAACTTTTTTATGCTTTAATAAATATATTTTCCAGAGGAGTCTTTCCAGATACAATCCTGCAAAACCAAAAATTACAAAGATAACCAATGAAATTCGCGAAAAGTCTTCTCCTCTTTTCATCAGAAAAAGGTAGGAAATCATCATCAGATACACAATCACAACATGTTTTAATGCTGCTTTAAATTCCTGAAAATATCCTCTTCTCATAATACCGCTGTATTCTTCTGTAAAGAATACAGTACAGATGTCAGCAAGGCACAAAATAATTGCTTCCTGCCGATAAATATCCTGCCCATAGGGATTCACAAACCCATTTCTGCACATAATAGAAACTACATAAATAACCTGCAGGACAATCAGATCCAGCAAAATAAAATCCCAGTGTTTAAACCAACTGCTTGAAATTTTCCGATACAACGGCTGCCCCTCCTTATTGATAGTGCAGGAGCTGTCTGCAGACAGCTCCCAGGTATTACCTTATGCTCTTCTTCTGTTTCTTCCCAGAACAACAACGGCTGCTCCCAGAAGCAATACAGATGCACCTGCATAGAGACCCCAGTCAGAGCTTACGCCTGTCTTAGGCGCTGTACCTGAAGTTGAGGTTGTTGAGTCAGCAGCTGTCCCGATTTTTTCAGCAATAACTGCTACAGGAGACAGGTCTGTGAACTCTGCAGTAATCTGCTTGTTTGTGTAATTTACATCAGATGGTGTAATTACTTCCCAGACATTACGCACGGTACTGTAATGCAGCAGTTTTACATTTTTGAGAGATTCCGTCAGATTTGGTACTGTAAAAGTAACTTTGTACTTTCCGTCTTCTGTCTTTACTCCGCCGTCAACAGGTGTTAAGTCAAAAAACTTGGTTACAAGCGTTTTTCCCTGTAACTCTGTTTTCAACTCCTCTGCCTGTTCTGCAATACTTTCCAGTGTAGCAGTTCCCTCATTAACAGCCAGGATTTTGTCCAGGACTTCCTGAGACGTCACTTCTGAAAAGTTTTCTTTGGTACCTTCTGTCATTTCATACTTGCCTACAGAGTCTCCTGATGGAGTAGCCTGTGTTGTCTTACTGCCTGCGGCAAATACGCTGACTGCCTGAGTAACGACCAAAGCTGCAGCTAAAAGAGTTCCCAAAAGTCTTTTTTTCATCGGTATCACCTTTCCTTTCTTTTTATTTTTCTATAGATACCAGTACAGCTTGTACCAGATATCTCTGAGTGGAGATTCCTGCATAGCAGGTGGACAAAGTAATGATTTTGTCCTCATTTGTCACTTCCATGGAAGTATCTATAAAGGCATTCATATCCCGCATGGAAAAAATGCCGTCCAAATACTGCTTATAGGTGTCTTTATCCCAGAAGTTATACGTCATAAGCAGGTGCTTGTTGTCTGTCAGATATGCTGCAAAAATTTTATAATGAAGTATCCTGTCCGGCATATAAATGGTAATGTCCCGGTTGGCGTCAAAGAAACTTCTGTCCATATACTGGTGAATACTCTGAAACATCGAGCCATTTTTCATATCGTGTCCATAGATAACCGTATTGGGGTCTTCAAAGGTTTTGGTATTATAGTTCTCAGTAAAAATAGCTCCTTCTTTTTTCTCTTCTCCGTCAATAGTGTGGTTGAGATAATATCCGTTATCTGTGCTGCTCTGTAAAATGGGATAGTCTACGGCTGTCCCCGGCACTTTTATCCAGGCATACACATCGGGATTCTGCTGCTGCAGGGCTGCAAAATCTATGGGAATTTCTACAGCCGGCTGTTCCGGCTGTGTTTCTTCCGTTTCCTGCTGCTCTGTGTTTTCTTCCGTATCCGGTGTTTCTTCTTTTACCACTTCTTTTTTGATATCTTCGTATTCTTTGCCGGCATTTTTCTCTTCCATATATTTATAGAGTCCTACAATCCCGCAGAGAATACCCAGTCCAAGGCATACAAAGGCAATGATTTTTTTCTTTTTCATATGCCCTCCTATTCTGCTTCTTTGTAAAAATGCTGTATCATCAGCTTATAAAGTTCCTGGTCATTGACATGATATTCATCAAATTCGCCGCCGCTTACGCCTTCCCCCGGAATACTCCAGGTTTCCCGGTCTGCATCGGAGGCAAAATCCTGCAAAATCTTTACATACTGCTCTGTGCCAATATTGGTGACCATGTAGTCGTTTAATTTTTCATAGAGTTCTGTTACCAGAGAAGGCGTTTTGCTGTAAACCTTTGTGGCTTTGTTTCCATATGCTTCCAAAAATGCCATCTGACGCTCCAGACGTTCCATGGCGCTCTGGTCTTTTTCAATATTTCGATAACGGACAAAGGTTTCCGCATTCTCCGGGGTGAGTTCTGCCTCTGCTCCCTTTTTCCACTCTGGATTTTTTTCCTCCAGACTGTCATTGGGAACCGTAACCGTCACACCGCCGATTCCTTCGATTAAGGCAGGAATACCATCCATGTTCAAGGCACAGTAGCCTTGTATGGGCAGACCGTAAAGGAGCTTGGAAACTGCCTGCTTCATCAACTCACAGCTTTCATTCTTTCCGTCTCCATATGCATAAGCCAGATTGATGTGATCTGTGGTGGTTCCCAGACTATCTCCATTCTGGTCAAAGACTTCTATCTCTGCCATGGTATCTCTGGGAATGGACACTACACTCATTTTGTGTTCCACCCGGTCCCAGGATATGATAAAAATGGCATCTGCCTGTCCGGCATTGGCCTGTCCGGTGGTAGTTTCCACTTTTTCTCTGGAATCAATGCCCATAAAAAGGAAATTACTCAAATGATCATTATATTTATATTCTTTTCCTTCATAAGTAACAGAACCTGAAGTAGCTGTCTTTGCTTCTCCTGTCTCTGCTGCATATTCTGTTTCCGCCTCCTGTACTGCGTGTTGTTTGCGCCATATTCCAAACCCCGCTGTCCCTATAATTCCCAGAACAAGCACGGCAATCAGCGCTGTCAGGCACTTTTTCACTTGTCGTTTCCGTCTTTTTCCGGTTCTGCTCATTTTTTATCCTTCTTTTTGTATGTATTTCAGCTCTTCCAGCTTATCACGCACAGCCTGTGCAATTTCTGCCTGAGCTTCATAGGTTGAGGAAGGTGAAGTTGTCACTTCTGCTGCACTGATATAATGTTCTCCCCATTTTGCTTTTAGTGCAGCATCAAGAGTTGCCGCATCTACACTGCCGTCCATGGGCATTGTCCCGATGATGATAAATTTCTCTTTATCGGGAAAAGTATCCAGAATTTTCTGCTGCTGTTCTGCCAGTTCTGCAGGATCATGATTCCAGCCTCCGTAATATCCCATGCAAATCACAGGAATACACTGCAAATCTGTCCGGTTGGTCTGTTCTGGCGTCAAATCCCGAATTCCTGTCTCGGTAATGGCAAGTTCTGCACCTGCCGCTGCTTCCTGATGCTTTGTAATATACTGCTGTACCTGGTCTGCCGGTACGCCTGCCATGGTCATCATGGACAACGTACTTGCGCCCTGCAGCGTTTTGTCCTGTACCGGAAGGCTGTATCCCTTTTCCTGCAGAAGCTGCTGCAAAATCACCTTATAAGAATACGTTGCAGACGGCTCTCCATTTATCAAATCATCCCCCCAGCATACAATACCTTCCGGATTCTCTTTGGACGCCTCTTCTGTCTCCGTATTTTCCGCTTCTGTACTTTCTGTCTTGTTCTGTCCGTCCTCTGCTTTGTTTTCGGTATCCTCTTTCTTTCCTGCTGCAATGGCCTGCAGTCTTTTGCTTTCTGCTGCTTCTGCTTTCTTACTCCATATCAGCATTCCTGCCAGAAGAACTACCAGAATCACACAGAACGCCATGAAAATAATGTTCCACTTCTTTTCCTTGTTATTAAAATCAAACACTTCTTGCACTCCTTGCCAAGTTATTTCTTATAGTATCCTTTGTAGGAGTTGTAATATCTTCCCTTTTTCATGTCTACTTTATTCAGAACCGCACCGATAAGGTGACAGCCGCTTCGCTCTATCTGCGTTTTTACCTTCTGCGCCACTTTGTAGCTGATGGCTTCACTCTCTATAACCAGAATTCCGGCGTCACAGTTTCTTGCCACAACCGTGGCATCAATCAGACTGGCTGACGGCGGTGTATCAATGAAAATGTAGGCATAATCATCCCTTTTCTGACGAAGCAGTTCTGCAAAGTCCGCATCTCCCAGAAGCTCCGAAGGGTTGGGAGCCGTAGGTCCTGCAAAAATCATATCCATGTTCTGAAAGTTTGTGTGGTAGATAATGTCCTGTAATTCCACCTGACCGCTTAAGTACTGGGATAATCCGTTTACCGCTTCGTTTACACGGTACTTATTTATAAAGGTAGACTTTCTGATATCTGCGTCTATCAAAAGGACCTTCTGTCCCAGTTTTCCCATTTCCATTGCCAGAGAAAAGGCGACATCACTTTTTCCTTCATTGGGATAACAGCTTGTCAGCAGAATGGTTTTCACCTGCTTGCTGGAAAACTGAATATTGGTACGCAGTGTTTTTATAGACTCCTCATAATAGTAATTGGATTTTCTCGGATCCCTCATCATAACACTATTTTCCATTATGCTCTCCCTCCTTTGCTGCTCTTCTTCTTTTTACTTTTTTTCTTTTTTCCAATGTAATCTTTTCTGTCCGGTACAACAGCCAAGGTGGAAATGCCCAGATATTTTTCAATATCGTCTTCTGTCTTAATGCTGTCATTCATAATCGTAATCACGACCACAATACCTGCGCTTAAAATCAGTCCGGCCAGAAGACCAAGCATGGTATTCTTGCTCATGCTGGGGCTTGTCTGTACGGTAGGAATTTCACCGTCTTCGATAATCTTAGGCGGAATGACTTCCATCTTATCTCCAATGTATGAGGAAGCCACGTTGGCAAGTTCATCTACAATAGCTTTTGCCTTCTCTGCATCAGGATAAGTCACAGACACGTTCAAAATACGGGTATCTGTGGGGTTATCCAAAGTAATGCAGGATTTCAGTGCTTTATAGCTGATGTTCAGTTCCTGATTCTCAATAACCTTTTGCAGTACTTCCCTGCTTGTGGTCAGTACGGTATAGTCTTTCGTAAGCTGGCTGCCCATCTGTAAGTCCGCAAGGGATGACAGGGTAGTCTCTTTGGTAAGTACCAGCATACTTGACGTAGATGTATAGACCGGCGTCATAAAAAATTTGGTATACACACAGCTTAAACATCCACACAGCAGCCCCACGGCCAGAATCATGAAAATTCTTTTCTTTAGTGCGTAAAATATTTCCCTTAAATCAATTTCCATTTCATCGTCATGCATATTTTCCATATTTGTCGTTCTCTCTCCTCTGTGTATTTTGTTTGATAAGCTTCAGTGCATTTTTATAACAAAGCTTTTTCATATATATACTATCCAAATGTTTTGCCATCCACACTTCTGCCCCCTGTGTGCTGGGTTTCCGTGCTTTTGTGTTGTGCATGTCTGTTGCCAGAAAGTGAATTTTCTCATCTTTCAGCATCTTCCTGCACCATCTGGTTGTTTCTTCATACCATTTTCCACCGATTCTCCGATAGTTCATCTGCATCAAAGCGCCGATTTCTGTCAACTCCTCCACTCTTCCCTTTTCCCTAAGCGCACCATAGCGCTCGATATGGGCGATAACAGGACGGTAATGCTGCGTCATCAGGGTTCTGACACATCTGTACAAATCCGAATAAGGTACCCATGGCATAAATTCTACTAATACATAAGAAGTTCCCGCCAGGGTAAGAATCTCTCCCCTTTCCAGCTTTTCCAGTATATCCAGTGTATACATAATTTCCTGCCCTGGATAAATACGAAACGCAGGATTGATTTTCTCTCTGACTCTCGCCTCCAGCTCTGCACATGCACGGCGAATTGTTTCCGGACTATTATGACAGTATTCTGCAGAATAATGAGGTGTGGCAATAACCGCTTCCACTCCCTGCTTTGCCGCCATTTTCAGCATCTGAAGACTTTCTGCTTCGCTGGAAGAACCATCATCAAAACCGGGAAGTATGTGACTGTGAATGTCTATTTTCTTCATTTTTCCCCCTTTATAATTATTTGTATACACAAATACCCCCCCCGGAAATTTTACCTAAATTTTACATACCAGGGAGGGCATTTTTCACAATTTGTTTCCTCACAAATCATGACCACCCGTCCAACGGGTGGTTTGCTCTAGGGCTATAAGCCCTTGTTACTAGGCCAGCGTCTCAAGGCGCTGGCTTTCTCTTTCGGCTATGGGAATTCTGTTTACACATCCTTCCCACAGCTCCGTTCAAGCCATATTGCTCTTGACTCGTCGCTACCCCTTAAGGGGTATTGTTACTACTTGGCATTACCCCTTAAAAGGGTCTTCATATTCTTTTACACTTAATTTATCCATTGCAATATCATGCTTTTCCTGTTCTTGGATATATTTTTTTATTGTTTCCTCATTTAATCCGACTGTACTAACATAATATCCCTCCGCCCAGAAATGACGATTTCCAAATTTATACTTTAAATTTGCGTGTTTATCAAATATCATAAGTGCACTTTTACCTTTTAGATATCCCATAAATGAAGATACGCTTATCTTCGGTGGAATACTTACTAACATATGAATATGATCTGGCATCAGATGTCCTTCAATTATTTCAACACCTTTATAACTGCACAATTGTTTTATAATATCTCTGATATCCGCTTTATATTGATTATAAATTACTTTTCGTCTATACTTTGGTGTGAAGACGATGTGATATTTGCACATCCATTTTGTATGTGCGAGTGAATATTCTTTCTTCGCCATAAATTACCTTTCCTTTCTACAATATAGCCTGAACAACTTTATTGTACACGGAAAGGTAATTTTTTTGTATAACAATCGACGCGCACCCGCATAGCGGGTGGATTATTGTTTCGCCCATCTCCATTTTTCGGATCAACGAAAAACTCCAATGGGCGAAACAGACTAAAGTCCACATAAAAATATGCCGACGATACATGCGTCGGCATACAATTACAATCATTACAGTGTCTACAATTTTTCAAGCAATTTCCTATGAATTAATGCCTTTTAGCGCTTATACTATACCATAAACTTCCTGCTTCTACAACAGAAAAATACAATTTACAACACTTTTTTACATATTTTGTTGCGTAGAGTTTCTTCCTATTAAATATGAGTACTATTTCAGCATCTGTTTTTAAGACTTCCTGATTTTCTTCCTCTTCCATGTGTGAAAGGAAGCGCCTTATATATTTTAAAATTTCCTTACTGAGTATTTGCCTTGTATCTGCAGTAATCAACTGTCCCCGTCAAAACACATCATGTTTATGTTTTTTAATATTTTACTGTCAACAGGTTGTCCTTTTGATTTACGTTCTTTCAAATCCAGTTATGCTTTTGCTTTAAAAGATTTCCAAAACTGCTTTCTAAATTCCTCTGTTATGGATTCAACAATCAAAACAATATCTATATCTTTTGTGGCACGAAACGGAAGTTCTTCATTTTCCATAATTAAGTCACATGCTGTACCTCCGATAATTACATATTGGTCTTCAAATCCTGTAACCATTATTTCTCTAACTCCCTTTCTATTAGTTCTTCTACTGCTTCCTCTATTCTTTCATCTTCTTTTCCACTAAAAGATAATGCAACTGAAAGACTATCCCCCACACTATCATTTGAAAAATGTATTGGATTATATGCCCATGGTTCAAGTCTAACTTACTTATCTTTTTTTCATATCATATAAATCATGCCAGCATTCTCCCTTCTAAATAGGAACACCGCAAATAATCTAGGTAGTATTACTTTCTTACGAGTTTTCTTGCGAGTTATCTCACAAAAAACTCGTAAGAAACTCGCAGCATTAGATCACTTAAAAATCAAATGCATATTCGTAAATCTTTCTAATGAATGTTTTTCCTTTTCAATAAATCGCCAGGTTTGTTTAAAAGTACCCGGAGCAATTAAATCTTCTTGAGAAATAAATGCAATAAAATCCTCTACCTTACCTTCAAACTTTTCTGCAAAATCATCCGCCATATCTGCCTTTTCATCATCTGTGAAATCTTTCAATTCATTGAAAAGAACATGCTCCAAATTACAAGAATTAAAATAGATTCTATAGCTGACACCATTGATTTTCCCGGAAGAATATAATTTTGATAATATTTCTGCTTTTTGAGTATGCTTCCGGATTAAATAATCCGGATATTTCGTTTCTATACGATCCAGATAATAGTGGACTCCCTCAACATCTTTTTCTACAATCGCATCATTGCAAAAAGCTCCATCCATATCAACAATGTGTATGATTTTTAAAAAGTCCTCTATCCTGTATCCATATTTTTGTTTTACTGATTCAATTAAGTTGTTAATCTTGGAAAGTATATTGTCAGCTGATGTATAATCCTTTGTCGTGATATCTCCATGAACTACTACAAACTGAATCTCTTCACTCGAAAAATATTCTTTTAAGATGGATCCCAATGCAGCCTCGTCACTCGGTCCTTCTACAATGACTGCAATTACTTTTTTCTCATTCATCGCGGACACCCCGCCCTGCTTTTCTAAATGCTCTGGCAATTTTTAAACTATCAGTTTCTTCATAAATTTCTTCTGATTGACCACCTAATGTAATGCTTCTGATATACATATTGCGAAGATTGTTACTTTCTCTTACATTCTTCATATGAATATAGCGATTATTCGGATTCGTAGTGGAAAACATAATACTTTCCTTATCAATCATTTCAAGTGCACGTAGATTGTGTGATGTAAAAATCAGCTGTCCTTTTGCACTCTTTTTGAAAATGTCCAGCAGTTCTCCCAACATATATTCAAAAATTCCGGAATCAAGTTCGTCAATCACAAGACAGATTGAAGGATTTCCAAAAGCCTGTATGAGTGCATTCAGAATGGAAATGATTTTAATAATTCCCTCTGATTCCATTCTGATTGGAATCTCTTTCATGCCCTCTCGCTTTGACATTAATTCCAGCTTCCATCCTTCTTCACCATCATTCAACGATTGTTTCCCATAATTTTTAATCGTTACCTGCAGTCCTGGAATGATTGTGTATAACACAATATTAATCTGTTCAACAATTGTCTCTAACAGATTTTTTCTTTCCTCGTCCACTAAAATTGGTTCTGTCAAAGATACTGTAAAATCCCCTTTTGCTCCCATGTTATCATTTTCAATCCGAAATGCCATCGGCAAGACGAAATTAGCGGAAATCACTCCTGAATGCGTATTGCGAATCACAAATAAATCTTTCAAAGCAAATTCAAACAAAGAAGAAATAATAGCTGAAAATTGTTGAAATCCATTTTCATATTCTCTGCAGAATATTTCCCGACTGCTTTCACCAAAAATATAAGAGCAGTTACTTTTCTCTGCCATCTTACGCGCTACAATTAAATCTGTTTTTATTTCTTTATTTTCTTCCAGAACTTCATCTAGTCTTTTCTGTGGTTTAAAAATAACATTCGTTTGATCTCTTTGGTAATCCATAAATACAGTCTTATTTGTTCTGATTCCATTTTCAT